>Ga0126342_10011118_pt1 | contig 16088 bp, 15 predicted proteins | sample Cyp1metagenome_FD_92528 | JGI IMG/M metagenome (GOLD analysis project Ga0126342, IMG submission 92528) | Coral microbial communities from Lord Howe Island, Old Settlement Bay, Australia - Cyphastrea 1 metagenome | ecosystem: Host-associated > Invertebrates > Cnidaria > Coral ... | reverse complement strand
TGTAACGTTCTTGCACGCTTGCACATCTACGCAGTGCTACGTTGATGTAACGTTCTTGCGCGCTTGCACATCTACGCAGTGCTACATTGATGTAAATTGATGTAACGTTCTTGCACGCTTGCACATCTAGGCAGTGTTACATTAATGTAACGTTCTTGCACGCTTGCACATCCACGCAGTGCTACCTTGATGTAACGTTCTTGCACGCTTGCACATCTACGCAGTGCTACATTGATGTAACGTTCTTGCACGCTTGCACATCTACGCAGTGCTACGTTGCACGCTCGTTTGCACGCTTGCGGAACTACGTCATGCTACGTTGATGTAACGTTCTTGCACGCTTGCACATCTACGCAGTGCTACATTGATGTAACGTTCTTGCACGCTTGCACATCTACGCAGTGCTACGTTGGTGCAACGTTCTTGCACGCTTGCGGAACTACGTCATGCTACGTTGATGTAACGTTCTTGCACGCTTGCACAAACACGAAAGTTGCAGGAGCCCAACAAATTAATCCTTGTTGGAACCACCTCAAAAATTTTGCCCCAGTCAGATGAAGAACCGCACTGGCCCAACCATCAATGCTAGATTCTGCGCTATCAGTGGATCTATCGCCACAACATGTCTAAGTGAGATACGACGACCACATGCGAGATGAAAAGAAAGGCTCTTGAAACTTTTCGTCGTCTGATGTAGAAATTGGTCACTGAAAAAATGACAAAACGTGAGGCGTTTTGGCACAGGGATGTCAAAAACACACGGTTGTGTAAATCCGTGTTACCATGTTTTTACACCCCCCCACCCCCACCCCCACCCCCTACCTTCTCCAACTCAACCCTGCACTCATGCGGCATGAAGCGCAGCTATGGGGACTGGATGGAGACCTGACTGGATGGAGACCTGACAGGGCCTTCGGGGGGTGGTACCATATACAAGCAGTACCGGGTTTTTGCGGGGTGGAACATGAACAAAACATGTATTGTTAAGGTAGGGTTTCCAATTGCAGCGATGGCGTTCTCGTGTGGTGCACAACTTTTCCTGTGAATGAATCAGAGTATACTATTATTCTAGCAAACCAATAGAAATAGGGGTAAAAATATTTGGAACTGATGTGACCCTAAGCCTCGTGGCTTAGCATCGTTAGACATGGTGCCTTCGTGGTACTGGGTGTAGGAGAATGTCTTGGTTGGGAAAGGCCGCTCTGACCCGCTAAGACTTGCGCCAAGATTCGCTGTACTTCGTGGCGCCGGCTCTGATCTTTGTGCACCTGGGCATGGTGCACCTCTGGACCACCTTGATATGAAATGATTGAAGTGGCTATCAAGTCTGGATCATATATCAATGGATTGGTTTAAGGGAAAATTTACAGGAAACCATAGATTTTCCCATTAAATATGGGGTTTTCCTGTAAATTTTCCCTTAATCCAATCCATTGAATATAACAACACTATCTCTGCAGTAAGTTTAGCGATTTTAGGCAAACTCACCACTGATGATCAATATTGGAGAAACCATCAAAAGTGGGCCCAGCAAAACCGGTTCGGGATTTTTTCCTTATCATTGGTACTTGATATTGGTATGTTGCCATTGGGGATGTGAATTGAGCAGTAGCCCTCAGGTACATGACCTGTGATGCAGTGGACGGCAAACATGCGCGGAACACCAAGCAAAGCACGCCCCTGGGCGCTGTGGCCCTTTGGACTCTACGCCGCCTTTTTTGAGTTTTACAAAGGACTCAGCTGGAGACGGATCCACCAAGATGGCACCAATTCCGGTCACTGGATCCAAGGTCGATCATGGCATCGATGCCTTTTGCGCTTTCACCACCGGCATTGCGGTGACCGTCACGGCGGATCCGGAGTTGAAGGATCCCATGTTGATGCTGGTGCCGTGGGCTTTTTATGGCGGATCTGAGGTCTCAATGATGGTTGATGATGTTGGGGGGTATACCAAGTGGTTATGACATTCACAGTTTGCCATGGAAAATCACCATGCTATTAATAGGTAATCCATCTATTTCTATGGGCCATCTATACCATGGCTATGTTAAATAACCAGATGGTATACCAACTGGTTTCGGAATTTTGAGTTTCATTGAAGATGGGAACGCCGGAACGCCAGAAGGTTTCAAGCTTTGGGGCGATCTCACAGCTGGTGCGATTTTCCAGTCACCGGTGAATCCGGTGAAGGCCCTTTTTTTTTGAACTTCACATGGGTTTTCGAAACTCTTCTCTATGTTTTCCTGGGTTTTCCTGATTTTCCTGGATGTTTTCCTGGTCTTTTTCCTTCTCGGCGTCGATCTCAGGCATTTTGCATGTTCCACGGTGCCTGGTTTTCTGCGCAGTGGGGCGAACTGATGCTGGGGTCCCTGGATCAAAGAGGCATCACGGAGGGCGAGTTCGCCTCGATGCAGCCTGTCACAGATGGCTGGGAAGTGATCTACTGCTTCTGATACGAATCAGCACAGGAAAACTGGTAATGTAATGTAATGTAATGTAATGTAATAATAATAATTGATAATAATAATAGTAATAACAATAATAGTAAAAATAGTCACAATAGTAGTAATGATAATAAATGTTCAATGGGTTGAGGTATTTAGTTCAATGGCAACTCTTCAAAATGATGCAACACAGAGATCCCTACCAGCCAGGGGGTGACAAGAGGTGAACTTGTCTGAGCTGAGCCCGTGGGAAGTTCGTCAGTTTTCGTCGAACCGGCGGTTGGTTTCTAGATCCTTCGATATTTTTTTCAGTTATTTCAAGGCAAATTTCTTGGTATCTTTTTATCCCTCAGTATCTTAATCAGAGACTCAGATATTTTTTTTTTGGGGAATAGATTGGCCAAAAAACCTCAGCTACACCATTTAGACATCGATCATCGCTGAGTCCCAGGAGGCTGGTGATTAGAGATGCCCAGGTTCCACAGGTGATTTGCTAACATGGGAACCGAAAAAAAAAACCGAGGGGGCTCGGAAAATGGGTAGCGTTTCCTGTGGATTTTTCTTCAAACCAAGCTATTGATTATCATGATTATCGTTATTACTATCTGGATAATATATATATATATACATAGACATTATTGTTTATTATTTATGATAATCATAGTAAAGGTCCCAACTGGACCCCAAGTTACCATGCCATGCTGAGGCTGGTGGTGTCTCTTCCAGGTCTTTTGGGCCCTGATGCCCGTCTGCATCGCCTGCCCAGCTGGATACCTCTTTGCGGAGGACAAAAGGCCGTGGATATGGAGCCCCAAGTGGATGGGATGTGGAACTGTGGAATCGCAAAACTACTGTGGAATGCCATCAATCTTGACATGGAATTGATCCACTTTAGACATGAAGATGGGAAGCCCCCCAAAAATGGGCTTCATTTTTCATTTTTGGTAGCGATCCAATTTCATGGTATCAACGGAGACTCAACTCCTAAATCATCGCGCAGGTCCTAGAGCCCGTCACGAGTCTTGGCTGGGCATTGCTGCTGAAGTGAAGCCGTGGTTAGCGGATACACTGCATGAAGCTCACATACACAAAGCCATACTTTTGCATACATTCAATGTACTGTACGTATGCACATCCACATGTATAACTGTATAACATAGATGTATATGTCGCCCATGTACATGTATCTGTACGTATGCACATCCACATGTATAACTGTATAACATAGATGTATATGTCGTCCATGTACATGTATACGTATGTTTAGGTTTATGTATATGAAAATGTATATGTATATGTATATGTAATATGTATATGTATATGTATATGTATATGTATATGTATATGTATATGTATGGGCATACGTATACGTATATCTGTATATCTGTATATCTGTATATCTGTAAATCTGTAAATCAGTACATCTGTATATGTATCTGTATATGTACACAATGAACAAATAAAAGTGTATCTCACACAATAATAGTGAAACTTATATACATACATGCGCCCGATATTTCCCTATACACACTCCATGTTTTTTTTTGTGCACAGATTATCCATAGCTATCCAATCTTTTGGTAGATTTTTACACATTCGCTTACAATTGGAATGGCAAACAACCCAGAAATCCACCAAAATACACTGGTTGATCAGAATGGTGCCCCTTAGAAAGGCCACTTCGGGGGGTTGAATACCACAACTCGCCGCCATTTTTTCCGCCAAATTTTTCGATCGGCACACCTCCTGGCCTGCCTTTGTGTTCTGGGTTTCCATAGGTCTCGGGACATGCGGATTGACTCGCACTATCACATAGATGCTCTTCCTGTAAATTGATTTGCTTTACTTCCACCTCCATGGAGATTGGAGTTTTTTGCCGTGTTTCACCACTCGCACGGGTTTTGTTGGCCCCTTTGGGAGGAGCATTCCTCTAAGGATTGCAGTTGTGGTCCTCTGTGCTGGGGTTTCTTTGTCCTTTGCTGTGCGCATTGCTTGCAAGGTCTGGGCGTTTGCCGAAAGCTGGGAGGATTTAGGGACGACTGACATGACCATTGAAAGATTGCAGATCAATATATGTGTATGTATATATATATACATATTATATGAAAGATTGCGGATCAGAGATGGATTTCAGTTTTTGTTCCCACCGTATTTGAACAACTCTGTGGTTGACACCTGAGTTCGTTCTCGGAGTGGATCTCAGCGGTCGAACATTTCTTCGTGAAGACATCAGCCGAGTGGAGAAATATGGGTAGCGGTTTCCTACAATATGGGTACTTTTCAAATCATCCAATTTTACTAGGATTTTCCACTAAAAACCATCCATTTTAGGGTATCCCCATTTCCTAAAATATGGGTAGCCCCGATTTTTTTGGGTACTTCCATGACTATGGAACCCAACAGAAATAGATATCCGTGGATGCAGTCATCGCCACAGGTGAAGGCTGGCGAGATCTTCTCTGAGCCTTGACACGTTTGCCGGGGGATAAAGATGGCTACCACGGCTGCCACTCCAGGAATACAAAGATGGATGTTTCATGATGTTTCCATAAATGGGGAATCCAGAAAATGGGGGGTTTATTTCATGGAAAATCATATTAAAATATATGAAAATGGATCATGACTGGGGGTAGCCCTATTTTAGGAAAGCCCTAGATCATCTAGGTCAACCTTAGCCAGTCGTGTTTCTTTTTTCACATGAGGCTGTCTTTCCAGGCGCATAGCGCTTGGATGCGCTTGGGACAGACCAGTGCTGAAAAGTGTAGACTACGATGAGTCGATGAGATTCAAAGTGTCATGAGATTGTCATGAGTGTCATGGATTAATGATGATTAATGCAATCTGGAAGAATCATGGCTTGAATTTTGGCAGCAATGGACTGTGAGAGAGGTTCTGGCTGTCGGTACACGACGATTTCCGTTTTGTTTTCCATGGACCACATGTGCAACCGAATTTGAGCTGTATAGAAAAGATGACCTGCAGCATCTGAAGGGTTTGTCTGTTCAATGCCTTTGCAATCTTACTTTGGAATCGCTGAACTCTAAGATCTAAGATGCATTTCCCTCCTCAGATGGCCTCCCCTTAGGTCCTAAATGTTTCTTTTCAGACACCGCATCCAGACGTCACGTCCCAGACGTCTAAGCCCATGGCATTGCCACCGGTGCCGTGTAAAGGCGACCTGTCCCCTGTTGCACCTCCTCCTACACACCATGGCGGCAATGCATTTAGCTGGTGGAGCACTGCTTCAATCCAATCCCTTGCTGACCTTTACAGCCCGGGTCTCCCAGTGGGTCAGGTGGATGGAACCTTTAAGTAGCTAGAAATCCAAGGGTTCACATCCTTGTGCAAATGCATCTTTGGGGGCTTCATGGTTGGTGTTGTGGGATATGTGCATGGAATGATGACAAACTAGAGTTGTCCTTTTCCCCACAAGAGTCAAAATTCTGGGCATTTTCAGGTCTGTTGGAACGGTGATGGCAATTTCTGGTATACTTGCCAGGAGGGCTCGACCAATGGACCGAAGGTAACTTGAAGTGTTCTTCGATATCATTCAGCCACTGCAAAAGATTCAGTGGAGAACTCACAATAACAGCGAGGATTTAGTGGATTTTTTTTCTTCCACATGTTCAAAACCTTAGGTGTCTGCAGGACTTTGTCTGACATTTTGACATTTTGCGGCATTTCCAACCAATTCCATTTCAGTCCATATGGCCATGTATGGCGTGCGCTGATTTGTGTAAGAGGGTGGTGTCTCATGCGGGTTTTCAGTATTAGAGTATCACTGGTGGTGATCTAGCCTTATCGTTGAACGTATTCAAACTCACAAGCTCGCGATAAGGCTAGATAAGGTAGATTACTTCTACCTGAATCTACCCAGTGCATCATTTCAGCTGTCCATGCTTCAGAAACTCATCCTTGATGCCGTCGCCATGGAAGTCGAAGCCGGCGTGGAGGAAGTTCAGCTGGGGCCCATCAGTACCACATCGGTTGCGATTTAAGTCTGACCATGCGCCAACCGATGACCAGGCGCCACAACTTTTGGTAGCGTGGTAACCGGCGTGGTGTTTGGGTGTCTGTTTCTAATAGCTGGAATACCCCCGGAAAAATCTAAACCGAGCCGTTGAAGGGCACGAAAAGCTTCAGACCTAAGACCTAAGGCGCATCGTGGCATTGACTGGTTCATGACATTTCTGTATACCTGCCATAGATGGTGCCTTGCTTGGCCATGCTTCAAAACCCTGGTGAAAAATGGTGAAAATAGATATGATGTATTGTATCATCCCCACATATCACATCACCATTCCTCTGGAGATTGATCATGATTTACATATCTCATGGTAGTGGTAGCTGAAGACTGAAGGAACTGCTCAGGTGCCTTCAGCTATTTCCTGCGGACGAGATGTCAAGAGCGCCTTGCTGATCGCAGCGGTCCGGCGGTGGGGGGCACATCATGGCGAGTAGCAGTAGCACTTGTTTTTTTTTCGTTGCTCGTAGCATCCGGTTTTGCATACTGTGGTTAAAACATGTAGAAAATTGGAAACCTCCGGTTTGTTGGATGAAACTATTCCTCATGTGTCTTGAGCAATTCCCGTGTGATCTTGTGAACTCAGCATGAGTCATCCCCTGCCGAGCTGGGACTTCGAATTGCGCTAGCGAGGCTTTTCAATGCGCATTACAAAGTTTGCCAGATCTGCCTTGTGGCAAGAAGTTTCTAGGCTTAGAATCGGCCTGATAGGGCCCTGGATTCACGGGGGGTAGATGCTAAAAGTTTGCTTGGAATCTGATCGACTGGACACTTGGCACAATACAAGAACTTGAATGATGATCATCAAACACTCAGCAATTTTTCAAAACGTGATGGATCAGTATCGAAAAATGGTTCCAATTTGGTGAATTTCCCTGTTTTGCCATGGAAACCATGGAAACCATGGACCGCAGATCCAGGGATCAAGCTGCTAGGCCTCATGGCTATTCTGGCATTCCATGCCACGGGCGAAGATTCCATGGGACCTCATCAGTTTCAACTCCACCTTGTCATCCTTCGACAAAGGCCCCAAACTGAAGGGGCTGAAGGGATGGGTAGAATCTGGAGCTCGTGGAGAGACAACTTGCTTCGTTTGGTGAAGGATTGTAAGAAACATGAATATTTTTCCCGCATAATTGAGAAACCTAGCATGGATGCCTGTGAAGTTCTGAATCTACAAGTCAACAGTTATATACTGTATTCTGCTTGTGTCACTGTTAAGCAGACCGGCTTGTCTATCGACTGCTGTGAGGGTGTCAACTAGAAATTTCCCCATCCTCATTTGCGCTCTGCACGTCAGAAAATGTCAGGAGGTTTCAATCAAATTGATCAAAGAAAAGGCACGCACAGGGCTGAAAATTGTCACTTCATCTTCCACTCATTCGCCTCAGACCAAAGACCTGTCTGACCAGCCTTTCTAGGACGGCAGTGGCAGCTGGCTGTGCAGACGCTTCATTTGATGCCACTTTACACCATCACTCCTGACATCGTGAGTTTCAGTGCCGTGGCTTGGGCAGGGGTTCCATTGGTTGCGGGATTTGTCTTTGCCGAAACGAATGGATCTGAATTCTCCAAATTCTCCGGACGGTCAAATCCAGGGATTTCTGGTGTTTTTCTTGCGTTAAAGCTATCTAAAACTTAGTTCTTGGAATACGTTCGGACACCTTGACTCCTTGCACCCAGAGATGACGCCTTTGACTTACAACATTTGGTATGGATCAAGGGTACAATTGACTTTGATACACGCTGTTGGCACACACACACACCCTGCATGTACCTCAGATCGGCAGACATGTGCTTCACCAGATTTGTTTCATGTTTCTTCAGACGCACTGCGTGGGCCAGAATCAAAACTCCCAATTCGTTTCTGTTTTTTTGGACTGCTCATAGCGTGGCCGCAGAAGATCAAGTAGCCACTTTGGAAATGATAGCCATGAGTCAAGGAAGACATTCGTTCTTCTCTCAATTTCCAGCGTGCATGCAGATAGTTGAAGGGTTCATGAACGCATACCGGAATTCGTTTTAAGTTTCAGAAGTTGTAATGTTGACATGTTGGGGTTTTGTTGGATGACCATACATTTGGCCCAGGCTCAACAATCAGTGCGCTGGGGGGATCCAAAAGCTGGCCGCTAGCGCTTCAGCTCTATGACTCAATGCATGGGAAAAGAATTTATCTTGACGATCCTTGGTAGCATGGCCGGCTGTGTTGCTGACGGGTGCCAACTAAAAGGACGTGTGTAGCCGGCATTCAATGAGATACAAGGACACTAGAAACACAGTGCCTCGGGTGTCTGGTCATATTTCTCCCAGGTTGATTCCTTGCATGGCTTGGTCAAACCGAGGTAATTTGCTACAATGCCATCATGGCATCCTGTGCGGATGGTGCTTTGTGGCAGCAGTGCGTGCAACCTTGGCGTTGAAAGGGGATCCAGTTTTTCATAGAAAAACTTTTATAGTCTTGTTTCCAGTATCAGTTTTATCAATCTCCAAAGCTTTAGACTCGATAGAGGTCTCCACATCCCCTATGACCCGCCAAGGCATGTTTTTTCCAGAATACGGGAGGCGAGGCTGTCGCCAACGCTGCGCAACTCGGCTCGAAGCTGATACCAACTTGTCACCTTTCCTCTAAAGATCTATGTTGTATATATATATATATTATATATATATATATTATGTGTAATATAACGATCCCTCTAAGTTCTTGGAATAACAGTTTTCATGGGTTTTTCAGCCTACCAGAAGGTTTGTGTGCTATTAATGTTACGGGGTACCCAGTGGAACATGCTGAGGTAGCTACCGCGAAGCCATCAGCAGTTTGATGGGGAGAAATTGGAAAGGATCACTGCAGCTGTTCCAGGACCTCGACGTGAAGCTGTTTCGGTATTTCTCGCGAACCAGAAAACTGATACAACTTAATGGTGCAGGGAATTTTTGTCAAACACACACACAGTCAACACGTGGTGATATCCTTCTTGATGAATAGCACCAGGAAACGACATCCAAAGAATATACCATCACGGGCAAACTCAATTACAAAGCTCAAGTTGTTGCGATCAGTGAAACAATAATAGCTTGGAATAGAGACGGCTTATATTTTGGGTTTAGCTGTTTACCCTATCACGTTTGCACAACCCAAGGCATCCATTGTATGTTTTTCAGCTGGATGGGTCACATCCTCAACCGTGTGCCAGGAGGCTGCAGAGAAAGGGCTTTCGCTTGACATGACACGCACGTCCATGATCAGTTGCTTCGGAGACACGAGGCGCCAACTTGGCTTTACAAAGTGAGATCTCCGGGATCCAGGGTGGACTGGGGATAGGCTTGGCTTGGCACTTTTGTGATTTGTCTTGACTCTAAACTGAAAGGCTGGGGCCATTTCGGCTGGGGCACTGGTGAATCTTGACCAAGGGCTTACACTTTTTCAGAATCCTTGAAGATCTTGAAGCTGATATTCCTTGAGGTGATGGATAGCATCAAGGTGACTCTCGAACACGACCGAAGATGCATTAGCTTCACAGTGCATCACCATACATATAATTCTAGATGTAGGTATATACATATTATTCAATATTGTATACGTATTGACTACTACCCGTACCGTTTCATGTGGAGTCTTAGATAAAGCTAAAACTACAAGACTTATATTGGATCGTGCGAGTGTTTTTGATATTGTCCAATCACAAGAGTTTATATCACATCATATCGATGTGCAATACATTTTTTTCATATTGATTTATGTATTGATTTATGTATTTGCCTATAGATTTCCAGAATTTCCAGATTTGCACCTTGCACCAAGATGCACCAAGCTGCACCATGCCGCTGTTGCCGCTGCTGAGGCAATGGGAGTTGGCTCTCGAGGTCTTTGGATCTTTGGCTCGTCCAGATGTCATCAGCTACAGCGCGGTCATCAGCTGTTGTGAGAAAGCTGGTATCTTGATCATGACTGTGGATGGCTCCCAGTGGCCCCCAAACAATAGCTAAGTTGGTGCAAATAACTGTAGTGAATTCTATGGTTTTTGGATGTTTTTGGTGGATATAACTATAGTTAATGGGGGTTACAAACCAACAACTAGGGGGCCCCACCCAGTAGAACTGCAGTTGTGGAAGAGGTTGGGAGGTTGAAGGGTTATTGTTGACCATGGCTTAGGCTTAGGCTGTTCAGAATGATTCGACTCAAGGTCGGTTTTTTGGCTTCAAAACAGACTTTTGCATTTAAGTAGGATATGACAAGAAGTCTACAACACTGCAGGCTCAAATTCATGGAGGCCACCATTTGGGAGCACCGCTTGTGCCCATTGTGAACGCACCCAAAAACGAGGCTTATGGCCATTGGCCTGGCGTCTGTTTGGCAGCATGAGGTCGTCGCAGGCGATGGCGGATAAGATCAGCTGCTTGCCCAGGAGTTGCCCAGTTACTAGCTGATCATCATTCGGATTAGGATGCTTCTGGAGAATTTTCTGGTTGGTGGTGACTGGAACATGACTGGATTATGACTTCCCATGAAGAAATTGGGAATTTCATCATCCCACCTGACGAACTCATATTTTTCAGAGGGGTAGGTATACCACCAACCAGTTTTTGTGGTGCCACTGTCCGAATGCGAGGTTATAATGCCATCATCAGCGCTTCTGGAAGGGGTGGGCAGTGGCAAATGGCGTGTCATTTGCTTGGAGAGTTGCTTGGTCAAACATCCACAGCTTCATGGTCGTTTGAGAAGCAGCTGCCTCAAGATAGGAACATTTGAACCCCGCGGGGATTATTATATGCATTTATAAGTTATATCTGGGAGGCCTACAGATTTGAATTCATCATACCGTATTGATCCCGTCCAGATATCTCCAACATGGCCATCTCGTGGCCAATGAGGATGTCCTGTGAAGGAGTTCAGCCAGATGTGATCAGTTTCTGGGAGAGATCTGGGTCTGTCTGAGACTGGGCCAAATACCGGCTATACCCCCAAAATGGCTATTTTTTGATAAGGAAACTCTGGGAAAATGATGTCATCAGCCAATAGATTTAAGTGGAGCCTATTTTCAGACAAGCCGTCATTTGAGAAATGCCGAAACTTGAGGAACCCAAACTTCAGCTGCTGGTCCATTTTGATCCTGTAGATTTCTTTTTCAGGGAACTTCATGAACGGCACGTAGATTTCCACCGATCGCAGCAATTTTTGGGAAGGATATTGAGTCTACAAACCCAAATCCTGAGTCTACCAACCATTTTGGCAGGTGAAGAATGTACAGTCCATGAGCTGCTCGAGCAATAGCATATCCATCTCAAGAATTGTCCTCTCCTGTACCATAAATGAAGGGTTTTCTTCAGTGGTGTAACCTTTTTCATAGCTTCCAAGTAATCCCTCCAGTGAGTTATTAACTTCGCAGGTTATTGTATAGATGCATATCATTTACAGTTCGTGTAACTGACCGCCTTTTCCGTTGAGGTTACAACGCCAGCATCAGCGCCGCGGAGAAAGCCGGCGAATGGCGAGTCGCCTTTCATCTCTTTGACGCTATGCATGGCGCAGCTCGGAGACAAATCTCTGAGGCGAAAGCCATTGCTTTAGGATGGTTATGGATGGTTATGGATGGTTTAGGGTTGCTATACAGCTGCTATACATTGTTGTACTTAGCGATTTAATGGCAAAGAGTGTAAATGCGAAACACTCTTGCGGCCGTGTTGCCAAGTGCCACGTGGCAAGCTTTCTGTGTTATTGGTGCACAATCCAAGATCAACCAAGGGCCCAGGGGGTGCTTTTGTTTTCGTGCTCAGATAGCCTAGGTGAAGCTTCGACCCGATGTGATCACTTTCAACTCTTTGTTGAGCTCCTGCGCTCAGGGCTTGCAGTGCCCCAGCCGAACTGATTAAACTCATTGGAAAGGGAAAGGATGGGAAACCCAATAGGTATGACATGGTATGACTAGCATGACCCATATTTCGCTCAATTTTTGCAAGATAAGTTGAGATAAGTCACCCTTTCAACAATGTGACTAGAGACTCAAAACTGGCCGTTTGATTCGAGGTGGGCCCGTGCCTGCCAGCTCCTCTATACGATGGCATTCACACCAGATGTGGTCAGCCCCCAGGCAATGAACTCTAACAGGTGGGCTGTAGCAGGTCCTCCAAATTCCACGTGTTTGAACAAAACTTCCACACCACAAAATATGAAAAATGACTCAACAAGTTGATAGGCGCCACATCCAGTTGGTCTATGCTCAAGTTACGATAGGATTGTGGCTAGAGAATTTGAAGAACAAGCCATTGGGACTTGTTCGGGGCATTGCAGAATCCGCTTCCAGCGTTTTTTGTCCTGGTCTGCGTTTTAGATACCAAAGAGGATCTTTCACCCTTTCATTCCCCGGAGACCGAAGTTACTTCCTGCCACCCTTCAGTTTGAGGTTACAAAGCCATGCCCGCCATGCCATTGTCAAAGACCCATTTGGGTTCGGCCATTCCGGCTGCGAGGTTACAACACCACGCTTGCTGCTGTATCGAAGAGTGGACAATGGCAATTGACCTGGGTCTTGTTGCTTTGACCATGGATTCATGGATCAGGTTTTAAAAGCCTGGCAGAATTTTCAAGGAAGCAGTGGCAAGAATTCATGGTTCGGGTCGGGTAATGAGTTTTCGATCCATAATGACCCACAGTGGTTGGGGTGAAAAGTTGAGTGTCCCTCGAAAGGTGGTACCTTGAACCATGTTGAACCAATCATGCCTCAATCATCACTGACCTCATCCCTGCAGCTTCAGGTTTGAGGCGCTGAAGGGTGCCCATCTGACACCAACACGCATCAGCTACAACTCTGCAATCACTGCCTGTGATGAACACTGGGCGCTGGCCATCTACTTCCTAAATGCAATGATGATCCTTGACGTTTGGGAAGACCGTGCCACCTCCAGATTTCGGATGAAATGCATTGTGGATCTAAGGATGGCGCCCAATTGTGTGCTGGATATTGCTGGATGATAGCAGGTTTACATCATTTTACCGTAATTTACCAATTTGCAAATGGCTTGAGGAATGCTCCTGATGTAGGACAGTGGACATGGCATCGTTTTGCATCGAGGAAGGACCTGCTACGGCCGGACCTCACCAGCTACGCTGCATTGATGGGATCTTGTGGTAAAGCGCCTAGACCAAAGGTGTCACAAAGGTGTCCTGAAACTGTCCTGAAACTGGTTAATTAATGGTTAATTAATGGTTAATTAATGGTTAATTAATGGTTAACTAATGGTTAATAGTCAATTAAACCGCCTCACAAAGGTGTTTGATTTGTGTCTTGACTCTGAAACTGTCCTGAAACTCATTGACTCATAGTCCTTCGTGCAGGGCATTTTTTGAAATTTGGCTGATTTGGCTGTCCATATGCATAGCTGCGTAAGACGGCGTAATACGGTGGTGAATATGGATGACTCATGATGGCTCCACAATCCTCCAAACAACAGCATCCCAAATGGCACGTTGGTCCAACGTGTGCAATCCCAAACCACGTTCGCGATCCATGCACCGCCCAACTTCAACACATCCAAATGATCGATTTATAAAAACATCATGTCCAAGGATTGCAGAGGGGGAAACAAATCATGGAGGTATGATTTTGATTAAGTTATCCATGGTATAATTAATCATAATGGTATATATATAATTATAATTATGGAGGTATGATTATGGAGGTATACCATTATGATTATGATTATGGTATAATTATGGTATAATAAAAAAGACCCCTAAGTCACTTGACTTTGTGCAATTTCGCCCCGATTCACTGTTGGTTCGAGGCTTTGGAGTGGCAACTGGCGCTGCACATTTTTTGGGAGCTGCCACCGAACAGCTCCTGCATCTGGACTCCAGGGTCATATGATGGGGTTCCTCAGGTTTTGACCGTTTTTTTTTGGTCATGTGATCCCCAAATTCCCCTTCCGAGTGGTAGAGATATGCAGAGATCTGAGGCATCAAGTCCATCACGAACATCGCTGAGAAGCTGGGCGAAAGCTCAAAGTCTACGTTTTTGCTGCCGGAGCTTTTAGCGATCGCGCGGCCTACAGGTATACACAGCTATACTATATATATATGTTTATATATATAAGGGCTGCCGCCCCTGCCGCCGACCCCGGAAGAATGGTCAAGTAAGCAAACCAAATGGGCATAAATATTCTTCGGTGCTTCGCACTTTCAGGCTTTCTTCTTTTTCATATGTAGATTTTTATGAAATATATTTGATATGTTTGAATTAAATACATGTGACGTCTTGTACTGCTTCTTCTTTGTTTCATAAGGCCCGGAAAATACGGTTGAAACATAAGCAATATAGTTTATCAAATATTTTGATCCAGTAAGAAAACCTACCCATCAACCCCCTTGGGGCGCTAAATGATACCTGAAATTACATCCCAAAGAAATCCCACATGATCTTTTGAAAAAAAAACGTCAAATGAAACCTGAACTGAAACCCTAGCAAAGCTCGAACGAAGCTCTAAACGAAACTCATGGATCTAAGTAATTGTAATGTTTCAACTTTGGGTTGTCCATGCTGGGCTCAGGGGGCTCAGGGCTCCGGCGTCTGTAGGCGCTTGCTACAAGAATATATATATATATATATAATGTTTTGGCCCTATTATTATACAGATAGTGTTTGCGCCGCACAGGTGCATGGTTGCGCCGCACAGGTGCATGATATTTTTTCAAACTATACTATAATTGAAAGCAGTGATGAACAAGGTATCCATCTACCCCTATTTTCCTCCAATGATTTTTCACCTAGAGACTCTCCACCCAGGAATTCTTCTTGCACATACTTGTCACCTATATACTTTTCACCCAGAGACTCTGCACCCAGAAATTCTTCTGGCACAGACTTTTCACTCAGAGACTCTTCACCCAGAAAGTCTTCAGTCCTGCACATACTTTTCACCCAGAGACTCTCCATCCAGGAATTCTTCTCCAGAGACTCTTTTCACCCAGAAACTCTTCTTGCGCATACTTTTCACCCATATACTTTTCATCCAGAAACTCTTCTGGCACAGACTTTTCATCCCGGCCAGAAACTCTTCTTGCACATACTTTTCACCCAGAGACTCTTCACCCAGGAATTATTCTTGCACATACTTTTCACCCATCTACTTTTCACCCAGAAACTCATCTTGCACATACTTTTCACCCAGAGACTTTTCACCCAGGATTTTTTCTTGCATATACTTTTCACCCCACACTTTTCACCCAGAAACTTTTCTTGCACATACTTTTCACCCAGAGACTCTTCAGCCAGGAATTCTTTTTGCACAGACTTTTCACCCATATACTTTTCACCCAGAAACTCTTCTTGCACATACTTTTCACCCAGAGACTCTTCACCCAGGAATTCTTCTTGCACATACTTGTCAACAGAAGGACGGAGAAGCATCAAAATTGCACCCCAAAACTGCCTAACGTAACTCCTAAGACCCATAGAAAATGATGATAGATGATTTTAGCTACTTTTTCCTCCTGCTGCTGCTGCTCCTTCTGTTCAAAAGACAGCTGCCGGATGGGAAAACACCATGGCAGTGAAGGACGGAGAAGCATCAAAATTGCACCCCAAAACTCCCTAACGTAACTTCTGAAACCCATAGAAAATGGTGAT
>Ga0126342_10011117_pt1 | contig 16089 bp, 14 predicted proteins | sample Cyp1metagenome_FD_92528 | JGI IMG/M metagenome (GOLD analysis project Ga0126342, IMG submission 92528) | Coral microbial communities from Lord Howe Island, Old Settlement Bay, Australia - Cyphastrea 1 metagenome | ecosystem: Host-associated > Invertebrates > Cnidaria > Coral ... | reverse complement strand
TGGAAAAATATAGGAAATATTCCAAACCACCAACCAATGTCAACACGGGATTTCTATCATTTTTCAGTTATTCACCCTGGTTGATTTAGGATCGCTCCCCGAAAGTGGTGATGTCATCTGCCAACAAATTGCTACCCCAATGATCAACAGCCCAACATCCAATTTTGATCCGAGTTCTCTGATTTATATAAGAAACTCCATAGAATGCAGCTGTTCAGCCCTTTCGGCCCAGCCTGAACCCGTCTTCTCCGTCAATGCATTGATGACATTCCCCAATGCTGAGAGTGACAGGTTGATTTGTGCACCTGCAGAGACTCTGCAGTTGATCGCCTCCATGTTTCCCTTTGGGAAAGTTGGATTTTCACCTAGAAATGACTCGTTTTCCCAGGGGCCCCCATTACCAAACCACACATCACTACCGTTCCAAGATTGTCTGGCGTGCCACGCCTTCCTTCAAGCGATCTCCTGTGGCGCCTGAGAATTGGCGGAAATTAACCACTGGCATTGGTCATGACCCGATGACTGGATGCATGACGCATACTAAACATCAGTTACGGATACACTGGGTTAACCCATCAAAAAGGGTGAGTCTATATGATTAATGGTGAATATAATGACATGTTTAATGAATTTTAATGATATCAATAACCAACTATGTTCAGTTAAAATGCTTGTCAGACTACCTACTACTTTGTGTTGTATTGGGTGATGAGCTGCAAAATACTGAACCTGAATGGTCAAGTTCACTTGACTTCCCTCTCTTGCGGTTGTTTTTGTTCCACCTATCCAAAATGATTGTTGGGTGTGCTTTCACCCGTGCATTCATGCGCGGCCGAACTGTTACATTTCCCAACTGCTTGATGATGGATGGTTGACATGATGTGGTTGACATAATGATGGAAATACTGACCATGACCATCCGTAACTCGGAAGTTGTCCAACTAAACTTCCTTTGATAAACCCCATCAACTATAGATATATCTACAGTACCATAGATTGGGATGATTAATCCCACCCCCCTAGCATTAACCACCCCCCATAAACCATGGTTTAGTAGGTCCCGTGGAAGTGTCCGAAAATGAGCGATGTCAGAATTATTGCGACAACCATGAAAAAAAAACATGGTTTCGGGTATCCATAGTTTAGCCAATCTCCATTTACACTTATTTGGGAACCAGTCGAAGTGGGCTGTTTTGCTGTTTTTCAACGGATGGGAGGAGTCCTCAAATCGCCATGATCGCGCACCTGTGGCCTTCTGCCTCTCGCTGCCCGCCAGATCGATGAGATGCAACTTTGAGACTGTCAGCCTTCAGCAGTGATGGAAGCCATTGAAACCTCTTGAAACATCTTGAAACTAAGAATATGGGTTTGTCTGAAAATATGGTATATTCCCAAACAAATAGCCATTTAAAAACGGGATAATGATCAGCAAAACCATTGGGTTTTTTGGGGTACACAATTTTCAGACAAACCCATATCTAGTGAATATCTGAATATCTATGGGAAAAACGGGTCTTTTGTGATGACTGCAGATGTGCCATTTTTCTGCCACTCACCTTGTGTGGTAATTTGTGGCTGCAGAGTGATGCAAAACCAGCGTCACTTTGTGGTTCTGTCCCTACCCATTCAGTGCAAAGTTCCTTTTTACAGGTATGTCTATGGCGGCTATGGCGAATGGGCTACTAACATGGACTTTTTCAAATTTTCGCATTACTTGGGTATGGGTCAATACCTATAGATACATTACTATAGTGGGTTATTCACATCCATTTTAACCCAGCTATGACTTGGGGTGAACAAGGCACGGTACCAGGGTGCCATGACCCATCCCCACTTGTTGGTCATCAAACATCGCCGGCTGAAACATCCACCCGCTACAGCGAGAAACGTGGCGCCATCCACGTCATCGCAATCACATGCACCGATCCGCAGCGTCACAACGGAGTGAGAGCCTCAGAAAGTCCCCTTTCTGTCCAAATGCAAAGATGCTGCAACTGCAACTGATACTGTTTTTTGTATATATACATATAATTATATAATATAATGATTATCTAATGTAATTATATGTAATATGGAATTATAATATAATATACATTCGAATTCAAATCAGCTTCTGATTCTGTTTCTAGGAGTGCATTTTAGCTCTACCAGTTCCTTTGGGAACTACAACATACTGAGCCCGGCAACGCGAGCTGTGCTCGTTCATGTTGGTCTTCCCAACGGCCCTTCTCTGCTGTGCCTTGTGCGGATGGATCCTGATGAACCATAGGATTTTGCAGTGCCCACATGACAAAAACCATACAAAAATTACTGTGATTCTCCCGGTGTTCATTGCAATTTTGAGGAAAAATGATTCCCCAAAAACAGAAGTTCATGGATTTTGGGAGGTCCAAATTTAGAGCCCCAAATCGCCCAAATTTTGGCAGCAAAACCCCAGCCTTGGCGATGCAGTCCAAAACCTCTTGGCCACTTTTAACCTGAACCTGGCACCCAAGTGGAGTCGCCAAGAAAATTGGCTGAACGAATTGAAAAGGCATGGTGATAGAAGATCTAGCTATATCTAGCTATATCTAGCTATTAAATCGCAACAAATAAATGTGTGTGCTCTTGTTGGGCTTGGGGTGCCAACTGTCCACTCCACTCGTGGACAGTCTCGTCTCAGCGCCTCAGTGAGTCCTTCAACGTGGATTCCACGACCGCCTCGACGAGCTGCGAGCTGCAGGATCCCTAGATCCCTACTGGAATTGATCTGATTGGATACAAAAAATGTGGTAAATGTGGTAAACCCAAGAAAAACCAGGCATTTTTATATATGTTTTTAAGGGATTCCAAGAAAATCCCCGTCGCAGTTCTTTTTGGCCAGGCTTTCCCCCTTCAGACGGGCCTGCGGAGCTATCCTCTCGGATGGTGAGGTCATCCCCTGACTCGATGGACAGATCCTGCGGTGTTCACAGCAAGCGCCGCCGGTTAACTTCCCACTGGAAACCACTGTCCAAATCCAATTTGGATTTGATGAAAAAAAAATGGATTGTTTAATGATTGTTTAATCAACATTAAATGTTCACCCAATTGATTAAACATTTTCCAAAATCCCATTTGTTGGTGTTTATTTCATGGGATTATGTTTAATGATTGTTTAATATGGGACTGTTTTTGTTTCATGCGTGGATTCAGTGTGTGGATTGAAGCGTGGCGAGTCGAATGGTGATCATCGTTCGACTATGGATATGGCTACAGCTCCAGCTCACCTTAGGGACCTTGGTCTTCATGGATGATCCCCTCCATGGGAACTCATTGGAAGGTTCATCTTGCCATTCCCATCTTATCGTAAATGATTGACCTATAATAACGACCTATAGTCACTATCTATAGTAACTATATCTTGTTGGGAAGATATCTTTTGGATGAACTTGGATAAAAGTAGCTATGGTAGCCTGGTAGCTGATGTCTTGGTGCCCCAAAACTGGCCCCCAACAAAGGTCCAAACTCTGCCAGCCGCCACCAGCCGCCACCAGCCGCCACCAGCCTTCACTTTCTCGTTGTAGATCTCCAGGACGCTGCAGACGACAGTGATGTGCTTCGTTGCCGCGCTCTCCTGGAGAAATATGCAAAAACCCCATGAGAGGCAACGGTGGGATGTTCCAACGCGACTGGGAAATGACAGCCATAAAATATGGGACAAACATGGAAAAACCATAAGAAAAAAGGTGTTTTTTTGCTGGGAAAATCATCGCACTCTTTCTAGGGGATTTTTCAGCCGAGCTGAAAAAAACGGCTGCGGTAACTTGCCATGTTTGAACACCCCCTGGATGCTCCATGGCAATGATGCTTCACAGGTTGGAGATTTCTGTGACAAAAGGCTTGTACGCACCAGCCTTGGTGTCAGCTAGTTCCCAACCATCCAACTATATCTATCAGTATCAACTATGATCACAATGTAAAGCGAAAAAATGTCTTTGCCATCAATGTGTCTATCAGTGTCTATCTAAAGCTACCATTTAGATGCTAACATCTAATCCATAATATCATCATCGAATCATGCAAAATCAAAAATGTAAACGGTTTATAATTAGCAGACCGGAATCCCTCTAGGATGCTGAATTCAGGAAATATTTTTTTTACGATTTTAATATGGTTTTGGATATGATTTGACGATATGAATTTGATATGCTTCGAATTTGGGGTTATGATTTTGATATTATATCATATTATATCATATCTTTGAATCATCTGGGTAAATTACAACAATTCACTAACCTGAAATGTTCGGCCATTTTGGGATGATTCCCCTTCCTAACCATCATTTCCAGTGAGGGAGAACAGTGAGGTCGTGATCAAATTTACCTAGAATCATTAAGACCATTATGTATCTTGATTATCAATTGATATCAATATGAAACTTATATCAATGGTTTTTATATATATATATATGTGTATATACTTATATTTACCATAAACAGGTGGTATGTTTACCATTCCCAAATGGGTGGTTTATTGTTTTACCCACATTTAAAAAAAAAAAAACATAAAACAATTCAAACACTAATGTGGCTAATATCATGTTAATGGTTTTATTATTGTTTACCCTCTGGTTATTGAACATAGCCATGGTATAGATGGCCCATAGAAATAGATGGTTCACCCATCAACAGCATGGTGATTTTCCATGGCAAACTGTTAGTCATAACCAGAGGGTAGTGGCTCAGAACCACAGCAAATTCACTGGACATCCCTTGCCAAATGTCCAACCAGAGTTGTGGCTACATCAACAATAGATGGTACATATGTATATTACAATCATAATGGCAACACCAAAAAAGCGAAAAAGTGATTCATCACTATTTCATGAGTAGGATTTTGATTTCAAATATCATCTCTTTGAATCATTAAAACCATGATCTCAGTCGCACTCCTGAATCTCGTTGAAGAGCTCCTTGCAGAGCGTTGGGATGATTCCTGGCTGATCCCCAGCACCTGGTGGACCGAGAAAAATTCACGGAGAGGGTCGGTTTTTGGGGAGGTGTTGATGGGAAATATGGGAAAATATGGGAAAATATGGGAATATAGAGTCTATAGAGGTTTTAATCTTACATACCCTCTGGTTACGACTAAAACGGTTTGCGAACTTGGTTTCATCAGTTTTCACAGTTAAATCATCATCTTGATTATATATCTATTTCTATAGGCCATGGCTTACATAGCGAACTTCTAAATAATCAGAGGGTAACCCAAGTTTGAGGTTTGTGAAATTGGGTATCAAGGTATACTACATTAATGGTTGAAAACCAGCTTCACATGGAAAATTGATTGATTCATAGTTTATACCCTCTGGTAAACTAACATAACTATGGAAAATCACCATTTTTAATGGGAAAATTCACTATAAATGGCAATTTTCAATAGCTATGTTAGTTTCCCAGAGGGTATGTTCACTCCGTGGTTGATCAACGGTCTGCGTCGCTGTGCAAAAACAAAGCAAAACGCGCCTTGCATGGTGAAGGTCTTGCCGGAGCCGGTCTGCCCATAGGCAAACAAACAGCCATTGTATCCTGTCTCCGGTGCTGAATAGCCATCAAAAACTGTAACTTTCATGAGGATTTTCTGATTCCAACCGGGCCATGCCATGAGTCATCCGCCCTTGGGTCCCAAGGCACTCCGAAAACATGAGATCCTCCGAGGAGACCATGCTGGATCCGCTGCACAGTTTTTTTCTCCAAGTCTCCGACCCTCCAGAACTTTGTGAAGCAACGGTCTCGCTGTCCTGTCCTTAGACCCATTTTGTGAGGACAGGATGACCTGCCATGAACCAACAGCGAAACTTAGGTCCAGACATAGACTTCTCTTTGACCAATGTCTTGAGACATCACGCAGTCGAAAGCAAACTTGTGTTCCCTCTCATCATCACGGTGAAGTGTAAGGCCCGTGACATCCTGGGAAGGAAAAACAGCTCCGCAATGCTGAGGTGACTGGAGGTGATTTGGAAACACACACCTAAAATATCAGAACAAAATATTGGTCCCCTTTTTTATCGCACCAACAGTGCGGATGAGGGGCACAACAAGTCCATTTTTAGGATTTGGTTGGATCAAACAGAACATCCACCAGAAAAAAAACAATGGATTCTGGTTGAAGTTTTGCAGAACCCAGACATGTATCTCCATAAAATCCCACAACCAGAAAATCCCATCTTTTGGGATGTTTTTTTCGATAAAACATCCCCTGAAATTGCTGAAATCCCCCCGTTTTTGGTCCTGGAAGGTCAGACACTCGCTGGATTTTTCGGCCTTCTCTCGGTCGTTCAAGGGACGGGCGCGCACCGCAACCAGCACGGAGCCTGGGACGCGCAACCATGGGACGGTGATGATCAATGGGTTTTTGGGGGTTATGTCAACCCTGGATTAATAAACCATAGTTTAATAGTGGTTAATAGTGGTTAATAGTGGTTAATAGTGGTTAATAGTGGTTAATAGTGGATAATTGTGGTTAATAGTGGTTAATAGTGGTGATCCATGGTTTATTAATTAGGGGGGTACTCCTCCAATAGTCATGATTTGATACTTTTCTATGGTACTCTCCCAATTAAACAGCCGTTTGGGGTTTATTAATCCAGGGTTGACATTACCCTCTAGTAAACGTTTACAGTTTGCGAACTGGAAATCACCATCTTTAAGTTCGGTCAATCAACTATTTCTATGGGCCATTTTCGCTATGTTTTTTATTACCAGAGGGTAGATGATGAAATCAGGAAGAAAGAGAGATGGGGAGATGATAGGTAGATTTGGACCTGAATCTACTGGTCCCAATGGTAGGCTTCACCAGAAATAATATGAAATGACCCTATTTGGACGCTTCGAAAAAGGTGAAACATGGGACAACCAGCGTTTTTTCAACCAACAGCCAAGTAACTGAGATGCTCATCACTTGATGTTCATCTGGGTATGGTTTTGTGAGAAACCTGTCATTCGGGTTTTCACACCATGAAATGTTGGTAGTCATGGACGTTGCCAAGCCATTGGCTCATAGGTATTGACCCATCCCCATAGATGTTGATAACCACAATATACTACGTAGTGTTTGATGGTTAAATCCTCGTGTTTGTTCTCTAAATTGCGATGGTTATTCCTTTATCTTTCATTGAACCAATAAATCCCTGAATTTCTCGAAATCTACAATTTCGTTTCTCCCTCAAGTTTCTAAAAATCGAAATTTCTCTGTGCTTTGAACGGTGGAACCACCGCCGGCTGCAGCTGAGCTTCGCTTTTGCAAGACTTCCAAACAGCTTGCGCCGGATCGAAGGCCTTTTCCTGAAGCTTTGTCACTACCAAAGGCCTCGCTTGCGCCGCGGCAAGCGCGGCAAGGATGCCCAAAACCACAACAGGAGAGAGAACCATGACCATGTATTGACCTAGATACAAACATATATACAATGTGTATATATATATACACACATACATATGATATGTATAGCTGCAACTGACTATAGATACTGTAGACTATAACTAGAACAACTATGCTTAGAACTGCAACCGCTACTTTTTTCACGGCAAAAAGTGGCGGGTTGTCCCAGTCTCCCACCTTCTTCTCCCCACCAAGCTGTTCATCTGGTCCTTGTCAGCTTGTGACCCAAATGACACTGCCTCCTGTATGAGTCGTCACTATTGACCCACCGAAAAATGATAGATATTCAGAACATCCAAATCCCCAAAAAACATCCAAAATCATCCAAAAGTGCTCCAAGAATTGAAGAGCCATCCATGTTTTCTATCCCTTCTCTCAACCAACTGCCTGCAGGTTTGATGCCCAATCCTGGTTCGTTCAGCTTTCTGAGCTCTGCTAGGGTGGGTCGTCCACCTCCAAAGCCGCCCACTCTGATGGTCCTGTTCCAGATGTTCCATCAGTTGAAATGCAATGAATGTGGCATTTCAAAACATAAACTTATATAGGCTATATATATATAGGCTATATAGGTGTTTGGTGATAATATGTGATCATGATAATCTCAATACACTAAGATACACTAAGACCGAAAGAGAGACACACAGACATATGTGTATAATTGTATAATGTGTATGTGTATATATATATAAATACTTTATAGCCTCCAGTCTCCAGTATAGTTAAAGCAGAGTTGTAGATGTTCCAAATCAGCAAAGCCCTCGTCCTCATCGCAGCAGCCACTCCACCACCAGTTCCACCACCATCACTGGGCTCCACAGCAGAGGCCTCCACCGTTGCTTCACCACAGGCACGCTGTTCGGAGACCGATGAGGATAGAACTGATACAAAAAGGGAACACACCCAAACCACCCAAAAATGTGGTTGTTTTTCAGCTGAAAAATCGAAGCTTCCCTATATTCCCCCGACCAAAATTACCCGGAAAGACACAGTTTCCCTGCAGCCTTGCAACAGCCACAGCCCATGATCAGCACAAGTTTCTGGCAGACTGATAATAATAACCCAAAAAAAATGATGGAAAGGTAGTTGACAGTGGTGTAGTTGGCCACTATGTTTGCAGGATTTGGTTGTCCATCGTTTTGGGTGGTGTTTTTTCTATGAAACTAGAGTCTCAAAGCTTGCTTCCAAGAGAATCCGAATGCGTTGCTGTTCGGCGAAAAGGTACCGAAGGAGTGATAACTCCACCATTTGATCGACGAAGCTTCTGCTTGTGGCTTCCTCTAAACATCCATTTGTTTTTCTCATGGTGTCTATGGCTTGAGCCAGGATACGGTGCCACAGAAAATCCGACAGAAAATCCGAAGCTGAAAGAAGGTTTGAAGCAGTGCAGCCAGTGCAGCTGCCCTTGCGGGCATGTCTGAAACAGGAGAAAAGGGACTCTGAATCTGGTGATTCAGAGGATCCTTTTTGACGCCAACTCTTGGCCCTGCCTGAACTCGAACTTCAGCTCCTTCCAGGACTCCGAGGGTATCGCTGCTTCTCTCCATGTTTCCAAGCGCTCTTATGAGAAGAAGTTGATTGTGAAGTCTAGGAGTATCTTGAGGAAACCCGTTTATACAGTCAAATGGAGGTTTCCTAAAATAGGGCTACCCCTAGTTAGCATCCAATTTCATGGGATGTTCCGTCGAAAAAAAAGAAAAATGCTATTGGGGTATCTGAAAAATATCCTCATTTATGAAACCCCCAAATATCATTCTTCAACCATTATTGTTAGGCCGGTTGAAGGCCATAATCCCAACGGATCAAAAAAGGGGACCGCCCTGTCATCCAGAAAAATCTCCTCGCACTCGTCAAGCCAGGCGACGCAGAAGAAAATGACCTGGCTACGCATGGAGTAGCATTGCCTTTTGCATACCCTCTGGTAATTTAACATAGCTATTGAAAATGGTGATTTATAGTGGATTTACCCATTGAAAATGGTGATTTACCCATTGAAAATGGTAAAAAAAATTGATATCGGAATCTATCGGAATACTGAGAACTCATATTCCAAAAGATTCAAAAAAAGAACAAAAGCTGAGCAAAGATCTGAGCCAAGCTGAGCCCAGGGCTCGTTCTGCGCTGTCAGCTTTGACTTGGTCAAAGGTGACTCCAGTGAGCTGCAAGGGTTTAAGCCCTGAGTGACGGGAAATTTCCCAACCCAAAAAACAAGCCGACGTTCGCCGGGAGAAGGTTCGGAAATTCTGCATGTTCAGGTCATGTTTGGTAAATATAAATTTAAATGTACAAATGTACCAGGCCACAAATTTGGCTGAGAAAATACTCAGCACCAGGCCTCCTTCCATTAAGAGCTCCTGGCAGTGTCAACTCCAGTTTACTCCATATGGCTTCCACTGACATGGGATGACATGGGATGACATGGGATGACATGGGAATATAAGCACTAACAGTCACTAACAAGACTGAAGAGTTGGTAATGTTTAAATCATCAAGCTGGTTCATGCAAAAATCTGTTTTCCAAGATCTACAGGCCATTGATTCTGTGGGCCTGTGCCATCGCCATCGAAAGAAATGAAGCAAACCAGCCGATCTGAGCAGGGCTAGCAGGGCTCAGAAGAGATGGTCCACCACTATCTGCCGATCTCCCGAAATGAAAGTTGCACAGATCTTTGGTACGCTCCCATTCTAATTGGTGGTTGACCTACCCCCCTGAAAAATGATGGAGTTCGTCAGATTGGATCATCATCCCAACTATCGGGGAAAATAAAAAATGTAACAAACCACCATCAAGACTTTAAATTATCCACCAAACTTCTGGCAATACTCTTTGCCATGAGCACACTCACAGCCTCCAACACAAAGTAACAGTCATAGCACCAGCTTCCCGCTGAAACACAGCTTCGCCACAAAGTGCACCCAGATTCCCCTCCGCACCATCCCGTGAACGATGTCGGCGTGGAAAGGCGTGATTAAAGTAGGTCGTGTGCAGCTGCAGCCTTGTGGCCGTTGCAAACCCTGGGCCCTGCTGCAACCATCCCGTAACATGGAGATAGTCAGAAAGCCAGGACTTCTTCAGCGGTCAGTGGTATTTATGATTGAGTTCCTGAGAGCACAAAACCATGGCTTTATCTGAAGATAGTCTACCCCAGAATCTCATGGTTGATCGTCATTTCACCATTCAAATGGACATAGATGGGGAGCAAATTCACCATGATAGACAAAGTCATATCATGTCTTTCCCTTCTATTCTGTGCATATACCAACTAAATTCCACATGATGGTGTTTTTTTGTTTCCAAAAAAACCCTCCACATTTCTGCTCAAAATCCAGGTTTTCCAACCAGCGGAGTCCGCAACATCTCAGGTCGAGCAACCGAAACACTCGGCTCTCAGCTCGCAAGTTTCTTGTGGATCCCGGTGGGACTTCTGGGAGCCAAGCAGCAGTTCAAGCGCCGGGTTGACGTCCATTGACATGGGCCATTTCAACTATTTCAACCCAAGACTGGCTCAAAGAATTGGGGAAAATGGGGGGGGTTATATCATGTTATATCCCAAAACCTGCAGGTTTATATGTTTTAATGGTGAACATGATGATAAAAATCAAATCCGGGGCCCGGGGCCCATCTTCCCGTTTTGCTTTGACAATCTCCCCATTCATATCTCAACCATAGCTGATGCCCATAGTGCTTAGTCAATCTGACCAGTCAAATGGCTTTGCCCAGAAATGAAGTATACCCCAAAATGACAGTTGGTTGTTAATTGGTGATGCTAAAGCACTGGTTTTGGGGCTATCCTATTTTTGCCCCATTTCTTGGTTGCAAAGATCCTGGAATTGGGCATAGCTTAGCGGCTTAGCAGCAGTTTTACAGCTCCCCGAATAACCCCCGGCCAGACACCACGGAATCATTTTTTGCCAGCAAATGTTCAGTTTGACTGGAATGTTTGAACCTGTTTCGTCCAAACACCCGCTGGTTTCGCCGGATTCTGCCATAAAGAAAGGGGCTTCTTGAGGTGCAACGTGCTCGGGTGCAACGAAGGTCCCTTCCCCAAAAGAAAGATACAGACAGTTTGTGGGAATTCCATCAATCTACTTCTTTCGGGGTGAATTTTCCATTAATTTTTTTTTGCATATCGAAATAAGAGATGTCCCATGAAACCATCAAATATCAATGAACATCAGAGATTCCCCATCTTTCAAATGGCTTTATCACCATGGTTTCCATGGCTTCACTTGACCTGTCGAACGGCTTCATGATCACGGTTCAACTGCCATCGATAGAAAATCTTAGCCACTTCGTTTAGCAGTAGCATGGTCAAGGCCAAGGTCACAGCCACCAGGAATTGCAGGGGGCTCAAGGGCACCAAGTCCAGGGCAGAGGAAAGCCTCCCCAGTGGGAGTCCAGGACTACAGTTGGAATCTGAGAAATGATGAACAAATGATGAACAAAAAATCCTAAAAGATCCAATAGAGTCAATAGAGCTGTCCTATCTTTTGGACCCGAGAAAATCCAACAGTTTTTCTGGGTCGGTCGTCGTTGCGGTTAGAAGTTCCCAAAACATCGACAGCCATTTGGGACTCCGACTCCAGAGACTCCAGACCCTTTGCGGATTTGCCTGCCGTAGACCAGGAAAAGCATCATGCAAATGTTCATGACAAAGGACAAGTTGTAGAAGGGATTCCGAAAGAGCGCCCACGACAGGCTTCTGTCTCTTCGGAAGCTCAGCAGGGACAACACTTCACCCAGCATGATGGTGACCAAGGACATGCTTTGTCCCACCTTGACACCATATTCAACACAGCTGGCTCCCTCTGGAAGTATGGGCCTGGCAGATGTCATCACATTGACATGTTCTGCCCAACACCATTTCTCCTTGTGCTCCGGTTGACTGCAGGGGGCAATCAGCCCCTGGCTAAAGCTACTCCTGGCGAAGAGCTTCGAATGCAGCAACGGTTGGAAATCCCCATCCACGGTGAACTGCTGGCTGGTGCCCCACTGATCAAAGGTGCTCGCCGGAAGCCAAGGGTTGCCCTTCTCATGCACCTGGCATTGACAATGGAACGGCCTTGGATCCAGCCTCAGTGAGGCCACTCAGCACCAAAAAATGAAGATTCTGTCAATAGAGATCATCTATAAATCATATCTGGTGATGGAAAATCAGATGTTTTTCACATCCCTCATGTCCCATTGCTTGCTGCTAGTGAAGTCCCATTTATTCAGGAAAAAAAACGACACTTATTTTTTTTTACCCTCCAAGAATCAAACAGGACAATGGAAAATCTGATCTACATGGACAATGATTTCAGAGGAAAATCATCAAACTGGGTTTGATGACCAGGCATGTAAGGTTTGACCCGTCTTGAAAAAACGTCCAGAAACTTGTAGCCATCTTCGGTTTGCCATCCAGCATGTTCGCACAGGCTCCGGCCGTTCTCCAGGTCAATATGTAGACTGCTTCCCAGCAGCTTGGTATTGCTCACAGAGCCAACTGTGCCGATGGTACCGAAGCATAAGGAGGAATACACGATGATGGGAAAGTAGAGCACAAAGGGAAGCCAACGATAAAGCACCAAAGTTCGATTCAGGACCAAATCCTTCACTTTTGCGAAACGTCAAATTTCAACACCGCTGCACTGAGTGGTAATCTAGGTAGTCTCCATCGAGCAATTATTCGGGTGGAGTTTGAAGTCCGCTTGCTATGGGAAGTGTTGTTTCAATCAGACTAAGTGATAAATATGGTGGTTGAATCGGTTCATGTGTCTGTTGGTCAGTAGCCATGTTTCAGACATCCGTCCGGGACGTCCGCCCCATCCCACCTTTCCATACTGTTTCCAGACTTTCCGGATATCCCCCATCCAAGTCCTTCTTCACATTCCGAGGTGGGATGGTCATGATGTAATCCTCCGCTTCTTCGAATGCGAAGGACCAGGTGCAAAGCACGTGCGTCAGGAAGAGGTTTAACAACTGGACGGTGGGCTTCAATGGGGTCACGATGCCAAGGACAATGGCAACCATCAAACTCAACATCTCACCAAACTTCAGACTCAAAGATGCCTCGATGGGGACACAGCAGGGATGAAATGACAAGGTGATCATGGTGATGCCTGCCTTTTTTTTTAGTTCACCGTGGAAACCGGTCAACCCAGAAGTTCACATGAAAATTAACTTTAGATACATAAATATTTATATACATGTCTCGTTACATAAAGGGCATAGTGGTCTATAAACATTGCTTCAAAAAAATCATCGGCCATAAAATCACTATCACCTGCCATAATCATCAAAATCACTACAATCAGCCATCAAATCACCATACTCAGCCATTTTTAATCACCAGAATCATCAAATCACCATGATTATGGCATAATCTCCGAGATACAGTGACATACTTCTGCACATTTCCAAAGATACGTCGACCTTCCTCCACTGCCAACACGATGGTGGAGAAGTTGTCGTCCATGAGGATCAAGTCGCTGGCGTTTTGGGTCACGGCTGTACCGGTGATGCCCATTGCCACACCCACCTGGCGATAAAAAATTCAATGGATTGGTTTTTTCGGGAAAATCTACAGGAAACCCATGGGTTTTTACCATCAAATATAGGGCTTTCCCGTAAATTTTCCCATCATCCAATTCTATGAAAAATGGAACCATACTGGTAGAATCCTGGTAGAATAGATAGTTCCATTAGGGCATAACCATGGTTTTTTTATTTTACATACCATTTTTTTAAGGCCATATCATGTGGTTAGCCGTACTATACATGTTAAAAAATTGCCTAATGCTGAATAAATTGATAGTAAAGCATTCGTGATGCCTTAAGGGAAAAAACCATAGCAACTCAAATATCTGCTTTTGGTAAAAGAATTCCTCTATGTAGAAATGGATAGCACTGGGAGTTTCTAGTTCCAGGTTTGATTACCAGAGGGCAAGTTTGGAAGTCTCATGTTGGGCCCCATCCCCTCCCATATGTTTAAAAAGATGGAAATCGCAAAACATGTCACACGTACAAATAAAATAAATATATATATATATATAGAGAGAGAGAGAGAGTCCAAACAGATTGCTTTGGCGTACCTACCATTCTCTTGTTTTTCGATTATCATACCACATTTATCTATATACCACTAAAGTGATATTCAGGGGAATTGGGTTCTGAATTGTGTCCCCATTTAGCAGGGATATTTACCCTCAAAGAAAACCTCAAAACAGCTCCTCCATTAAGGCTAGCAATCTGATTGAAATGAAAAAAAACAATGTATATATCTATATCTATGGCTGGGTTATCCAAGTCCAAACTTATCTTCCAAATTGCATTTGCATTGTCAATTCTCTTGTATACCCATGTTATTCCCTAAAATGCACTTGTATTCCCATGACATACTTGTTTCGCTGTGGTCAAGTTCCCATATTTCAATTGATCAAATACACCACCCACCAGATCCGTTTGAATTGCACGTTCCCAGTTCTAGTTACCGAAGTCTAGGTCGAGTCATGAAGGCTATGTTCCCACGTTCAGTGGCGATACTTCCCATGTTGTCCCATGGTTGTTGGAAAAAAAAATATGTTTTTTGACGATTAAAAAAAAATCATTCCCACTTTGCCTGATTAGGTCCCCTTGTTTCATTGTTAATTCACCCATTCTTCTCCGATCGGTTGATTCTATCCCCATCTCCCGTGGTTTCTGTTGACAGCAAAATACCTGGTGAAATCTTGTTCATCGCTCCGAAATCTTGGGCAAGGTTTTAACTCATTCCCATTTCTATGGATACCATCAGATCTGGTAGTCCAACATCGCTGTAGAAAGTGGCCTGTTCACAGATGATTTACCTGTCGCGAATCCTGGCGTTTGTGGTTCATCCTAGCAGAATAGTCCAAACACGGTCAGTGCCAGTAAATCAACATAGACCCTGCCATTCAAAAAAACAAAAAAATCAGGCTTGGAAGATTAATGAAGATGAGTTAAAGCACTCAAAATGAGTGGCATTTTCAGGGTCCAAATAATGTCAATTTACCAGAGGGTAATGACTCAATGACCATCTTCTGATCCTGATTTCCATATGAAATCCCGATCAAATCACCAGATCTCTCCAGTAATCTGTCAGACGACCTGCGACTTTTTTTAGCCATGGCGGTTGTTTATGGTGATTCTCCGGTTGGCAAACTAGTCAATACCAGGGGATTATGGGTGAATCAACAGATTGTGATCGGATATTCATGGGATATTCATGAGACAAAAAATGATCAAAAGTTGGATGATTCCTTAAAAAAATCACCATCCGAATCAAAAAAAAGGAGCACCATAAAGTCACCATAACATCACCACTACCCTCTGGTAAACTAACATAGCTATTGAAAATGGCCATAGAAATAGTTAATTTACCCATTAAAAATGGTGATTTTCCATAGTTTTTTGTAAACGTTTACCAGAGGGTAACCACCATCCCCAGCCACATTGGCGCTCTTCAGCGCCGGCGCATCATTGACGCCATCTCCCGTCATGGCCACCACCTCGCCGCTGGACATCAGCGAGGCCACAATGGCCACCTCAGGAGGTGGCCTGGTTTTGCTGCCTACCCGGCCTGGTAAACGTTTACGTAACTATGGAGAATAACCATTTTTAATGGGAAAACTCAACATAACTATGGAAAATAACCATTTTTAATGGGAAAACTCAACATAACTATGGAAAATAAC
>Ga0126342_10011116_pt1 | contig 16089 bp, 13 predicted proteins | sample Cyp1metagenome_FD_92528 | JGI IMG/M metagenome (GOLD analysis project Ga0126342, IMG submission 92528) | Coral microbial communities from Lord Howe Island, Old Settlement Bay, Australia - Cyphastrea 1 metagenome | ecosystem: Host-associated > Invertebrates > Cnidaria > Coral ... | reverse complement strand
TACCAGGCACCTTCCTTGTGCAGAATCTGCGCCATTACGACAACAAACAATGAAAGGAAGAGACCAAAAGCACTAAATAGCCGCAGAATGATGGAAAAATCAAGAACTTTGGAGTTCAAGAGTCTGGACACAGATCATTAACATAACCAACGTGATCGTTTTTTTCCGTCTTATCGGTTTTTCGAGTGAAAGCTAAAAATGGCTCATGGGGGATCATGGAAGACTAAACGAATAGGCACGGGGGTTTTACAAACTCCCATATGGCTTTGTCTGAAAATGGGATACCTCAAAATCCCATGGTCTATCGTCATCCTTTGCTAGTATATGATTGAAATGGCAAGATGGGTAGGCAATTTAAGATGGGTATACTCATGTCCGGTAATCAAACATGTAGCACTGGAAAATTCCCATGAATTTAAATGTTCATTCATAGATGATTTTACCAGCTACATTTTTTTTTCTATAAACCTCATTTTAAAGATGATTTTCCCAGCGAACTCAAGCCCCATTTTTCATGGCGATTTCGCCATTCGTCCTTCAGCTGGAGCTTTACACTTTCTGTCACCTCCTTGAGCTCCTCTCAGATCGCTCAATGGATTGGTTTGTTGAAAGTCAAAGCACCAAACAACTGGCTGGTGAAGCCATGTTTTTAAACCATTGTTATTGTTTACGTAAAATATGAATGAATCTGTAATATATATTATGTAATTATATATGGCATGTATGATGATATACTTATATGTTTCACAGTGATGTTTCCTACAACAATTCACATCTTGGACAGGGACATGGGAATAGACACCCCATCTGAGGAGCCCTGCAAGCTTTGCCACCACTTTCCTCGCAGCCGATTTGGCCTGGTCGACAATCGATTTTTCTACTGGGGATCATGATTCAATCAGCTGATATCAGCTGGAAATCCCCAAACACCATTTTCCACTGCTTGCGGGTGCAGTTTCAGTTCCAAATGGATATATAGCCACAGTAATAGAGGGTTGTATCATATATATATGTATGTATCTATAATTATAATATTGTAGAATCCCAACTAATGGAGGTTATCGCTATGGCTATCCCCATTTCACCTGCAGCCTGCAGCCATTTCACCTGGGCCCCTTCCCCACCTGGGCAAAGGGCACGGAACGATGCGTCTGCGAGCCTGACCAAGAGATATGTTGATGACGCGTATTACATTAATATTACAGTATATGCAATCTCATACATATGATGATGATAATATCACATATATATATATATACACATGGTATATGTGTGTATAATTCCTACATACACATGGTCCATGGTATGATAATATACATGGGTCATTAAATGTCCCCATTGAACATCACCCAACCATTAGGTATATGGTCTATAATGGCTACTATAAGGTGATGTCCAATATTCCCAAAATGGGGCAGTTACCAACCCCTGATATATACTACATGAAATGTGTATTGTATCAATGTGTATGATATATGACTGAACGATCCCCCAATTGCCCTCAGGCCTGGTCGCACAGGTGACGGTGCCTCACCGAGACGCCTCAACGCGGCAACGCGCTGCAACTCCGTTCCGTAGGCCGCCACCTGTCCCATTGGAAGGGGAGGGGTTGGAGGGGCTGGCTGAGATATCTATGAATACAGAGTTGATAGCTGGCAGTGGTTATGTGTATAATATGTATATATAATATAATTATATATATCATTATCATATGACAAGATCATATATTGAACACATCAACATGTAGTTTGTATGAACTGATGAAATAAAATGTATGTGTGTGAAGTTGTGGGAGTGATGGAATCTGAAAATGTTCCAAGCTCACGGATTAGTGACAGCAAATGATCACAAGTGGCAGTTGGAAGACCGATAGAGACTGCAAATACTTTGCTCAGGTATCCTCGAGTTCTTGCAGTGCCATGCTCTTTTTTTACTCCCCCTTCAAGCAAGTGGGTGTTGTTCTATTTCCATCTATTTCCTAGTTTGGGGCAACCACGCCGAAAAATGTGATGAAATGTGGAGAACTATCTTCTAAAGAAACATCAAAGAAAACAATGATCATAGGAGTCGTGAGCCTCATCAGTCAGCTTGCGCGCCCGTTTGCAGGCCTCCTGGTGCCAAAGCACTACGCGCTAAGAAGTTTTGTGGAATCTGCGGGGGCATAAAACCAACCGCTGTGTCTGAAAATGGTTCTACAGTTATACCCACAACAATCCCACAACAGCCATTTTTATAGGCAAAATATGGGAAAATGATGATTAACAACTATAGATTTGACCATATTTTCGTCCAACATTGCCAAAAGTTGACGTGATATGTGAGCTGGCAAAGGATTTCAATGCATCAGTCACTGTTGGAGCTGTGCATTGGAAAGATCCAAAAAAACGATTAATGGCGGGCAGCCACTGGATCACCCTTACAATGATGGTTTCCTGGCAACCATTGGATTTTCGAAACATGGAACTAACACAAAACGGGGAGTTCCGTTTAGGCAGGGCCAGTGATGTCAAGCCATACCACCCCACCTCAATGGACTGTGGCATCAACGTGATGTTTTTGTTATCCTGCGAAGCCAGCTCTGCGGGCTTTTGGATCCACATCAGAATCATGAGACCGTCAAAATCCTATAAAATCCTGTCGAATTTGGATAAAATTTAGCAGTAAAGTTCAGATGTAAAAAGCCAGACCCAAACCATCAATGGGTCGCGCAACACCAGTGTGCGCACAAAAACTGCACCCAACACGACGCCTGCAACTCATTTCATAGCACTGAGAAGATCTGAGAAGTTTTGTATGTAGAGTCTAGAGAGTATTCAATAGTATTCAATGCATCATTGTAAATCTCTTGTCTTGAATACATTTGGGTTTGTCTGAAAATAGTGTACCCCTACACCCAATGGTTAATGATCATTATCCCTACTAAATGGCTATAATTGAGGGTATACCCCATTTTCAGACATACCCATTTGTCAAGACGAATGGCTGAATCTGCCGCTCCACGCGCCAGGACTCTTTTGCTTCGCAGCCGGAGTCCAGGTCGCTCGCGTCAAGTGGCAACAGACCTCTGTGGAGTCCGGTCCTGGCAGGGTGTGTTGTTGGGGTAAAGGCAAAGGGTATGAGGTTGGAAATCGCATCATTTCTCAAAGATAGATAAATTAAGATAAACTAAGCCTTAGCCTCTGGCAACTTAACATGGCTATAGAAAATGGATGAAAATGACCCATTTATTGTTTTGCCTGTTGGGCATGGTCACTTTCCATACCTATGCTAAGTTACCAGAGGGCATAAGTGAAAGAACTGACAACGTATTTGATCCTGAGTGTTGGTGAAAAAGAAGGTAAAGTCTTGGATGCTATTTGCTAGTCGTAGGCTGTTCAGACATGTTGTGATCTTCGTACCAGAAACATGTTAGAAAAAACCGGCCGGAGTCTATGAAACTGATAAAGTATGTTCTCTTGCCTCGTAAACACCATGTCTTCGCAGCAAATGGATTGGTTTTAAGATGGTTTAAGATGGTTTAAGGAAGCATCTACGGTGGAAGTCATTTTTTCCATCAGATATTGAGGCGAACCCTGTAAAGTTTCCCATCCAGTTCTAGCAAATGGGTTTCAAAATTTGGGTATCCTTTTTCACTGCAACTCGGTTTCCCCTCGTCAAAGAATCACCAGCAACCAACTTGGATGATAACTTGGGGCTGGGCCCACCTGCATCAGTTCGCTTCGGAAAGCCCCAAAACTGACTCTGCCATAGGACCCGATAGGACCCGCAACCGCAGCCCACCTGCAGATTTCGGTGGGGCAATCTGAAGTCGCCCACCCTCCAGTTTGAAGCTGCGCAACTCTTCATCCGCCTACCGAGCTGAACAGAAGCCAGGAATCAACTGACTGCCAGGATGGGGTTTCTCATAGCATTTTCCCGATCAATATGGCCAAATTGGGGACAACCACACAGGCTCCGTGGCCCAAAAAACGTTGAGAGGTGGTTGCCCCCAAGTTGACACAACGTGCCGTGCCTCCTTAAGCTCGGTTCAGATCATCAAAGATATTCAAAGATCAATGGTACTTTTACTGCCCTGGTGCTATCATGGATTGCAAGTGAACCTTTCACTCTGACCTCATCCTTGCATTTAAACTATATACCCTCCGGTCATCAAACATGTCAATGAGAAATCCCAAAAACGGAGGCTTCCAGCCCGGAAAACCCTCGAACGACATGGTGGGTGTTCCAGCAAACCATGTTTGATTACCAAAGAGTATGATGATATCGCTACTACAGGTTATGGGAACTACAGGGTATAAAGTATAGATATCCCATATAAATATCCCATATATGTATAGATGTCCCATATATAGATATGCCATACGTAGATATCCCATCATAATCACTCCCCATAGCAGCTCACCATGATGGAACTAGGGAACAGGACCGACCCGGCTGGATATGATGCCTCCACCACCTTAGGTTCCCTCGGCGGCGCAGGAGAAATCAGCGCCTGACAGGTCAGCAACCAATTCTGACTTGGATTCTTCTCAACGTCAAGATATGTTATTATTGATTATTCATATTAGATACAGGTATTCCAATAGTCAATGTTAGTTGCAATGCGTAGTTATCCATACTTATGATTATGACGAGTCAGTAAATACAATTATTACTCAGTTTCATACCAATGATATTCTTTGATATTGGTTAGTACAAGCTGCTGCTACTGCTACTACTACTGCTACTGTTGCTACTATTAGTTATTAGATACGACTAGACAATTAATCAATGACTATGGACAATTTCTATCAATAGCCAATAAGCAATTACTTTTATTCATATTCATTCCAATAATATCTATAGTATTCATGATAGTTAGTTCAATAAAGAATGACCAGTTATAATATTTATATAATATATATATATCATGGTATTCACGGCGTCAATATTCATAATATATACATGAGAATGGCCAAGAATCAACATTCCAATATGTATGTTAGATAATGGTCATATAATTATTAGGTCCATCTAATAGATAGTACATGATAGTACTAATTGTACTGTTAGTTCCTTATATATGTCCTATAATGTGAATTCCAGCTTTCTGTTGATATGTGGTGACTGTGCCCTGCGTAAGCTCCGCCTTCTCAACACTGCGCAGAGATTCTGGGCCCTGCGCAGAGAAGCTCTGCAATTCCACAGGTAATGGCGAAGCGTTGCCTGTGACTGTCTGAATGGAATGGTTTAAGGGATTTAAGGGAAAATCTACGGTTAAGGCCATGTTGAAACCATGTGAAATTCCATCACATCTGTGGGGAATTCATGGGAATTCCATTCCCATTACAAGCGGTTTAACGTGACTGGGATGTTCGGAGGTCAACTGGCACTCCACGCCTGGTTGGTGACCTACCCACACATTTGCCTGCGAGCGCGAAACCGGGAGTTTCGAGCATGAGATATAGTCACCCACAAAAAACATAGAAAAGTAGCTTGTCACTATTTTAGTGGGGTTATATCTTTTCTATCTTTTTGGGGAGGTTGCTAATGTTGCTATAATATGCTATATATAATAGCAAAACTCATTTCTTGAAACTAGGATTGGTGGAATCCCTGCAGGATTTCACACATCAGATCCAAAGCATCGGCATACAGATGTACAAACAGGAACCGAATTCAGACGTCGTTGTTGTCAAACATTTGGGCGGCTGAAATCACAGATTGGTGATCGTTTTCAAATCCCTCAGAAATATGAGCCTAGCTAAATGCAGAGTCATTTTGCACCCATGGGGGCAATATGGGGCAATGGAAACAGACAGAAACATCTCAAAACCATGAGCATCCATGAGCCAATTCTGTGTGATTCATCCCAATATCTCAATTCGGAAGCCTGTCACTTGTGTACCCCAACATAAGCATCAAGTACCCATGTGAGCTTCTGTTCGGCTGATAGATCTGATAGGAAATTCAATAATAACAACTTAAAAACAGCTAAAAACTAAAGTTGGAAAAATAAGAGACCAAAAGGCTGAGTAACCACCCACGATTTTGGAAATAACCACAATCGCTATGATAGCCCCCCAAATAACCTTCACCCGTAAACTGGCCAAGTATAGTCATCCTTGCAATAGTATGCAATAGTAATATCCTACACATGCATGTATGTTGAGGTTGTTCCAATGGGTTTCCTCCAAAAGTTTAGGTGCCAAACCCCCCAAAAATTGCCATCATTTTGGCAACCCAATGCCATAAACCTACCAAACCTGGGGATGGTAAACAATCCCAAACCCACATGGTGATGATGGTTGATGGCAGCCAGGACACCAAGAAGGTCACCCTCTCACTGGTCACCACGGCAGACCTCGGGGCGGCATCAAAGGCCCCGTGGAGGAAGCGGCCGTCGAAGGCCAAGTGCCGACCCACCCTGCGGCAAAGACGGGGCTGGCGGGGTGGGATTGGGGAAGTGAAGATATTTCTTCTGGTAAAACCCAATGGCAGAAACCATCCCCAAAATCACCATGTTAACCATGTTTATATAAACCATCCCCAAATGGTAGGTGTATGGTATTTTTTATGTTTGAATCTGCGTTTTTCATTGGACGTTGACCAAGACAAAAAAACAAAATATATACTGTAGTAGAATTTTGATGGACATTTCTATGTCCGGAACCAGTCGATTTTGGCCAAAGATTTTGGAGTCTTGATTGACAATTGCGCAGTGTTCAAAATCCCTCTGTCAGTCTAATTAGACCTGGTTATTGGTTAAGAACGGGATTCCCCGTTCTTGGATGATGATTAGAATCCCCAGTATATACCCTCCAGTAAATTAACATAGACCCTGCCAGATAGGGTTTGGTTCAGATGAGTGAAACCACTAGAATGGGAGATTTTCAGGGTCCAACTGGGTCCAACTGGGTCCAACTCTTCATTTACCAGAGGGTGACTAGGCCTTAGACATATATTCAGTTAGTCACTGGGTTTTTGTCTCATCTACAAAACAATTTCATTAAAAAAACAGCCATCACCATAAATATATAGGTTGTATATATAAAGCATTCCAAATCATCCCCCAACTAATCATCAAAGGGTAAAGGGTAGTATAATCCCCCAAGTAATCATCAACTAATCATCTAGTTCCCAGATCTGGATATTAGTTAGTTTACAATCCATAACTTACATCACTGGAGTTGTTGATTAGTTGGAGTCACAAACTCAAAAACCAGAGGCTAAAGGGTGTATATATATAGTGGCTAAAACAATTTCATCAACCATCCCCCAGTCATCACCATTTTCATAGATGGTCTCAAATATCTACAGGATTATTGGTAAATATGAGCACTATTTTCGTTATTTCCATTGTTCTTACATAGAATTTCTTATATGTGATATATATAAACCATTCCCATTCGCCTCGGTGGCACCACGGTGCACCAAGCGTTGCCAGCCGCACTTTGGCGCGGCAGCAGCACGTCCTGCCCAGTGCGCTGGACGGAGGAGAGCACGTCCAAGGTCCAGGTGCCTCAGGCTGTGGAGAGGATGTAGAGTTGTATGGCTATTATAATATATATATATATGGTTATAAATATGTATTTATAGTGCTGTATGGTTTAGTAAGTTTAGTAACTATTATGACATATAATAGTTAGTATATCTCTATATAATATAATTTATATAATAAACCTATATACTATATGAAATGTATGTTTTCATAGATAGATGTAGATGATGGTGATGGTGATGGTGATGGTGATGGTGATGATGATGATGATGATGATGATGATGATAAGTGTTGTTAATTTGTGATATTATATAATTGATATGCATCCAAAATTCAATGAGAATTAACTTAATGCTGATCCAATAACAGTAGTCATCATATTTCATCACAATGAATAAGAATGAAAGTAAGTATACTCATAATCCCTGTCATTCATCCTTAAATGTGTTGTTGTTGTTGTTTTTTAAATGTGTTGTTGTTGTTGTTGTTGTTGTTGCTGTTGCTGTTGCTGTTGCTGTTGTTGTTGTTGTTGTTGTTGTTGTTTAAAGAAGCCCCCAGTAGAGAGGCAGAGGGCGTTTTAGCGACTTGCCGATAGGCTTCCCCGCAATGGGTCACAAACTTGGTAGACGGGTTTCTCTGAAAATTGGGTACCCCTCGGGCCACAGGTTGATCTTCATTTTCCCATCATATAATAAAGAAGTTAGTATCCCTCCCCATTTTCAGACACCCTCATAATCTCATATCTGTGTCAGACTTGCTCGTATCTATGGTTTGTGTTCCCCTGCTTTGTTCCATTGATCCATTGCAGCAACAGCTCCAACAGCTCTCACTGCATCTGAGCAACTCAATTGTGGATGTTTTTCTTCTCCTTGAGATAGATAGGTCACGGTACCAAGCATCGGATGGATATTCACCCCGGAGCTCTCCAGTGTGTAATCGCGATCCCAATGCCATGCGACTTCGGAGCTCTCGTCCTTGGCAGATTCTCTAGCATTCATCACAGCTGGGTTGGACACAACCAATGTTTTCCCATACCAAACTTACCCTCTGGTAATTTAACATAGCTATTGAAAATGACCATATATAGTGGATTTTCCCATTAAAAATGGTGATTTTCCATAGCTATGTTAAATTACCAAACTTATGGCAAACAGAATCCATGATCCACTCACCTGGATTTTGCCGGACAGTGTTGGTCAAACTGTGCCATCCGAGCAGCTAAGCAGAGGGTCCACCACTCAACTCCAGCTGGCGCAGCTGGCTCGGGACAGTGGCGCCGTAAAATGGCAAGCCTGGGGACGATCAAACTCAGATAGTGTTGTGATGTGCCCATAATAATATCAATATCCAATAAAGATACAGTAATATAGATGTGCATAGACAAAGATATCGACATAATATATATATAATACATATCATTAGCATTTATTAATATCAATTACATGTAAATAGATGAAATTTGTAAACTGGACTCTAACCATAGCTATTCACCAGCTACATGCAGCATCAAAGATCATTAAAGTAAGGCATCCAGGACACGCCAAAGCCTCCAATTCACATCTAGGGCTTTGGTTCCAGTCGGACCAGAAGGTCTTTCCAGAGCTGTATCCTTGGTGGCTTTTTTCGAGGGACATCCCCATGGATCCACATGATAAACCATCATGTTCTCCATTAATAAAGTGCCATAAATGGGTGGGTATACCAAATTTTCATGGCTTATGATAATCATGTCGGAAAAAAAAATAAAGATCTCTAAAGAAAAGGATTATTTTGAGACAAAACATGACAAAACTGTACGAAGAGATACAAAAATGGAACGACTGGCACTGCAGGCAGGCATCGCCCTTGGCTTGGCTTGGCCTCATCAGTGCCCAGGGTGGCTGACGGGTGTCTGTTTCATGTTTTGATGAGAATTGCATGTGCAGCCAGAGCGTGACCTCCTGTGATGCTGTAAAAAACGACACTTGATTCCTGTAATGCCTTTTTCCGAGCTTCAAACGCAGTCATACTTACCCATACGTTGCCACACATCATCCGTCACTGCCAATAGCTCACCTGGAAACAGCTTCGACAGCATTCCTTCAGAGCTTCGAGGTGTTCGGCAGGCAGCACATCATCAAACACCCGCACTGGAGGCTCCAATACAATCGACTGGGTCAGCTGGCCTCCGCAAATTGGTGGAAGCGCACTTGAGTCCAACCCCCCCAAAAAAACAAGGCTTGAAGGTTGACGGTGGCTGTGATACTGCGAATACAATTGTGTTTTTTTTTGCGGTGATGGGGATGCTGCGCTCTGTATGTGTGTGTGTGTTCTCTTGTAATAGATTCATGATATGAATATAGCCGCAGCATGCCGCAGCTGTGTGATCTACATAGGTGGTTGGGGTGTAAAAACTGAAATATGTCAAAAAGGGGGTGGTCACCCCTACCACACACCTAGAAATATTTCAGCGAAAAATGAAAGGGTCTGCCATACCATCTCTAGGCTAAAATGTGGCATCCGAAGGACCCCTTCACCTCTTTTTGGAAGCCCAAGAAACATGTGGAGGGATATATTTCACATGGTTAAGTGAAATATTTCTCAGAAATTTCTTGCCTTACCCCCATCAACAAAAAAAACGGTTAAAGGCTAAAGGGGGAATTGCATAACCGTTAGCATCACTCGCTGCCACTGCTGCCTTCTGGGCTGCATATACGTCCATCATCATCCACTGTGATGTCCAACTCGCCACTGTCTTCCTCGTCCTCAAGCTCCTGGGGATGCTATACTTAGATAATAATTGGATGCGTATCCCAGTTGGTAGACGTGGAAAAATCCACCGGACTGTAAATAAAAAACCATGACTTCAATCCATTGGGGAAAACTTCCTGACCATACATCCAAGATCATCCAAGTATTGACTGCTGACTTTACCGTGACGTACCAGGACCATGTCTCAGAGACTCTATGGGGAATGGATCTTTCAAAGTAAATCTCATAGCTCGAGATTCTCAGCGAAGTGCGAACAGTACAGCAAAACATCAACATCCATACTGGTTTGTCTGAGAATTAAAGTTAGGATGCTTTAACCATGAGTCACCCATTTCATCCGTTGGTTAAACACTTGTTTCCCCAAATAATGGTCATGTCTTGGGCTTAAATCAGGTACTCCAAAAGCCGTCCCCCTTCCGATTCCTCTTCCGATTCCTCTTCCGATTCCTCATCTTCGTCATCTGGCACCTCTTTGGGCTCCTGGAAATGGAGATTTTTAACACTTAAACTACGATGGACCCACTGGCAAAACCTCTTAAACCATGGCAAAGCACGGCTCCGGTGTCTCCTCCCTCTTGCGTTTCGCCATGGACAACCTGGGAGGTCCAGTTGTCAGCCTTGGACTAATAAGGTCTCGTTAGCAGACTCTCACTATTTGGGCCGAACCCTAGGGAACCCCCTAATTAATCAGCCAGCGTTGTCAATCAAGGGTTCACATTGCACTGCCACATATCGGGTTCCTATGGGTTCCTAAGTATTTCCCAGATATGTCCCTTGAACCACCTGAAGTCCCAATCTCAGCAGCCTTCTACCACTTCGCGGCTATGTCGGCAGGCATGGTGATGCTGTTTGCTTCATGGCAGGTGAGCGCTGGTTCCAAAACATGATGTCTGTCTGTGTGTGTGTGTCCGTGATATATATATATATATATAATATATCATATATTATGATAAGATATAAGATATATATATATATATATATAATTATAATATACAGTAATTACATAATATATAATTAATATACATAGGATCATATGTGTATGTACAATAGTGCACATATGTTGATCCAAAAACTAGGGGGCATCCCCAAGTTTTGTGCTGTCTCAATTCATTGGCTATTCCTCACCCGCCTTGTTCTCAGTCGCAGCTGCGGAGAACACTGCATGATATGCATGGAAGCCATTGGCACACCCATCCTGATAGTAAACTTCCCATAATATGCACTTGAATCCTTCAGCGCATTGCCATACCCATAGGCTAGCCTCCACCTCCATCGTTCAAGAATCCAACAAATCCACAAGCTCACCCCTGTCTGCATGGCAGCGCAAGTCCTCAACTGAGCTCTTCCGTTGTGCTTGCAACTCCGTCCTGAATGGCAAAAGGAATCAGGGGTATATAGCAGGGGTTGCAGGCCCATAGCAAAAATCATCTTTGCTGCTGGAGCCCATTGCTTCCCAGCAAAGTGCCACATGTGTCTGAATCATTGAGGGGGTTCTCCCCCTCAAATCCCATGGTTGAAAGTTTAAAACGAGTTCAAAACCTCGTTTTCCCTATTCAAGTGGCCAGTCCTCTTATTCATTTTTGCTGTCAATTCCCCATTTGCACACATGAACAGTTGCAGACAAGCATCATCTCTGGGAGCTCTATCTCTTGAACCTTTTCATAGTTCTCTTTTCCCATGCATTCCATCAAGACGCGCTCGCCTCGAGCACGACAGCCGGGCTAGTGTGGAGGACCGAAAGGTGCAAAATTGAATGGATAACCCGGGAAAACTTGGGAAAACCCTGGATAATAATGGTGAGATTTCAAGAGGTTTCGAATGTTCTCTGGCAGCGCGTTGACGACGATTACAAGCATTTAGACGGGCATCACAGCCATCTGGATACGTCCAAGACGTATCAGGACCGCCAAACCCCCAAACCCATGATGGCTATATAGGTAATATAGCTACAGCAAGACATGTCTGACAAACCCACCAAATTTTGGGTCCATCATTACATGCCTACTAGATGGTTTCCCCTCTTTACAACCACTCAAGGTGTGTTTCCCAACTATAAAGTACAAAACCACCGAGTCTTGGTGTCTCCACTCCAAAGAACAAAAACTACCACATTCTGAAGTCATCCAAATTTGTCTGAAAATCATCCAAATTTGTCTGAAAATCATCCAAAATTTGTCTGAAAATCATCCAAATTTGTCTGAAAATCATCCAAATTTTGTCTGAAAATCATCCAAATTTGTCTGAAAATCATCCAAATTTGTCTGAAAATCATCCAAATTTGTCTGAAAATCATCCAAATTTGTCTGAAAATCATCCAAAATTACACTCATCCCTTGCATCCTGCGCGGCGCTGCGACTGTCACGACCATCTGAGGCTTCCAACGCATCTCCGTGGGCATCCACGAGATCTGATCGCTATTGCGAGAACAACGGGCCAGTTTGACCTGGCCGGGCCAGACTTCTGCAGTAAGTAACACTGTCCAATTGTCTATGTCCTTCGGATCTAACAATTCCTTATGAGCATTTTAGAGCGGATTCTATGTATATATATATATGTGTGTACATACAGATATACATATCAATAGATTGTCAACGATATACCTAAGAAATTGTAGCTATGTGTTTCTCTAAGGACTTGTATATACCTTTTTCAATACATGTTTTCTGCCAAGATAAGTGTGCCACCCGTCGTCGTTGGTTCACAACGAAAATCCATGACTTTTGCCCGCAGGTCCCACCTGGCTCTCCTTCGGAACATGTCCCAGTCCAAGTGCCACCGTGGAACCGTCCGTGGGCACAGCGTCGCTCCCTTTACGGCAGACTGCGGAAGTCCAGCTTAGTGCTGATCCGTCTATGTATAGTATATCCATCTATCAAATAGATTATCCAGTATATAGATGGATATACATCTATCTATATATTAAATTATATTAATTTATTATAACATTGACTTATGACTTATCATAGTATATCCATCTATCTATCTGTCTGCCTGTCTGCCTGTCTTTCTGCCTGTCTGCCTGTCTGTCTGTCTATCTAAAGCGTACTGTGGATATGTACATATACATTAATATACATTTGATTTTAATGGCATACATATATAAATATATACAAATATGTACATAAATATATGTATATAAATATATGTATATACAAATATGTACAAAAATATATGTATATACAAATATGTACAAAAATATATGTATATAAATATATGAATATATGTACATAAATATATGTATATAAATATGTATATTAGTATAAATATATGTATATAAATATATGTATATAAATATATGTATATAAATATATGTATATAAATATATGTATATAAATATATGTATATAAATATATGTACATAAATATATGTATATAAATATATGTATATAAATATAAGTATAAAAATATATTATGCATGCGAAATACAGAACCAGATCCCACTCAAAATTCTTCACTAGATCCAAATTATCCCAACTCTGTGCAATAGATTGGAAGACTGCGACACACTGATGAGATTGAGTCTTACGCAGAAGAATCCTGGAATTTCCATCATAGTCTATTTAGATCTATTTAGTCTATCTCACTGAATCAGAAAAAATACCAAAACTCAGCTATGTTTTGGATATACCCTCTGGTAAACTAACATCACTATGGAAAATCACCATTTTTAATGGGAAAATCTACTATAAATGGCCATTTTCAATAGCTATGTTAGTTTACCAGAGGGTAAATCACCTGAAAATCAGGCTGATTTGGGGGCATGATTCCACCATCATCCATACGTCGCGACGTCGCTGAGAACCCCCACCGCCCAATGTCCGCGGAAAGGACAGCACGCGCACGGAGCCGCGGAATTTCACGCGGCCTGGCTGGGGCGGTGTTGGGATCACATCCATCAAGAATCAATGTATCTTTAATCGATGCTACATAGAGATGGATAGAAATGGGAATTCTAGGCAGAATCCATGTATAGTCAATATCAATTGTATCAATCGTAAATCTATCAATGGCTATGGTTTATCTCAAATATCTTGATGTTGAAGGTTTATTAACTGTGGTAAACATGAGTAAACATACAACACTTGGGGATAGAATTTCAGAGAAATCCATGGGAATGGATCGAACTTGCCTTCGCTCCATAAGCGGCGTGGACAACATCTCAGCATCTTTAGGCGTCGCCAAACCTGATCTTCAAACATCTTCGAATGTTCCAGTGATGCTTCTGGTTTCACCACCAATCATTGATGAACAAATGTAGCTTAAAATCTCGCCATGGCTCGAAATATCAGGATGTTTTAATGATGTTTCAAGTCTTACATTAAAATCCCAGAACAAACATGATCAGACATGTATTTCTAGCCCCCATTTGCCAACTCAAACTGGATCACCGTATTGGTCCAATTGCCGCCATGGTACTACTGACGCTAATCCTGGACGACTTCCTTGCCTGGCGACCCTGGCCATGATGCGCAAAGCAGGGGCAGAATCCAAGGCTTTTTGATCAGCATTCCATAGCCATTTGACATTGCGTGTTGATGAAAATCCCCATATACAATTATATACAAGTACAAATATTGAATTATAGTTATACATCAACTTTATTGATTGACATAATTGTTGTTGATGAAATCCCCAGATACAATTACAAATATAATTATAGTTATACATCAGCTGACATAATTTTTGTTGATGAAATCCCCATATTTGAATCTTGGTTGCACCCACGTATTTGATCCCGCCTGCTCTGTCTCAGGATTGACTTCACCTTTCAGGTGCGGGATCTGCCGCGTTGACATCGAATGCCAATATCTTCCAAATTAAACCCAACAAAAAGGTGCAGATCATCAAACCAAACAGCAAAATTGGAAAGCAGATTGACTTCAAGAACAAGACTTAGTTTCAAAAGCCTTATTTAGCTGAATTCCAACCCAAAGTGTATGTCCATCAAACCTTGCAAAACTGTTGAATTTTGCTGTTGACTATCCTTGCTACGCGTCGACGCCTCCTTGCACAACTGAGGTGCTGCATCCGAGCTGCGTTTCCTTGGCTAAGCATCATTTCTGGCGAAAAAAAAACACGAAACTTGGTGTGCCATGGTCAAGTTACATGGGCTGAATGGCCCTAATGGGCCCCCTGGTCATCCATACCAAAAAGGAAATCCCTCAAAGGATTGATGGCCAATGTCCCACCGTTGTGGCACCAGTGGCACCCGAGCGGCAAAGAGGCATTCTTGACTCGACATCGACCATGGCCTTGCCAACATCCAACGGCCCGAAAAAACTCAACAGCCCTCACTTTGTTGCTGACTTCCCATGGAATTAGCCACGGGTGCAAGCAAAGACACATCATGGTGGTTTCAGAGTGTTCAAAGATGTTCAAAGTATCTTCAAATTATTGCTCCTCAAGTTGGTTTTGTTATAGATAGGATAGTCATCCATAGAATATCCCGTAGAATAGATATGAATAGATCCTATATCCCACTATGGACAGTCTAGGATCTTAAAAACAAAAAAACACTAAAAATCCCATAGAATGTATATAATATAATATAATATAATATAATATAGTATAATATAATATATTATATTATAATATAATATAATATAGTATTATATGATATTATATGATATTATATTATATTTATTATATATATATTATATATTATATATATTGTATATATTATATTATATATATATATATATATTATATATATATTGTATATATAATATATATTATATATATTATATATATTATATATAATATATATTATATATATTATATATATTATATATATTATATATATTATATATATTATATATATTATATATATTATATATATTATATATATTATATATATT
>Ga0126342_10011115_pt1 | contig 16090 bp, 15 predicted proteins | sample Cyp1metagenome_FD_92528 | JGI IMG/M metagenome (GOLD analysis project Ga0126342, IMG submission 92528) | Coral microbial communities from Lord Howe Island, Old Settlement Bay, Australia - Cyphastrea 1 metagenome | ecosystem: Host-associated > Invertebrates > Cnidaria > Coral ... | reverse complement strand
TGGTTGAGGTCCGGCAGAGAACACTGTGGATCGCGGGTCGCAGTTGAGCAAGGACGACGAGGACGACGAGGACGACGAGGACGACGAGGAGGACGAGGAGGAGGAGGAGGAGAGGAGGAGGAGGAGCAGGAGGAGGAGGAGCAGGAGGAGCAGGAGGAGGAGGAGGAGGCAACTGACATAAAATCTAACAACCCTCACCTGGCAGGTGGGGAAATAATATTGATATAAATCGCGAAGTTGGTTTAGTTCAGGAATGATGATCTTGGGGTTGTGGTAGATATCTCGAACTAGTTGCTTGGGACAATATACCAAGTTATAACTGGGAGCACCACAAGGGTGTTGATTTTGAATAAAGACAAACTTTTCGCGTGGCTTAAATGTACACAATGTACACAAAAACTTTCATTTGGGGTCGGTGCAGTGATGCGAAGACAGGGGTGCAGCCAGATGGTATCGCCAAGCGACAAGAGGTACGCCACCACGGTGTCCCTCTTCCTCTGCGCCGCCAGCTCCTGCGAGAAAAATTCACCATGGCAGTTTTCACCATTGGGATCCTCATTTAAGGTGTAGGAATGATATTGCTATGAAGATGGCGATCCTTAACAGCAAATGTCAAGTGTGGATATGTTATAGAATTATATAATCTATACGTATCTACGTATATATATATATATAATTGATTAATTAGTTAAGTTTAGTTATATATTTATATTATTATATAATTATATAGTTATCCTGACTTTCAAGGTTCATACTTCCGCAAATTTGTCGCTTAAAACATCCCCATTCAAGATAGGCTTAGAACACATTTAGGTTCCGCATCATCCACCGCTGAATGCCAAAACTGACCAATCTTATGGCTAAACCAACAGGTAACATGGTAAAACCAATAAGAAAACTTCCCTAATCTACCCAGGTTTACCAATATTCATATAATATTCAACTTGAAGGTCTTTTCTTGGGTTTACACTATCACATTGTTCAATCGGATCAATTTTCAAAGTGGTCATCTGCTGAATTCAAGAATGAAAAACCTTCCCCGGTTTCCAGAAACACTTGGGGCGTATCTTGGGGTCATTAAAACAGATGAAATCCCCCATTTGCAGGTTTATCATTGACTTTGCAGCCCGCTTTCACTTGGAGACGTGTCAATCTTGTCAGTAGTCCTGGCCAACAAGTGCCCGAACTGCTTTATCCCGGCGGGATAAGCCCACAAACACGACAACCAGCGGCGAAACTCGCGGGGTGGTCCTTAAAGTAGGTCCTCTATCGAACTATAAAGTTGTCTCATCACCATAAACCCCACAGGAAAAATATTCCACACCCAACTTGTTGCGATTCCGTTCACTGGCACACCACCTTGTGGCTATCTATCCCATGAAATATCCGATGGTATCACCGTATCACCATGATATTTCTGCATTGTTGGTTCTATTATTGATGATGTGGTAAACCCAATTTAATAAACCATCCCCAAAATCACCATAAATGGATGGTATAAACCATGCCCAGACATGGTAGCTTTATGGCAGCCAGCCTTGTCATTGTCCCGAAATATCGCCCGGTCGCCTCATCCCGAAGCTTTCGCACGCGAGCGTCGAAGATGTCTTCCCATCCCATCTGGCGCAAGGCGCGAATGCCTCCGAGGATCTCAGAAGTCTTGGAGACACGCGCATCGCTGGTCTGCAAGCATTTCCTCTCCAAGCTGGACGACTTGGAAGAAAAAACCCAGCAATGGGGTGATATGCCAATTTTGGGCCCACTCATTGGGGGCTGACCAACCAGTTTGTAGGCATATTGTGGGATTCAATGGGATTTTTTCGCAACAATCTTGGGGTTAAAAACAGCTTTGTCCTGAAAAACCAGGGGATATTCCAGATTTTATGGCAATTTGAATGCAACAAATATTGTGGTATATTTATATATATATAGATATTGTATATTGAGATATATTGAATGCTACACATAAGCATTGCATTTTTCCCAATTAACCTCCCATCTTGGGATACGAAAATAAAAACACATAGTTCACCTGTGGAGCAACGGGGATCTGCAGAAAATCTGCAGAGATGCCCAGGATATCCAATGATCATTTAAATGAACTGGGCTGTAATAACCAATGAACAAATATATAATATCTTAAATCATCAAATCAACTTAAAGTTTGTCTACTATTAGTCTACTCCACATAGATCTATACCAAATCAACCCATGTTTGGGGGGCCCAGCAGCCCAGCATGTTCCAGCTGGTTGATCCCTCCACCCAGTGTCTTGTTCAAACCGCTGAGGTCTCGTTGCAGTCGAGCGTTAAAGGGCAGCCCGATCAGCAAAACCACAATCCCTGCGAAGCCAGCCACACCCAGGTACCACCAGAGAAGCACCGAATATCCTGCCACTTGAAAGATACCTCAGCTGGCTACAGATCTTTTGTTGCGCAGTGATGAAATATGCTGGTGAGGTTGGGATCATTCATCTTTATCTTTCTGAAAAGTGGATTGTATAAAAAAAAGAGGGAGAAAAAAAAAAAAAACGTGTTTGGGGCTGCAAGATAAAGAAAATTAGACCAAAAGCAGTAAAATCAGATACCATCCCAGAGTGTATGAAGCGAATACGTCAAGTCCTCCACTTTCCCCGTATCCACCTGCATGAGCGTCACCGGAGGTACATTGGCACTTGCATCGTGCAAGCGCAAACTCTTCTCGTAGATGCAGGCTTGAAGCATGGAGCGCACACGGGTGGCCATCATCGTGGTCTGGTAGAAGAACTGACAGGGTTGTTCCAAAACTGATAAAATCACCTTCACCACCAAAATCACCATTAATCTTCATGGGCATGATTTCGTGGGGATTCATGGTGATTTTGGTGATGAAGGACAGAAAATTTTGGGGATTCAGAGATGATGAATTCGTGAGGAGATCTCCATGGGGGTTGCTCCTTGGCCACCCAATCTATTATTTAAAAAAAAACGATTTTTTGGAGGAAAAAGCACTTGATCTGGTTGGTGGTTTTAACCATCTTGAAAAACATGAAAGTCAATGGGAAGGATTATCCCATATATTATGGAAAATAAAAAATGTTTGAAACCACCAACCAGTGATATGTTCCCCCCAATATAGTGGCAACGCTTTGCAGCTTAGCACTGCTTTCGTTTACAACATCAACGCCTGATTTTCCACAAATGTCTTGATGCAGAGCACCACGAAGAGCTGTAAGGCAGCTTGTTGTCCGGCTGAGATGTCGCCAAGTTTGATGGCATTCAACAAGGGCCCAAGAATCCTTGGAGTTAAGACAGGTTCTGAAGGAGTCGCAAAACAAAATTGAATAAAAAACCAAATGCTCAGCTGCATGGAGATTTTGGAATTTATTTGCATATGTGTAGGGATCAATTATGGTATATATATATATATATATACATACATACATATCTGCGTGTGTGTGTGTGCGCATGTTTTTGATCTACATACATATGTATATATGCACATGCATATTTATGAACTGCACCCAAGAATCAAAGCAGGCAGAAACTGCACCACGGTGTTTAGAAATCGCAAGATGCCGGTTCGCAGCAAGCGCCCGCGGTGCAGCCAGAGAAGAGATTTCGCTAAGCTCCGATGGTCTAGGGGTTCATGATGTCCTGGCAGGGAGCTGATATACACTGGTTGGTGGCTTCAACCCCTCTGAAAAATATTAGTCAGTTGGGATGATTATTCCCAATATATGGAAAAATATATAATATTCCAAACCACCAACCAGTTTTTGGCATCCACAGTAAAATGGGGTTTCTTAAATTGTAAATTGGATCCCCAAAGCCACGGGTGAACCGTAAGTATACGGTCAGCTATGGGGATGATTACCAGAATCTTTGTCATCATTCCAAGTCGCGATGTGAGGTCTAGATATTATCCAAAGCAACCCCCCAAAATGACAGAAAAGACATTTATCACTATTTTAGAATGGGATTTGACTTGTCTTTCTTTTTGAGGGTTACTTCATGTCTAACTACAACTATGTACATCTTTGTCAAGTGTGTAATGTTAACCCCGGATTAATAAACCATGGTTTATTAATTGTGGGGGTACCCTCCAAATAGTCACAATATGAGACCCAAAAATGGTATCCCCCCAATTCTACAACCGTTTGGGTTTATTAATCCAGGGTTGACATGATAAGACATGTCCGCCCAAAACACATCCCGCTTCGGGACGAATGATTTGCCAATGAAAAATGGTGATTCTCCAGTTGGGAAAGTGCCCGAATGGCACTTAAGGATTCGCCATTTTGGAGTACCCTCTGGTAATTTGTTACATAGCTATTGAAAATTACCATTTACAGTGGATTTTCCCATTGAAAATGGAGATTTTCCATAGTTATGTTAGTTTACCAGAGGGTATCCCCACTCATATGGTTCGAAATGGAGTTATAGCCATTGAATCATCCATTTTCCACTTCGAAAACTGTTACAACATACTGTACCATCTGGGGTATTCCATTCCTCTAGAATAAGGCTAGTGCGAAAAAAAAAAAAACTCTTTGCGCTGGTTTTACTCACCTCTGTTTTCTCACTATTCTGGGTGTTGCTGAACTTCCCGTGCTTGGATGTGCATCCGTATATTATCCCATGTACAACTGGCTGAACTGACCATTGAACTAAATCACTGCGGGCCTCCGCACTGTATGATGCTTAAAATCATCTGAAATCCTGAATTGTCTCCCTCATTTTCTCCCCATCCCCATCCAATCAGGTCCGTTTAAACACGTTTAAACGGCCTTCAACGTCCATCGTGGCTTCCCCGTCCCCATCCGTCCATCGTTCCGTGCATCGTTCCGTGCGCGCCACTCCCGTTGGATCAGACTGGTCGAGAGCTCCAGGGCCAGGTCGGAGGCCAACATGTCGCTGGGGGCGGGGAACCTGGCGAGGCGAGGGGATCTATAGATGGTAATGATGTTCATTATATTATTACCATGTTATACCACCATTATAATGATTAGTTATAATATATGTCCCTATATGGTTAGATATAGTTACCATTATGTTCATTATTAGATATAGTTAGTATATACCATGTTATACCACCTATAAAAATGGTAATAAACTATAGATGAAGCTAACTATAGATGGTAATGGTCATGGTTATACCCTCTGGTAAACTAACGTAGCGAACTGGAAAATCACCATTTTTCATGGGTAAATCCACTATTTCTATGGCAATTTTTAATAGCTATGTTAAATTACCGGAGGGTAATTGATAATGATGTTAAATGATGGCAATAACTAGTGGTTGATGATTATTCATGTTGGTAAAACAATGCCATTTTTACCACCCATGACTGGGAATGGCTAATGGTAAACATACCACCCATAAAAAAGGGTGATGACTGAGGGCTGGTTTATTATTGTTTGTTTTAACCACATTAATAGCAAAATCACAACTAAACCGCGAAAAATATAGTATAGAAGCTAGAATCTGAAAGGACTAAGTTGGATGGATTTCGCCCTACTTGGACATGTTGAAATGGGGATTTGACCAGCGAAAAAGTTCGAATTTAATAAATAAAAAATTGGAAGTAACCAACAAAATAGACATAGGGACATATAGGGAAATCACCAATGAAAAGTATCAAAAATCTGGTGCATCCCAGGGTTTTTTGGTTGGTTCAGATCCTTGATGTTGCCGTTCTACCAAAACAACAGAGGTTCAACAAGCCATTTTGAACAGAACCTTTGAAGGCGCATCGGACTGGTGAAAATTCATCCTCCAGAACTTTTTTGTGCCATAATCAATGATCACAGTTGTAGATCATTCACATATGATTTCATCCCCGCAAAAACATCAATGTGGGTCCCAAAAATCAATAAATATATATATATATATATATATCATTATATATATCATTATATATATCATTATATATATATCATTATACAGTGGGGTATTTTGCATTGGGTTGAAGGGAAATCACGGGATTGAGCCAACCTTCGGATTTCAAAGCTTTGGTGAGCGCCAACTGATCATGGGCTGAAAATTGGCATTCAATCAAGCTTTGGCATCCAACAAAAATGTATGATTCAGCTGACATTTTGGGAATCGTGGGATCCAACAACTTTCGATGTGCGGGACACAGGGATAAAGCCTTTAGGCGGCTGAATTCCATGTCCAACCAATGTTCATCATTGCTTTTCCAGTGGAAAACCAAAAGGTCATGTTGGAAATCTGAAGCCTATCATACTAAAAGGAAGAATTTTGGTCTATGTCTGGTAGTTTGGGGTCCCAAAACATATGTATATATGTATATTTATATATATATATGTATACGAGTATATATAATTATATAATCAAATGATAAAATTACAAGCAGATTTAAGCACGGCTACGGCTAAAACAGAACAAATAAGCTGGCGGCCAACCATGGCTGTGGTTCCTGTAGTGTGGTGGGAAAAAAAAAAATCCATACGGTGCTGTGGCCAGCATCCACGAAAATTCGTGATCGCTGGGCGATTGTATACCCTCTAGTAAACAAACATATCTTTCATGCAAAATCACGATTTTAACATGGTATAACATGGTTTTTCCCATCGGATCAAATAGGTCTATAGATATCTATAGATATCTATAGATGGGCCGTTTTCCAGAAGGTTAGTAAGCATCATCATTCACGCAGCAAGGCAACAAGTCGTGGATCTCGATGGCTGGAGGTCGATTTCCCCTCCTCATCAAGTCCGAGACCCACGAGAAGGTCAACAACGAATACAGGGCCTGCCGTCGGTGTCGACGATCTGGAAATGGCTGGTTGGGATATTTCAAGGTGTTGAAAAACAAAGTCGTAAATCTTCAATAAAGGGGATGGTAAATCCCATGAACATCAACCATTTGAAGGTCTGAATTATCATCCCATAATATAAAGGTATATAGAGGTATATAAAGCTATACGGAATAGATCCAAACGGTGGTTTCCGGAACAGGAGTACCCCCAGTTCTCATCCATTTAAAGATGGGATTTACCACAAACCAACCATTTTTGGATAGCCCCATGGCTATGGAAACCCACAAAGACCTCACCTGTTGGCCCGTTAAAAAAACAGCTCATGATTCACCTCCTCTTTCAAAACGAGGGACCCAAGTTAGCCAGTTGAAATATGTTGAAATAATAGAAAAATGAAATCCAACTCTATATCCAATTATCATCAATTATCCAATACTGGATATGTCGAGAAAACGATCAACAGCTGGAAATCCAAGAGAACTGAAAAATCAACACCGCGGAACCAGGCTGCCCGGCACCACACCTTCAGACCTAGCCGCGGCGGCACCGGCGCATCCGACGAGCTCCGCCGCAGCGTGACGCGGCTCGACACGCGACCGACGGCGCGGAGGGCGAAGGCCGCGGCGAAAACTGAGCTCCAGCCGCGCGACCTGTGGGGGAAAGGAGAAAAAATGTGACCAGACTTGGGAGTTCAGCAGTAAAACATGAGGATTTCACAGGGAATTGAAAAAGTTGAGAACTCAGAACTTGGATTTCGGGCTACATTTGGGATGTTAAGCAGGCAGAATGTGGATTTTGGCCATAAAGTTGAAGCAGCAGAAACGTGAAGAGAAAGTAAGGATTCTGAGTTTAGTCAGCAAACTTTAGGAAGTTACAAGTTTAAAGCAACAGAAATGGGAATTTAAGAAGCAAACATTCAGATTTACCGAATGTCAGAAGTTGGTCGATTTAGATATCTGTGATGTATCACACTTAAACCATTTATAGAATTCTCGCAACCACTGGATGTACATTTGCCATGTGCCAAACCATAGTGAGGTCGCCATAGCGGTGCCCCAAGGCAGATGTTTGTTGGTTTAGATTCACCCCGTTAACTAGTTGTATATCATATATATCTGTACCAGAAGCCGCAGTTGTATAAGTTCTCAACCGACTTTGCTACCTGTTAGCTGTAACTATGGGGCACCACCTTGCAGTATTTGGCCTCCAAAAACTCATCTTGGGCAGTGCTCAAAAGCCTCTGTCATCTCTTGATACTGCTTGAGAACGGGATTCCAATGGTGAAAGAACACCCATAAACCAATTGGAAGTTCGTCCCACTTAGCACGTAAAAACCATGATGATAAAACATGACAAAGCCAAGATACTCTACAAACTCTACAACCAGCTACAAACCCCTTTTTGACTCAACCAACGTCAAACCTCCTGCCACGGCACTGTCCGGTGAGACTTTTGTCTCCCGGCACCGGTCTCAAGGCGGGCCCATGTCGCGATGGCACGCGCGCACGGCAGGGCAAGGGCCGTTGCGGTGCTGCCGCGACGTCCATGGCCGAAAATTGAGGAGCTACGAACGTCCTGTGCTGATAAGACAGCGACGGGTTTTTTCCTATCCAGGGTTGAAGACGTGATTTTTTTGTTTTTTTTGGTTGTTGGATAGTTCTTTGCGCACATGTTTTTATTTCGGTGATCATGAGTGATGATTCTAGTTGAACATCTTGGTGAAAGTGTTGGTCAAGATATATATTTTAGCCTGTCGCGGGTCAGAAAAGGCTGACGGTTATTATACTTTGCTATGCTTTATGATACTTGATTATGCTTTATTATACTTGTTTATTTTGTGTGTGGCTTTTTTTTGTGCTGTTCAAGCTATCTCACTATCTCAGCCTGACATGAAGCACTTCTTGACATCATCATCTTCCCTGCAGCCAAGAGCATCCCAAGGCCAAAGGGCTGTTTAAAGAAGGCATGTTCAAATAGCAAATCAAAGAACAGGGAAGAAAACCAATAGATTTTTCGAGCTTTTCCAAACCTTTTTCCCAGATGTTCAGGTCAAAATGCGGAAATTTCACCTCACCCCAGGGGCTAAACCTTTTCCATTGGTTTTCCCAAGAACCCCGGGGCACCGGATGCTCAAAAACGTCACCCCCGCGCAGGCGCTCAGGTAGCCCCAGTGCTCCGACGTGAGATCTGTGGCATCATTGCCCCACACCCTGCCATCTTCGCCCGAAATCTGGCACCAATCTCCCACTTAAAGATGGTACAATGGGAATATAATGGGCATATAATGGACATATATGATGGAAATAGAATATAATTTTGCATGGATCTTCAGCCTATCATGGGTTTCTCAATGTTCAGTGGCCACCAAGTATGATAATGGAAATGTATCATAGAAATATCTAGTGGAAATATTTGATGGAAATATCATATAAGGATGGACAATTATTGGGCATATGACTGACAACTGCTTGGTGGTCGAGCCAGCCCGGTGACAAATACCCGAGAGTCATTGGGGATCATCAACCCATTTCTATTGTGAAATCGCCTGAATGTCATTTCTTGGGTCGGTTCATCCATCAACAAACATCATGGCGGATGGCGTTCTTTTGCTACTCAAATCGAAAAGGCTTTGCACAAGGTGAGCGCATGAGATGATGATGCCAGTTCCCCAAGGATTCCTATGAGGTGATGATCCAAGTTGCCTTTGAGGTCCCGCATTCTCAGAACCCATCAGTCCGAATCCGTCCGAATCTGTCCCAATCCGAATCACCACATCCTGCCCAACTTCCCAGTTCCCAGCGCCTGTAGAAGTACTCCGGAAAGCGGTAGGATGCATCACCCATCATCTTCGCACGACTGTAAGGTATATACCTTTCGTGCACCAGGCCACCAGCAGGCCACTGAGAGGCACTCACCAAGCAACTTGGGCTGTGAAAACAAGGAAACCAAATGGGGACATTTTCAGGAATTGACCCAAAAAACCAGCCAAAAACATGTGTTTTCAGCGTGTTTTGATGAGATATCCCGGATATCACCAAGCTCCGTGGCGGTTTGTTCGGTTTGTTCGGTTTGTTCCCATTCTTCGATGGTTTTCGGTCGTTTTCTGGGGATCTTCCCAAACGGTTGTTGCACTTTGATGCACTTTGCATGTCTTTTCCAACATTGGGCATACTTGGGAAAGCCACCAAAAGTTGCCAAAAAATATCCCAAGATGCTGGAAAGCCACTTTTTTGTTGGTTGATTTTTTGAACCAAACTTTTCCTGAATCACCATTATTTGATGTGGCCAGTGGCCTCTGTCTGGGTCAAGTCTGGCTTCCTGACCAATCTATTGCTGTCTCCACTTTGGTGCAACTTTATGGCCATCCTCGTATGCTCATCTGTAATTGTGGTCATACACCCATAATCGTTTTTTTTGTCAATTAAACATCTCAAACGCCATCTTTGGATGGTATAAAATGTATAAAACATGTATAAAACACCATCATTTTTCACCTCTGGAAAGCAGTCATTCTACCCGGGCTCCCACGGGTCTCACGGATCATGTCCAAGGCGCAAGACATACAGCTGGTAGCCAATAAAGACGCAACTTAGGACCTGCGTTTCGTTCGCGTCCAAAGTTGGTTTCGTTCGCTAGAAACATGAGCCATTTTTTATGGGCGGTAATCCTTCGCCCAAAGGTGAAACGCTGAAACTGATATTGAAAAATCTTTGAAATAGCCAAATCTTTGATGATAGATGGCAATGTGTCAAAACCTTGTACCCCTGGTGAACATCAAAATAGCTGGTAAATGGATGTTCATCCCCCTAAAAATGGTATTAATAGGTATTGATCCATACCCAGATAGTGATCCTTTCCACAGAGCGTGATCAGTCACTTCTCAACACCCAAGGTGCCGGACAAATGTGGAGCTCAAGTCGTCCCGTCAATGGATTTGGATGGTGACAGACCGAGTTTAACCAATGGAAAACCAAAGGGAGCTTCACGAGCAACAAAAAACACGTCACACCTTAGCAAAATGGGCATGAAACAGATAAACAGATAAACAGATGAAACAGATGAAACAGATGAAACATGAAAAATGAAACATGAAAAATTGCCAGCAAACTTCCTTTTTTCTGACCCAACTTTTTGCCCATCGCATCCCCTTCCATCGGAGCTACTGATAGGACCACCGTCAGCAGCCACGCAATGATGTGCACCAGCCTCAGGGGTGAAACAGGTCTGAGAAAAAACCAACAAACTCACAAATATTTGATTATATTTGTATATGTATATGTATATATATATATATGTAGCTGGGGGGAGACTCATCATTTAGACTACCTGAGAAAAGCCGAGTATGAGAAATATCCTTTTGGGGCTCTCAAAAACTGATAGTGAATACTAAAGAAAGTTACCCAAAATCAGTCCTGATACTTCCATTTTGATCTTGCCTGGGATTAGCTGGGTTGCCCCAAATTTTGGTCATGTCTTGTTGAGTCCCCAGTGCTTGCGCTGACCTGACCCTTCTGACCCGACCCTTGCGGCCTGATGAACCAGTTGTCAGGAATCAGGTCCTCCAGTTTCCGCTTGAAAATGTCTCACCAACAGGTCCCAAAATCCACCAAACCCTAAGAAGAGAGTCAGGGACCACTCCTTTTTTCAGGCCTTGGGGTTTTGCGGCTTTCAGCTGGTTTGACATGAGTGTGTACCCGATCATCACCCCCCTATCCCTCTCTGATACTCAAGAACTGCAACTTTTTGGGGTGATGCTCCAACTAGCCCCGTCCTGATGAGCTCCCATGAGATCCATGAGCAGATTCACCGCATGACACCAACTTTTCTGGGAGGGGTGACATGGCCCAGATCAGCTTCCACGTCATTGAGGCATATTGAGGCCACATGTGTATCTAGAGGACCTCATCAGCTTCAATGCCAGTTGAAAATCCTCATATTCGATGTGTTTCTCTTGCAGAACATGGTTGACATTTCGGATGTTCCAGCACGCCATCTTATGAAATGCTTGAGGGTATTCTTGCTGGATCCCAGCCTCATCTACACTGGTTATGCCCAGAAATATCTACCAAATGACCCGGAGAATACCCGGAGTATGTCTGAAAATGCGGTATCCCCCCCTAAAACTGGCAACTTTGATGGATGTTTCGGGGTATTTTCCCCTCGATCTTCAGAGAAAACCCCAGAAATCCCCAGTCGATGTCCTCTTCGTCTACATCCTCTCCGCCATTCGACCTGGAGGCTGCGGCAGCAAGCTGAGGACCCCCCAGTGATGTTTGTTGGTGTATAAAGCCCATCAAAAATTGAGTTATAGACCATAGTTAACAACCATAGTTAGATATATGATATAACTATAGTTGATGGGGGTTATCAACTAACTTATACTAGTTATATTTTCCATAAACCATAGTTAACCAAGTGAACTGTGCGTCGACTTAGCTAGGGAGTCTCACCTCGCAATCCCCAAGAGATATAAAAAGGTTGGATTATATAATCACTATTCTAGTAGGAAATGCAATTCTATGGCTTTGGGGTTACGGCTACCATACGGATATAGTTGCTGCTCAACCGCAGCCCCGTTTTGGCTTAGTTCAGACCAACTAACTTCGCTAAGCCTACCCTGGGGTGAACTGATCCACTGTTGGTAAACCAAAAGCATCACAGGCATCACAGTCACCAACCATAACTGGGGAACCATGGTAGACTTCATCCCGCAAACGGCCGATCAGCGGCTCCAGATGGTCAACTGGAGATCTTTGGAAACCATCAACTGGAAACAGAAAAAAAAAATGCCGAGCATTTTATGGTCATTTTTGTCTCATATAATTACTATCATGGTCAATCTTTGACAACCATGGAAAATTCCATGCAAAATTCTTTCGCTGCTTGGCTGGTGATTTTCCATCACCATAGCAAAAAACACTCTCGGATTCAACTCTCCATCCAAGGTTGGGGATGCTAAAAATCAATCTATAATCCACTATCAATCGGCTGAAATGAACATGAGCCAAGAAAAATTCACCCAAAAACCGCCGAAAAACCGTCCCGTTATATACAACGGTTAGTGGGGATAAGTCAATCGGATATCATTTGAATCAACAAAAAAAGTAGCATAAGCCCCCAATAACCAATCAACAAAGGTTTGGCTGTTCAGATGACTTGGGGCCCGGGCCTTGTCATGGCCAATCACGCTATGGGAAAGAATCACACTTGATGCCTGTGAATCCTTTGGATGCTTCCACAGGCTATGCAGATCTGTCAAGGTACTGCTGTATTTTTTGGGCATTGCGGTCACTTACTAACTCTTCACAAAACCACTCTGCTATGCACATCGTCTTCCCTCTGGGTAACTTTATACCGTTGGGTGCACCTTAAGGAAGCTCAATTTGAAGCTATCATCCCTGTGGCTGTTCAGCTGTTCCGTAAAATCCATGAGTTTGATCCACATAAAAACACAGCTCAGCGCACGACGTCGAGAATGGGGCGCTCTTTCTGAGACCAAATATCAGAGTTGCCATAAATGGGGGTAACCGAAAATGGATGGTTTATAATGGAACATCCTATTGAAATGGATTATTTGGAGGTAACCCCATTTTCGGAAAGCCCAAAATTTTTGAGATGAAAGTTGGATAAATGTCAGACCTATGCAGGACATTTGCCCCAATTTCCAGCCAGGAAAAAAAAGCTATCAGCGCGTTCTTCCTTTGATGTCAAGGCTTATCAGGTCGTTTGATTGGAGTTCCAGCAGTACTTGAAAGTGCATCCTATCAGTAAATGGCCTAAATTCTACCCCCAGTTAGATTAATGGGATACATCCCCACCGGATGATACTAATGGATGAAATATGGGTGATTTTTCTAGCCCCAGTTGGATGAATGGAATATCATGGAATATCCTTAAAAATATGGGATTTTTCATATGGGTTATATGTAAAATTCCTAAACTAGGGGTACCCCCAGTTCTCATCCATTTTACAGATTTCCATTATAAATCAACCACTTATTGGGGTATCACCATTTATGGAAAACCCCATCTGTGGCTTAAATTCATGGATACACCACAGATCACCGTGCCCATAATTTAACGATTCATGGATGATATTTCTGAATGGATGTTATGGATGATATGAATCTCAAAATCCGAAAAAAGAATGCGATGATTGGTTTTGAACCATCCCCAAAAAAAAGAAGTCATCCATCAAGTCGGACATGTTTCAATATGTGTTTTTTCCGCCTCCTCTCCTAGCTGGAGCACTTGCTGAGAGGTGCCAAAACTGCATCACTGGTCTCTCATTGCAACAACAAAAGAATTGTCGGCTCGTTACTGAAAGCTTTTTCTGTATGCATGATTTTCAATTGACCTAAAATCATCTTTAAAAAAAACAGTATCTTCTCAACATGTCAGTTTCACAGATTCACTCACGTGAGAGGAAAGGTCCAATCCAATGCTACGTGGCTGAAGGTTCACAGCCTACGTCCATCTGGATCTCCGATTCATATCTGCAGATGTCCATAGGGGGCACAACGAACAATAATGTCGGATGTTACCCTTCTATGCCAAGCCAACAAATAGACAGAAGAGTTAGAAACCTAGAAATCATAAGAGAAAACATATCTACTGCATCATTTAAAAAAATTGGGCCATGCGACGTTTCATAGGAAATTCATCAGTGCTGAATCAAATACAGTGTAGAGTATGGCCAATTCCGGCCCAGGAAATTGTCATCCAAAAAAATGAAACGCTTGGATATTCTATCTACTCCAGTGCGATGATATCTGCGTATATATATATACACTCTTCCTGTTTTAACTACAGCTACCTCCAGTCACAGAGATTAGTCGCGTTTGGGTGAAAAAATTGTTTCAGATGGATATATGTATATATGTATATAAGAAATTTGGAATCATTGAACTCAAACCAATCATTATCCCAGTTGTTTCGGGCTTTATCATGCCATATCACCATCATTGCAGTGAATTCCTCAGCTATATATATTATAATATATATATATATACGTATATTAATATATATATATATATTGCCAAAACTATACAAATATACATGCAAAAAAAAAGAATATACAAAGAATAGAATACGTTCACTTATCCTTCATCAGTCGCTTTACTCTTTGACCAGTGAAGCTGCGCGGTTTCACTGCCAAAACTGAACCCGTTTGATGGTTTGAATCCCATCCATGGTGAATTTGGGAATGGTATGGTTACGGTTTATGACATGGTTTTAATCACATTAAAGAGGTTTAGCCCAGGATTTACCATCAAGCTTTAGCCTATTGACCAATGGATGGTCCACTCCGCCGAGAATTGACGAAACTTTCCAAGCTTTACTCAGCTTCCCCTCAACTCCCCCGGCTCTCTGCAGACGTGTTCAAATGAGACCCGCGCTTCATCACACCTCAGAAACGAAAAACCCACCAACAACCAGCGGGCCAGGGATGAAACGTATCTTCATGTGAGCAGTGGCTGCTAAACCCGCAACCTCATTCCATGAAATACTGGTTGTTTCATAGGGATTCCCAGTCCATGGATTGTACTAAGCCCAAAGTTTTGGAGCGTATAACCCCATATAGTCAGCAATCAACAGGGTTTAGCAGCCACTGCTCATGTGGCTTTAGTCTATCACCATCTATCACCTGTAGGCAGGAAAATGGGGATTCATCACCGAAAATAAAATGTAAGAAACACAAAAACAAAAATTGTTGAATGGATCTGACTAAGGTCCGATCTTCCTTCTCCCTCTTTTTACAGCGCTTTTTTGGCGTGTCCCCTAGTCAGTTTTGTCAAAGCCAACTCATGATTGAACGGTTGAGCTTCAGATTTGGGGGTTCGTGTTGGGCGGAATTCCTGTTTGCGGGCAACCCATGGACCTTGATCCAAGAGAACAGGATTTCCTGCAAATTTGCCCCCCTTAAACCAGATCAAAGGAACTTGCATGACAATCCCAGTCACTTGGAAAGGGAAATTAGACCAACAAAACGCGAAGACCAAAAAAGAATTGACTAAGTCAAAGCGTCTTCACCTTTTTTGGCTGTAGCGCTATGTCATCCCACTCCGCCTACAGTCAGCACCGGCGTCAGGAACATGCCAGAACGTCACCAGTAAACCTTGAAGCAATACACACCTGCTTGGTGGTGCAATCACCATCTTGAAAAATATTTGTCAATGGGAAGGATTATCCCATATATTATGGATGTGAATTGCACGCCGTGCAACAGGGAACATCCAACCATGTTTCTTTCATATGGCCATATCGGCCCCAATTGCCCCATACAAATCCCACAAAGGGTGGGTACTGACTAGTCAGACCTGGCTAC
>Ga0126342_10011114_pt1 | contig 16090 bp, 16 predicted proteins | sample Cyp1metagenome_FD_92528 | JGI IMG/M metagenome (GOLD analysis project Ga0126342, IMG submission 92528) | Coral microbial communities from Lord Howe Island, Old Settlement Bay, Australia - Cyphastrea 1 metagenome | ecosystem: Host-associated > Invertebrates > Cnidaria > Coral ... | reverse complement strand
CAATTTTCAACAATTGTTGAAACAATTTTGAACAATTTAAAACAATTGTTGAAACAATTTTGAACAATTATGAACAATTTTAAGGTTTCAGAAATGGTCCCGGACTACCAAGCCTTTTGAAAAAACTCAAGATATGATATAGGTTCACATAACTTCACATACACTAATTATATCTAATTATTGCCATTCCGTACCATTCACCGGCTTGAAAGTGCTTTCAGCATCTTTCGGCTTCGTATTTTGATGCCTTGCCTCCACAAAATCGCGTGGCAGCCATCTGGCTGCTTGTGAGGATGTCAGCATGGCCGCTGGGGCCAAATGGGCGCAATTTTTAAGCGCTCTTCAGTTTAGTGCTTCTTGTGGCTGACTTGGTTTGTTTCACTATGACTTCTAAGCTGCCAGTCTTGTGAAGCGGTTCATCTTTTTTGATGTTGGGACGTGTTGAGAATAAATACTCTGGCACTCATGCAACCAGTCATGCCCTATCCAAGTCTTCAAAACGCACAACTACTGTGAAGCTCCATTTTGCAAGCTTGCAAGTGATAGTAGAAAGTCCCCTGGTGCTCTGGCAAATGGCAAGGTGTGAAGGCCAAGTGTGATGGCTGCCAACTACTTCTCTGTGGGGCCATGGTCCATCGCCATTTCATCTCATCCTACTTCGTTGAGCAGCTGCATGTTGAGGTCGAGCAATATTGTGGACATGGGGCCGTGGGGCCGTGGGGCGATCCCCTTTTGGACCCAGCTTAAGATTTCGATTATATAAAATTATATAAATACATTAAATCTTTCGTTGGAAGATTGATGTCTTCAAGTCTTGCTTTGTCAGAGCTATGTTGGTTACGCATGGTTACGCTTTACCTCGAGCACGAGCACCGTAGCTCGACTGGACATGACAATGACATGGTAATGACATCCGCACGGCAAAGGCAACTGCACCTTGGTGCTGATGGCCTGAGATGTTAGCCACGGCGTGGCAAGGATTTGGCAAAGTGATGCAAAGTGTCATGATTCAACTTGATCACTAGATATCACTAGATATCACTAGATATCACTAGATATCACTAGATATCACTGGATATCACTGGATATCATTAGCATTCTACTAGGATCATGAGATCATTCTGAGGTTCCAACTCAGTCGATGTCTGAGGTGCTGAGGTCTCTTGCACTTCAGATGTCTGGCACACTGCATCATTCTGCTTGTAAGTGCAGGTAACTGCAGTGCAAGGGTTCACTTCACAGTGCACAGCGTGTTTTTCTTATTGGAGAGATGACACAATATCTAAATACATTGCGTCTATTGTATCAATAATTTGTTGTATATCTGTTTGGATCTCTCAAAATCACTACTTGTCCTGTGTCAATGAGGTGGCGGAATCTATAGTACCAGACATGTCACAGCCACAAGATGCAGCTGCTTGAGTAGCATATGCCCAAGCATGAGCAGCCTGCGAATCGTCAGAAATCTCCACGGCCTCTCACTGAGCGGCGTGCGATGTGGGCCACCCCGAAAAAGGATGCTGTAAGCAAAACCGCAAAACCAAGAAAAATCAGCTGATTTGGGATTTGGTGTCAGCATGTTTGCTCCATTCAGGAGTCTTAAGGTAGCAATCTACAATATACTACAATTCTTCAGATTAGCCAAAACGTGTCAAGCACGATAAAACAACCTCCGAATCAGATGTTTTGTATGTTGCCTTTCCTTGTCCTTTCGTGCAAACCCAGAATCTGCCTTTGGTGGGTCGATCTTTGAAAACGTCATTGACGCGAGATTCAAAGCGATTTGTCTTCCCGTCTGCAGCACCTCCGGAGGGAAAATGGGCCAAAGAAGACAACAAGAAGACAACAAGAACATGAGAAGAACATGAGAAGCCAAATTCGAGCCAAAAAGATTCTCCCAAGAGATTTTCCCAAGAGATGCCAAGAGCGGATCCAAAGGGATCCAAAGGGATCCAAAGAACAATTAACAAGACAAGTGCTCCGCTGGTAGCAAACAACTGCACTGTCTGAACCTTGGGAAGCAGCGAACTCACATCTGCAGCCGCGGCGGCAGAAACGCAGCCCTGACAGTTTAGGGACATCGCCACGTGAACGAAACAAAACCAAAGACTAAACACAAGTGAGCAAAACCAAGTCGTTCGACAAAACTCCATCCACAATGCAAACTATGCAGAGTAACGACTGATCCACCCTGAGCATCGTCAGATATCGTCAGCACGCACTGAAACATCTAAGACTATGCACCACTGCACCACTTTGTACACTCCCATCTCTGCCTCGTCTATGCCCACGTCCCGCACTTTCAGCAGAAGGTCAATCTGAGAGCGAAGGCTTTCCTCCACAAACGAGTGACATCGAGTGACGCAGGAGTTAAAACATGGCGAAGGTGGAAGGAGGTGTATGGAGGTACTGCGCAAAGTGTGCGAAGCGGCGATGCATAGGTTTGCTGCAGGCAGGTCTACCAGCCATTGTCATTCCAACTACAAAGCTGATGGAACGAGGATGTAAGATCTGCTAAACCATGTTAAACAGGAAGGTTTGCTTCCTTCATAACATCTTCTCAGGCCCTGATGGAGCAACACTGGATGAAAGAAGTTAGTCAATGTAATTTGCATCCACCAAACACTATAGTTTGCAGACCCATGCACCATACTCAACTAATTGGCTGGATCTAGTATTTCCCAAACAAGGTCATCTTACCTTTGTATACCTTTGTGGGGAATAGCCAAAGCACCACTATCAAAATCTATCAAACAAATCTTCGGGCGCTTGTGCCACTCAGAATGTTCCAATGACCAGTACACCCGCGCCTCTGCTCGACGCACCTCTCAGCACAATCACTTGCAGTGGTAAAAACCAAAGCCAATTGGCAATTGTAGGTCAAACATGGTCACACAATGTCATACGCTCATTGCGTTTCTGCTTGCATTGTGGTCTTACTCCCACTGCATAGTTCAGCAAATGAGAAGTCTTCCCGCCCAGCCTTTGAGTTTGACCACTCGTTCGCTGCCACAATCATCTTTGGCCTTGCATGGAATGAGCAGAAACACCTTCAGAAAACGGGGCAACTCTGGAAGGCACAGCTTTGAATTAGGAAGGACTCAGTTTGATGTGAGCCATCTTGATGACTGCGAATTGTGCATGGACAGTTACTGAAAATCAACAGGATCCCCCAACACATCAACGATTGCAAAGTCAAAATAGTCAATTCAGGTTAATGATCATGTTGTTATTCGGTATATCATGATTTCATATGATTTCTATATTTGATTTCTATTTGATTTCTATTTGTTCATCTGGTCCACTCATGCCAATGAAACAAATCACTCCAAGGATGACGTTGAGGTGGGTGCCCCGGTGAGCTGCTAAGCAGGCGAAGCACCTATTGGAGTTGCACGAGCACAAGTCAAGTGAAATCACCAGACTTCACGAGGCGCTGCAAAGGCGAGGCGTTCATAGTGAAAGCTTGATTGATCACCATAGTTCAAATAGTTCAAATAGTTCAAATAGTTCAAATAGTTCGATTGTGTTCAAAGATTTCTTCAAATTGTGTTCGAGTTCCTCTTAGTTTGCTTAGTGTGCCATATGCGGTCATGACAGCGGCCTTGTGACGCCTGTGGGGAAAAATATGGAAAACTAATGTGTCATATAATTTCATGTCGTTTCATGACCAGAACATCCCGGCCTTTGAAAGTCGTGCCACCAAGCGCAAGAATAGACAGCTGATCGCCTCTACCGACAGGTATGCTCGTGCGGGAAAGCTCTTGATCAATCTTAATCCCAAAAAGTCGACCCAACTGTTTGATTGAACAACAGAACTATTGTGTTTTGAAAAATCCACAGCCTTTAGAATCTTTAGACTATTAAGATCTACTAAGCAATCCTGAGACTCTAGTAAAATAGCAGCAGGAACGCATCTGCAGTGCTTTGGTATGAATGCACTGCCTGCGGCACGTTCTGCGCACGCTCTCCCAAGCGAGCAGCACCTGTGATGAGGAAAGATATTGCTACTGTAGCGGACTGAAATGATTGAAACATATTGAAACACATTGAAACATTTGTGACACAGCTGTGCCTTCGCAAAAGTCCTCCGACCCGTGGCAGCTTGTTAACTCGGGATGCAAAGTCAACTCCGGCCATGTCTCTTTCGACGCAATGTCAGAACTGCGCTGCCAAGGCTACCAAGGCTACCAAGGGCTGCCAAGGGCTCTGAGGGTCAGACAAGATCAAAGGACTCATCGTTGACCTGAGCAAAGAATAATGCACACTGTCCGTACAAGGCAAGTCGCATGTTTTTCCAAACCACCATCACTGCACTGCAATTAGATTAATCATGATTCTCATGATTGATGTTTATTCATCATGATTGATGATGGATCGAAATTGCACCTCGTCGAGGGTGAGCATGGCTTCCCGCGCCGTGTAACCACTGCGACCACTGCGACCACTGCGACTAGATGTTTCCAGGTTTCTCGTCTGGAACCACTTACTTTCCTTCTCTTGCGAGCAACGTCAGTGTGCGGGAGTAGTCGGTGTCTCGGCTTATCTATTATGTCTATGGATTGTATATGGATGGATATGCAATCGTTGGTCTGAGCTGAATTGGTTGCAGCTTGTGACTTCATTGCTTTATGGCTCATGAATGATGGTTCATGTACCGGTCAGCTACATTAGCTATCCAAGCCAAATGCAGCTCGTTTGCAACAATTTCAGTGTGTACAGCGGGGATAAGAAATTGGGAGTCGCAAGAGCGGAAACAAGGCTGTTCGAGGCTGTTCAATTCTTTTCATCTTGGGCTCACAATCACTTTTGGACTGCCTGTGACTCCCTCTCTATCTCTTCACAAAACACGCAAAGAGCAGAAACATGCAGAAACTCTTTGAACTAACTCAGTCCCAATCTGCAAAAAAACTTGCAAAGGTGAATAGCTGCCCAACAGTCACACCGTTTTTTTCTTGTCACCCAGCTGCAATCCTACGCCGTCACTGATTGAGGAATCTGTTGTCGCAAAGATAGTGGTACCTCCCGCAGCATTTTCAGTCAAATCAATCAAATCCAGGTGATTTCTATGTTCTGATCTCAAACTAACCATCATCCAATTCATCTTGATGGTCACTAATGGTCACTGATGGTCTTGTAAAGACTTCATCCCAAATCTTGAGTCAAATGAATTTGAAACAGAAAAACTGCAGGGCAGGCTTCCCTTGGTTGTCGGCCAAATGGTCACTGGGACAGTGATGGGAGCTTTAGACTCATCCTTCGGCGACTTCAGCTTCAACCTTGAAGGCGCACGCGTCAAAAGCTGCCAATACATGTTAAAATTATTTATTTATATATATATATATTAAATACATTTCAATACATTAGATATTATTATAGTACCTTGTGGACACGGCATGGACGCATCTTGCTTTTCTGCTGGGCCCATATCAGGTCGTCTGTTCCCCGGTCCCACAACCGATCCAACTTGGCGCTAGAACGGCTCTCGCTGCTTTGCAGCTGGTCGCAAAGCCAAAGGCGCCCGATTTACGTTGGCAGCTGCCTGACGTAAACCAACGGACGCAAAACATTCTCCAAAAGGGCGAAAAAAGAAGCAGCTTGGCAACCAGTGATGTCGTTTGATTCTAGGTGTCTAGATATTGCGATTTCTTCTTCTCCAGAGCCGCTCCAAAATACCCATGCCATTTTTGATCACACCTTGGTATCAAATTGTTTCAATTCGAGACGTTTGTATTGGCTACTTGCCGAAATCCACGGCCTGCTGCTTGTACTCTTCACTATGCTTGTCCTGTAAAGTGAAGCAAGAAACCTCTCTCCAGGATTAACGTGAAAGTGTCTTGGTTGCAGTTGGCAATAAACCCAGGCTCTCCTGCTGTTCCTGCTGAATCTTCAGCAGAAAAGTCATCTTTGCAGCAGCGGAGAGGGGCCTGCAGGTTGGACCAGTTGCCGTCTACATGCGTCTACAACTCTACATCCCATGTTGCCATTTCCCATCTATCATAACAATATATAACAATATGTAAGAATATGTAACAATATGTAAGAATCACCTTGAAGTTTGGAGAAGTTTGGCATCTTCAGTGTGTCTCTCGCATCTTCCGGCGTGCCTCCAATCTGCTGCATTGACCATGTGGAGCTGATGCCCAAGGCGACCCAACAAGCGATGTCTGAGGCGCTTGTCAGCTACCAAGGCCTCAAGAAATTCATCTGCAACATGCGCTCGAAGAAACCGAACAAACCAAACAAACATGCAGCAAACATTTTCAACGCTTTTGTACCCACAAAATTTTCCACGGAAACAGTCCACCAGAAACAGCATCAAAATGGAATTCATTTCTCTACACACTGCAGATCACTGCAGTCATCCAGCTTCTGTGACTTCATGTGTATCATCTGTATATCATATAACATATATAACAGATTATATAACACTTCATATACCATTTCATGACAGTCGCAGTGCCAATGGTATTAAGATCATTAAGGATCTGGCCTTGGTACCTTCGTAGAAATGATGTGGAGAGTTCACCTCATCGCGTCACAGCTGCATCTTGGTTCCGTTGGTTCCGTTGGTTCCGTCGGTTCACCCTGTGGCATGCGCTGCACATGCGCTGCACATGCGCTGCACTGGCCTCGTAGATAATGCGGCGAGCAGGATTCACCATATCTTTGGCCACAATATCCAGCAAGTATGGACCTCGTTACGCACAGCAAAGGCCTACAGCAACAGTTTTCGATCCCCAAAGTATGCGAAAGCATCAACATTCGAATCATTCGACATTCTCAAACTTCTCAAAGAATCTGATTATCGATGATCGCATGTGCATACACACTGAGCACCAAGGCCTGTCACCACACCATTCTCGTGCTCGATGCCCAAGTGCGTCAAACACCTAAAAACACCCACAGCAATGAAACCAAGAAAGAAACTGACCAAACAGAACCAACCAGAACCAACCAGAACTATGACCAGAACCTTTCCATCTCAGCTGTCAGCTGAGTACCCCGGCGCGCTCACATCTCGGTGCATATCGGAGCTGAAGACATCACTTGTGGAGTTCCCCTTTGTTCCTGCAGCCTCCGGATGGACGATGCACCTCTGGTGACTTTTGGGGCCATAAAATGAATCGTGCCAATAATGCCAATACTAAATGTTTTAAACCTAATTTAAACTAATAAACCGCATAGTTGATCAAACATGAATTGATGTGGTGGCATGAAGAGACAGAGGAAGTCTCAGTGTTGAAACTCCATGTTTGAGGATGTTCCTCGTTGGGAAACTTTGCTCATGTCACCCTGCCCCCAGTGAAGTCCAAAAAATGCACCATGGGACGAGTGGTTTCAGCAGCAGTGAGAGTTCAACTGCATTTGCCTTGCGGAGCAGAGCCACCGAGAGCTCATGGCGATCATCACCTTCGAGAATCTCATCCAAAATGGAAAAAGCTGAGTGTGGCCAACGCCACACTAAATTAACAACAAATCATGACGAACTCAATGGTTTTTAGGGGCGCGTGGCCTCTCGGGCCATCCGGTGCCACAGTGCTGGGTAAAACCACCTGGAGCGCGGATGAATAGCTGATCAGCTGGCAGCTCCAAGACATGTGATGCTATATATATAAATTAATATACAGATGTGGAATACCATATGTATACCATAATAATATATATATACATACCATGCAGTATGAACTGACCATATGTGATGTCCATATGTGACGTGTCCTGTGGACGAACAGCATTGAACTGAACAGATTTGAGATGATTTGAGCAGCACACTGATCCCCACTTGTCGAACTCTGATTGCGCCTTCACCTGTGGGATTTTGTGATCATCCCAAAGGTATGAAAAGCCAACTCGACAACTGCGGTATGGACTTCACTGGCTTTTGCAGGTCAACTTGATCATGTCTCATCGAACATAAGATAATATCAATGAATATCATATAGAATCATCCCGACACAAAAACAAAAGAAAAAGGAATATTGAACTACAATCTTCTCAAGATGCAAGTTTGGACAAGTGACTTTGCAATGGCATGAAGGAATATCAAAAATGATTCGATCGTACATGTTGACACTCCAGACCCTGGTGCCTTCTCCAAGTAGCGAACAACAAAGGAAGGCAACGAGGCCACCAACGAATGCTGCTCCTTGACCAGCTGGGCAAGGTCCAGTAAGCTCACAGCGAGACAAAAATAGGCGAACATCCACATAAGACAAGAATACAAGAGTGGTACCAAGGAACTATGATCAATATTGGTTCTTTATGTTTTGCGCCTTTTTTTTGTACGACATAGAGTGTGCAAGCGCACAAGATCAGGGCTTCTGGTCAAAGTGCAACATGGACCGCCGAGAACGATTGAGATGTGAAATGTGCAAAATGTGAAAATGAAAAATGACGTGAAACCCCCGAAACTTCGTCTGGTTCCTTGCGCAAGGCCAATTCCATGCACGCGAGATTACGCATGGGGAATTCTCCGGAGAAGCCTGCCTGGACGTGGAGGGTCAACCAGTGGATCAGTCGTCCAGGAGCTCATTTTACAACCGTTTTGCACGTATGTGGTTCCATCATGTTCCATCTGTTACCCTGATGAATTCTTTTAAAAAAATAAAACAAAACTAACATACAGATCCACGCAGTATATTGCTGTAAGATGCCGCAGGCAAGTAGTTCTTCACTGCCTGGATTTCAGCACAGCGCTTCAGGAAGGACCGCCGTAGAGCATCACCTGGAGCAAACAGTTTGCTCATGTTTGCTCGACAAAGAATGCCGTGCATCGTCAAGAAATAAACAAACACTTTTTGATTCTTTGATTGTGTAATTTGCCCCGGTGCAGTGCAAGTTGTAATCTGAAATCGGTTTGCGCATGTTTGCGCTAGCCACTGACAGTGGGCGAGCATCTTATCTGCAGCTCAAATGGCCGGGATGACTCATGTAATTCACCAGAAAAACCGGTGACACCATGCAGCACATCTCCTCATCCAGCTCCTGGTGGAGTCACTTTAGAACATATCAATAAACATCAACAAACCGTAGCAAATATCAACGAATCGTAACAGCAAACTCAGCAAACCATGAGAATGATTGAGAAAACATGAAATAAACATGAGAGGACCAAAAGATCTCCGAAATTCCATCATCAATGATCCTCTATGCGATGTTCGAAGTGTCGATTGAAGTGCTCCACAAACTTCGGCTGAGATCTACACCTCGTATTGTGCAGTGTGATGGCGTGTGCTCTGTATCAGTGCTTGAGTCATCTTGAGTCGACAAGCACACATGGTGCTTGAAACATGTCCTATTAAACATATTCAAAATTTCAAAAATAAGATTTACATGTTACAGCATATGTATTGCCAAGGCCAAGAAAAAGTTTGAAGGTGCGGGGGTTTAACATGCTCGAAACCTGTTTTGCTCAAACCTCAGAGAGAAATTCTGAGCGCCCCAGCTCTAATGCTGCTAATGCATTTGCTGTCTTCACCAGAAGCCTGTGGCAAAGCTTGCTGAGATGTGTCTGGTAGATTCTCGCAGCGCAGGCCGCCAAGTTTCCAAGCAGTTCGATCATCAATCTATTCACCACGTCTTGTGCAAAGATTGTGCAATTCACGTACAGCTTTGGATTGAAAACCATATTAGCAAAGAGGGTGTCCTTACTTCAGGCAGAGATAGTCCTAGTTCGGTGATTTATTCAATTTATTCTACGTAGTAATATATTATAATATATTCAAGAAGCTTTGCGGTATAATATTCATTGTATTATTCCACAATTGTCCACAATCTTCATGAACGGACATGCTTCTCGTGCCTTACAGTGAGTCCTTCTTCAGACACGCGCACTTTATGAAGCAGGTGGGCCACGACCATGTCTACCTCAGATGGTAAGCTGCTCCCGTTCTCCCTGGTCCTGGCTCTATGTAGTTGTGTGGCATTTGTAGCAGAGAATATCATAGGGGAATCTTCAAAAACCCAAGACTTCAACACCTAGGACCTAGGATGTAATTACTCCGAATCCTGCCTGTCAATTTCTTCCTTGCAATATGAAGATGAACAAAACAGAACAAAACGTTCGACATCGGCGTGTACGTCACTGTGCAAGTACTGCCGAAAGGCGTAGTTGCGCTCCCGAAGGCGTCGCCGTGCCAGCAAGCGCGCCAGCTGGCAGAGCTGCTCAGTGGTCGCCTGGACAGAAAATGCAGAGCCAATGACCATCGAATGACCATCCAATGCCCATAAGACGACATAAGACGACCATTGAATGACCCAGGAAGCCTGTGGAGCATGACACTGGGCAACACTTTGCAAGATTCAAATCAGGGTGGAAGCAAAAGGTTCTGGGCACGCAGAGAAAGCCATTGGGTAGGCCTTCTTGACATAGTGTGGCACCTGGCAGATGAGTCTGAGTTTGCACTTGCTGCACTTGGGGGACATCTGCAGTTCTCCCTTTCCTTTCGGCTTGAGAATTAATCTTATCGGTCATCACTTGGGTTGTTTCTTTGTATCCCTACAGTAGCTCTTGTAGATCTTGTAGCAAAGAGGTTGGCACATGCTTGGGACAATACTGACATCGGACATCTGTAATTATACATCTGTGACACACACACACACTCATACACTATCATCATACACTATGAATGCCTCTTTCTATTCTCTTTCTCTCTTTCTATCCTTCATCCTTTTCTCCAACATCAGTACTCTCATGGCGCCGGCCTCGCCCAACAATCGCATGTAGAGCTCGTAGTCCTCGTATCGGACCGAGCAGAAGAGTTTCAAGACCTGCGCTCCAAAATTCCACGGAAAAACCCAAGGATCTGACATGATCTGAACGATCTATGCCATGTCAACTAGAAACGAGAAACATCTTTGGGATATTTGGATATATTTGGGGCGTTTTGAATCTATGGATATAATTAATGATATGATTGATATGATTTCAAGCTTTTCAAACAGAACATCTGCTTCGTCATCCTGAAGTCATCGATGTCCCACAGGACAGATCCAGCACCACAACATACCACAGCCATCTCCCGTGGCAGTGGCCGTGTACCACAGCCGTGTCCCGGTGAAACATTTGGCCTCTAGGAGCTGGTCCAGGTTAAACTGATCTGCCAGGTTTTTCGCCTGCACAGCACAGCGATCTCAAGCTGAGCAACGAACAGACCGAAGAATAAATATTGGAAAAGAATGGAAAACATCCGTAAACCAGCAAACAGAATAATCAAACAGGAAATAAAGTAAAAATAAGCATCAACCATCAAGTTCAGACAAGAGAGCACTTGCGGACATTAAATGGTACGAGAATCGAAGAATTCATGACACTTTCGTCATAGCTTATCGCATCGCGCCGCCTGTGCCGCAAGATGAAGCCACAGTGGCCCAGTGGCTTGTCGGCCTTTCTCTCGATGTCTGCTCTTCCTCTCATGCCATGACAAAGAAATGGCTGTGATCTGCAACGGTCTGCAACGGTCTGCAACGGTCTGCAACGGTCTGCAACGGTTGCTATGTGTTGCTATGCTTGCCGTATCTTGCCGTGGTTCCTTGGGTGCAACGGCGGTCCTCAAATCTTGGAAAAAGTCACGCAGACCCAGGGCTGCCTCAACAGGAACTCTCAGGGGAAGCAAAACAAGGAGATAGAGCACATACGAGCAAATCATAGCAAATCACTCGTGAGGAGTTTCTGCCTTGCAAACTCCTGAAATAAAATGCCGTTCGCACTTGTCTCGTCAAGGACTCAAAAATAAATTCAGCCCAGTGAGACTGATTTCAATGGAGAGTTCTGCCATGTAGCTGAATGTACCAGTAGTTTTCTTTTCAGGGTTTTCGTTTAGATATGTTCAGACATGGCAACGATCTGCTGAAGCGTAAGCCTCTTGGAAGTCGCTCTTCCATCCGTCTTCGCCTGCAGCTTTGCCTCAGTGCAACCAGCGTGATGTGAAATAAATATAAACTGCGACGTATCTGCCATGTTTTCCCACAGCCATGTGTAGTTCACTCGGATGTAAGTATACGTAGACATAGTGGACAGCAAGAACAAATAAGAAAAAAATATAAAAATAATCAAAAATATGTCATCAAACTTCACATCTCTGATCATTTTGAGATGACGGCTACGGGCTGTCTGTGTTGCGATCTCCAAATCCTCCGGATCGATGTGTTTTTAAGAGAGAGACCAAAGCAATGGAACGGCTTAACCTGTTCAAAAGTGCTTCAAAGATAAGGAACATGGATGGCGAAGGACAGTCCTCTTTGGTGTAGGAAGCGGGCTTCTGCCCGGCGTCTGGCAAGGCCTTGCGAAGGTCCAATGAAACTCGATGGTCCCTGCCACATCCGCCGCAGCCGCCTCGACTTTGGGTTCCTGGGGTTTGGCCACCACAATGGCTTGCCTCAAACATAGGCACATCGAAGATAGATGAGGATAGTATCGGATAGTAAGAGGAAATGTTTTTTTTACATGGAAATGTAAGGAGTGTAACAGCAGATTCTTGGATTCCACTGTGCACAGATCTGAATCATTGTGAATCTCTCTCCAAATACTCACACAGAATAACATTGTGTCTGTTGCATTATGTGCATAGTATAATGTTAATATTTATATATATATAATTATATATATATATCTCACAAGAATGTATTTAGATGATGATAAATGTGGTCATCAAATCCCCAAGTTCCGCACGCGCGGTCTTTTCGGCTCGGAGGCCGTTCAGGACGGCCAGGGGGAACCTTGCACAACATGGTCATGTCAAAATAACATAAAATAACCAACGAGTGTGTCAACCAACGAGTGTGTCAACCAACGAGTGTGTCAACATGTGTCAACACTCATCTCAATCCTCGCCTGCTCAGGACCGACCACACTGTTGAGGCCAACATGTTTGGGTACCTGGGGTGTTGTGGCGTGACCCAGCAGTGCGGTGTAGGCTACAGAGATCTGCATCTTGTTACATCTTGATCATCTTGTTACTCGTGGAATTTCAGTGGAGTCAAGGCCTCAGCTGGTGGTGCAGGTGCTGCAGGTGGCGTTTGCGCCTGCCAGCACCAGACTGCGGATGGTCAAGGGACGGCGACAACGACACCAGACACGGCGCCTCCGCGGAGAAATCGGGGACCACGCTGTCCACATCCTGTCGCATGTCCTGTCCAGTGTGTGTGACCAAAATTGGCCGATTTGACCAAGTACTTGGGGATGCATAGGCATAAGTATCAAACCAACACATCCGTGAGTGCGTTCGTTTGAAAAGGCACGTTCGAATGTCAACTCTTTGATTTTGGAGACTGGCTTGTCTTGTTGGGTCATGTTGGGTCATGTTGGGTCATGTTGGGTCATGTTGGGTCCATGAGACATCTGTTCCAAAACAGCTGCAGAGTGATGAGGTCTTTCTTTTGCTGGACATCTTACGGGTCATTTTGAAACATCAATTTGATTCAAATATGATTCAAACTAACCAAGTTATCCAAGTTCTCAGCTGCATGGATTCGCTCCTGCGACCCTGGAGCAGCTAAGGAAGATGCTGCAGGTGCTGCAGGTGCTGCAGGTGCTGCAGGTGCTGCATGACACACAAATGCTGCGGCATAGCTCGGCGGAGTTGCTGGAGCTGTGGGAACCGAAGGAACCGAAGGAATCGAAGGAGTCGACAGCGCAGGAACAGTTGACGCTGCTGACGCCTGTCGCGAATGACGGCAGTTCCAAGTTCCAACACGTTCCAACTGTGTTGAACGTTGCCTTCAAAATCACATCAAGTGATATGCTGCAGCGTTCAGACAGAAGTTTCACGATGCAGAATCTCATGATTGGATTCCTGTATATTCTATTATATTCTTGTATTCACTGACCAGGTCCGTTATAGCAGTCACAAGCACCATACTATCAACACCGCACCTCTGCAACCGCAGGCCTCAGTGATGCATGAAAGACTCGTTTCACGATTTCACGGTACGTCATCCACTTTTCTAGCTGCTTGGTGATATTACAATCTAGGAATATCATGGAATATCTAGGATTGTGGGAGATGAGATGACTGCTTGTAACTCTTGGAATGCACACGATGACTCAATTTCTTTGCAGTGGAATAATGCCCTTTTTACAGTAGTGGCAACCTGCTTCAGGCAAAAACATGAAGTTTCCCGGCAGGCTCAAGGTATAGACGGTATAGAAAACATTTCAATACGATTCGTCGATTCGTCCGTGTTTCTTGTGATTTCTATCGGTCAGATCAGGGATCTCGCTGTGGCACAAATTTTACCTCCGTTGGTTTACCTCTTGGCATCGACTCTGGCACTTGCAGGATCTCAGGCAGAAACTGATGGTAATGAATGATGGTGATGACGGTGGAGAGTTGAATGAGTTGATACGGGTTGATGATGGTGTAGGTTTGTGTAGGTTATGTGTAGTTGTGGCTGTAGCTCCCCTGGAATCCTTGGATCTCCCGTCCTCAATTCCTCAGACAGCTCTGCAGCCTGGCACGTGGCAAGGGTGTCAAAATGCTACCACAATGAACGTCAAAGTCAAACAACTTGAATAAAACAAACACAAACAAACACAAACAAAGAACACATCACAAAGTAATCAATCAATTTTGCCTGAATCTGATTCCCAAAACATGGTCTGCACTGTTTGCACCGATTTCTTGCCACAAACATGGTCGCGCTTGCTAACAGGTGATGAAATAGTTCAAACATCCACCAAGAACGTGACCAAACAGTAACTCAGTGTAGCAACCGTAGCAACCGTAGCAAGCCATGGAGATCGGAGCTTCCATGGGTTCCATGGGTTCCCAACCTCACAGCCGTAGCGTTTCTTCCAGGCCAACAGATCCGCCTTCCAGAGCACGAAAGTGTAGCGGTGTAGCGTTTGTCGATGTGACAAGGTGGGAATATTCGAATGAAATGGAATGAAAACATATGATTTTTTTATGAAAGCAGACAATGAAAAATATGAAAATGAAAACATCAACAGAGTGTTTCCCCATGCTGTGGCATGCAGCCATGGCTCACACCTCCCAATCCTCTTCGCGAAATCTGGAAGCAATGGGCAGTCGGGCAGCCGCTGCCTGAAGCCCAGAGCAGAAAAGCCTCCTGCAGATTTCCCTACAATGATCCGATCCTGGCTCTTAATATCTTTTAATGCTTTTTTATGCTTTTATCTCTGGTAAAATAGATTTTGATTCTCAACGATTCTCAACCTATTAATATATTGCATTATATTGCAAACTATTTTGAATATTATAAATGTGTGGGTTTCTTTTGTTGGCATTTCGCCAAGGAGCTGTGACAGATGTCGGAATGAAGGTGGCCACCACAGGCGAGCTTGGCTCTGAAGGTTGCGCCTTCAAAAGCCCGGAAGACACACGAAAAACTGTGGTCTTTCATTGCTCCAAATCCTGTAGATGTTTCCCCAAATCTTCCAGGATCTGTCGAATCCTATTTGGGCCTCAAATGAGTCACTGGAAGGCGGGAATTGCACCTTTCATTCTATGCTGCTCAAACAATCTCAAACGCACAGAAAACAACAGTGTTCATTTCCTCGGTCTTGGGAACGTGAACCTATGTAGCTACTTGCGCCTCGGCAATTGGCATGCCAGCAAAACCCGAGGGGTTTTATCTGCTGGGGTGCTCCAACAATTAGGATTGCGCCTCCCAATCCATGTTCCGTGGCGTCAGCTTAACTGCACCTGACACAGCTGTGTTCCATCCGAAGATTGAGTGTGTCATGGACATCATGTCGAGTCCGCCTCTGACTCTGGGCTAGTTGCATAGCATGGCCAACATCGACACATCGTGATTTTCAATGTTATCTGATGCATTCTGATGCTGTCTGTGCATTCAACCTCTTTTGGATCATTAATCACTTTTGATCAAACAGTTAACATCAACTGGGTAAATGATTCTAATCTCCCTTCGTGTTTCAACACGAAGTCACTCGATGCCCACTGTTTTCCATTCTTTCTTCCCGTTGTTCGCAGCACCTGGGCTTAGTGGGCTTTGATCTGCCACTCCAAGATGGGCCTGGCGAACACAAGTTCACAGCGAGATGACAAGATGCCGCAATATGATCAATATGTATATTATATTATATTATATTATATTATATTAT
>Ga0126342_10011113_pt1 | contig 16091 bp, 15 predicted proteins | sample Cyp1metagenome_FD_92528 | JGI IMG/M metagenome (GOLD analysis project Ga0126342, IMG submission 92528) | Coral microbial communities from Lord Howe Island, Old Settlement Bay, Australia - Cyphastrea 1 metagenome | ecosystem: Host-associated > Invertebrates > Cnidaria > Coral ... | reverse complement strand
CCCCTCAAAAATTATTCCTTGAAAATTATTCCAAAAGAAATTATTCCATAACCTAGTTGATACCCTGGAATAATTTCTTAAGGCATGGGTCATCCTTTCCACCACTCAGTTTATACCACATCCCATTCACCAACCATTCTATAATCATGTATGCACACACAGTCACACACACACACACGCACATATATACATATATACTATATACTAAAAGACAACATAATATGTCCCACCCTCTGAAAGCACAATATCATCATAAAATTGCGCGTTGGAGAGATTTAGCTTTTTTGAGCGTATTTTATCCAATAAAAAACACAACTCACGGCATTTTTCCACTTTGTGTGCTCTGAAACGGTAAACCTGAACGTATTTTCATCTGTGACGACCCCACCGCTCACTTTTTTCTTCCAGGCGCACATTTTAAAAAACACGCAGAAACTAGAAATTAGCATCAAATCCAACCCCCAAAAAAAAATCAGAACGGGGTTTCCTGCGGACGTGATTTTTGCTTCAAAACCGTTATGAAATACTGGTATTTACATCGTTTTGTGATGGAAAGGGGTCCAAAACCTAGGTTTTACAGCGAAAATCACCTCCCCTATGCATGGACGACAATCAGGATTTTCTGGCATAAGGGTCAATAAGGGGTATATATCTGAAATCATCCCAATATCCCACATGCAGACATGGCACCAAAGACTGACATGCATGGTTTTGCCACTGGTTGCAACAACATGTCTGCTAGCTACAGGCTATAGATTCAAAACCTCAAGCTACACATGTAACAAAATTGATCTACCAAAAGTGCATCTCTCACTTCATGGCTTTCATTGGTTTCATGGCCTTCATCATCTTCATGCCCTTCATCTTCTTCATGGACTTCATCGATTTCATGCCCTTCAGGGACTTCATGTTCTTCATTGCCTTCTGCTTTCCCTTGCCTTTGTTGCATTCATAGGGCTTAGATGGCCTGTTGCTTTTGGGATCTTGTACTGGTTCAAGTGCTGGGTGTCGCCACACGAAACCAAATTGTTGCGCCACTTGCAGAAAAGGAGTACTACAAATCGATGGCGAAGGGGCCGCATTTCGTTGAGAACTCCCAGGAGAAGGTATGTTCAGCAATGGAAGTGTTCAAGCCATGAATGCCCTTCTTCAATCGGGCCTTGGAAAGGGGATTGCAAGGGCAAGACTTGGAGTGACCATAGGAATGAAACCTGTCCAAGCTAAAGTACTTGAGTTGCTCCAATCTATTGGTTTTCTTTGCAGACGGCCTGTAGTGACAACATCGGTCCAAGAAGGGGAGATCAACATTCGGGTAGTAGGGCCAGCTTCTTCAACAAGGACGCGGTGACCACCTTGCTTCCCTCTAGCTCATCTTGTCTAACAACTCCTACAATTCGACTGCAACTATGATCGATCAACATAAACCACCCATGCCCATGACCTCGATTTTCATTGCCATCCTCACGGGATCGACCTACATGCCTTTTGTTCTCAGCAACCTCAGTCCCATATCTTTTCACCAAAACCTTGTGGTGACCATCTCCAACTAGACCTGTGACTTTCTTTGGGCGACTTGGAGGGAGAAGAGTTTGATGACAATGCAAGTCATACTCTGCCAAAAGTGTTTCATCTACTTCGTCGCCAATCACTAGGCTAGTATGTGTGTTCGAACCCAAGTTTTCCCATTCGAGGCCTACCATGTAGTAGAAAAGCGCTTCATAGCATAGTTTTCTAAAGTCATAGTGAAGAGGTTGAGGTTCATCATCCATGTTGTCAAAGAAAGGCTTCTGGTAGGCAAATTCGACTCCCCGAGCACTACTACAACACCTGAAGAACAAGTTGGTGTGGTATTTCAGGAACCTGATGGTGAAGCCAACCTTGTTGTTCACAAATAAATTGCGTCCAATGCCATCTCAGAAATCTTGACGCTGTTGATCACGAAGCTTCCATTTCGATTCCGAAAGTTGGGGCCATAGATCATGCTGCACTCACGGTATTTCTTTGTTTCCACAAGGAGTTTTGTCTTGCCATGTCTTGCCATTGAGGTCGTAGTAGGTGGCTGAAATCTAGTGATTGTGTGGCTGGATCTTGTGATTGTGTGACATTTGCCATTGGGAGCCACAAGCGCGCGAGGAGACGGAACTCATACACACATGCTCCTTCGACATCAAACTAGCCGGACGTTTTTTTAACAAGCATACTTGGGACCCTACCCTAGGCTCACATTCAATCCACGGGGCAGACACAGCAAAGTCATAGCAAAGCAGAGCATCAATGCAACATGTATGAGATGCAGTGTGCTGCAAACATATTTGCAGAAAGGACGGGTTCCGCATCACCTTTTCTGTAGTCATGCTTTTCCATTGCCAGGGCGTGTGTTGATCAAAAATTCACGGCTTACTACTAGCTATTCAAGCAGCCTCTGTCATGATATTTCATCTAAAGAAGTCATCAGGGTCCATCAGCTCCATCACCATGACCAAAGACATCCTCATCCTCAAACTCCTCCATGTTCATACCTTCAATGTACAAAGGTGGGCTACAGGGGGCTGCCGTCGTGGAAGACATTGGAGCTGCCAAGGGATCCTCATCATCAGATACCAAATTAACCAAGCCATAGTTGATGGGCTTTTTGGTTTGTCCACTGGTCTCCTGCTTGACTTTGACATCACCTGTTGTCACCTTTCTCGTTTTCGTGGGGGAGTCATGCCCAGGTCAATGCATGTACCAGGAACCATTTGACGCAAGGGCTGGAGGAAGGACACGTTCTCACGCTTGACACCTGGTCCTATATCACCTTCTGAAAGAGCAACCCGAGAGAGTCACTGTAGTCTTTTCTGAAAAAGGGGGGAGGTAGAAATCTCCACAGGCATTGGTGGTTTGAAGGCGCCTTTGTTTTCCATCACACTTCTCATCCAAGCCTCCTCCCACTTCAAATGCTTGGCAAGGTCTTCTGGAACATCCCGGTTGCCTTTACGATACGCCATGTACTTCACACCACCAGACTGGCAAAGGAGAAACTTAGACTCATTGAGCAAGACACCTTGTACACATACCTCCTCCTCTGTGGCACGCCTGTAGTAGAGTGTGTTGCTGGTGATGGTCAAGATGTTGGTACGCTTAAGCACAGCAAGGACGTCACTGAGAGAGGAACCCTTCATCCAAGCAGGCTCCAGCATCGCCATGAATTGGGAATGTGTCAAGATGGTAGATCTACCGGGCCGGAAGGCTCAGGAACCAAGTCGACATCATTGGAAATGTAGAGACGGAATTGCCCACCTCTCCTTGGTCAACATTGCGTTTCCTACATCACAAAAACCTTTCAACTTCCTCATAGGCAGCAATGGCAAGGACCCATCATCAAAGATATCAAGCGTTTCCTGACGTCCAGCCTCACCTCGAAAGAAGTCAAATTCACAAGCCTCACAAAACCCAGCCTCACAATTGGATCCCAGTTTGCGAATACAGTACCCGGAGATAGCCATTGCTATGGTGGGGTCTTTCCAACACTGGGAACTCCGTGCATGCCTAAGGCCTTGTCAGTGAAGGAGGGGGAAAAATTCTCCAAAATGATCAAAAGACCAGGCCCCACGTCAACCCATGTCAAGGGAAAGTCATAGACAGGTAGGGCAAGAACACCGTTGTTCATCAAATTCCGCAAAGCCTCTTTAATCAAACGCTCTGGCCAATGATGAATTGGACTATCTTCACTAATGAACTGCTTTGAATCCACCGGAGTTGCGTGTTGGAGTGGTAGGTTTGGGGACCTTGCTTTTCGATGTAGTCAAAATCTTCATCAATATCTTGCTCACTCAAACCGGTGTAGAAGCTCACCTTACCTTCCGAAGGCGCGGCACCAGCAGGCTTTGAACCTGGAAGCCTCCCATCTTTTCAAAAATGTACTGCAGGGCTTTTTTGGTGTTCTTGGCATTGCCATGCCACATGACGGTGTGACACTCACCGTAACAAAGAGATTTTGCAAAGTCAGTCTTGGCAAGGTCCCGAAAGATCACATGCTTCAAGACAAAGTGCTTCCCATCGGATGTTGGTAAAGCTGCTAACCTCAGATACCTGGAAATTAAGTATGTACTTCCCAAAGGGGGATAAATCCATAGGAAAAGGAAAAAATATATAACTTAAACAAACCCAGGTAGCTGGTACTCAACTTGCATTTCTGGTGGTTTCTTGAAACGAAAGGGTTCTGCAAGATCGTGGAACCTACCTTGTTAAACAAGTGTTGGTGATCTTGGTTCGTTTGGCCTCAGGGAAATTCACCTCACCAATGATGTCAAAGAGGTGTTTCAACTTCACATTCCCCTTGATAGGCTCTAACAGCAAATCCTGTGGCTTCACTACCCCTGGGGGCATTTCCACCACATTGGGTTTGCGAAGAGGGCGGATGTAGAGGGCATTGGTTGCATTAAGGGCGTGATCAAAGGAGATCTCAGCACTTTCCATCATACTGCTACTCACTGTCACTAAGCCTATCTAGCTAGACTTGATTGGAACGGCCACTTGGCAAAGCACGACTTGCCGACTGTTTCCGGTGATTTCCTTTGGGGACCATGGGGGCGTGATTTTTGCATGAAAATGAGCACAAAACATTGTAAATACGTTCTTTCCTTTTCAACATCAAACAAGCCCATCAAGCCTGCACAGGCACAAAAAAAAACAAAGCATAATGTCACAAAACATTGGCAGGCACCAAAAAAAAGCAAAAAGCAAAACAAAAAAAACAAAGATTTCCAATCTATGGGGATCCAGAGTCCCGAGTAGATGATGGGATTTTGCTGTTTTTGGTTTATTTGGTGCCTGCCAGTGTTTTGAGAGATCAAAGCCACCAAACATTGACAGGCACCAAAAAAAAACACTAGATGCACCAAACCCTGACAGGCATCAAAAAAAACAAAAAAGCAAAATCCCATCATCTACTCAGGACTCTGGATCCCCATAGGTTGGAAATCTTTTTTTTTTTGCTTTTTGCTTTTTGCTTTTTTTGGTGCATGTCAATGTTTTGTGAGATTGTGCTTTGTTTTTTTTTGTTTCTGGTGCCTGCCAATGTTTTTCGAGCATCATTACAAAACAAGATGCAAAAAATTGCGTTTCGCCTAGGTTTCAGAGCCATCAGATGCAGAAAACATCGGTATTTATTTACAGTGTTTTATGCTCATGCTCATTCAAAAATCACGTCCCCATGGTCCCCCGCTCTCCAAAAAAAAAATCGGCCAACATTCCAGATGTTATGCCATTTTTGTTGGGGCTTCCTATATCTTCTCCACCAAAATCATCCCAAGCCTTCCAGGTCCGCCCAAGGCTCCGAGGAGTTGGGCGCCAAATCCTTGAGCCACGGATGGTCCAAGGCCTCCGCCGCCGTCAGCCGCTGCGCCAGGTCCTTCTGCAGCAGCGCCGCGATGAAGGCACGGCCGTCCTGGCTGACCTCCTCCCAGCTACGCGCCTTGCTGGGAACTTACCATGGAGAATCCCCATGTAATCCCCATAAATGTACCCGTTTGAATTTACCCCTTTCAGGTGCTAGAAACATGTATAAAGCATTATAAAGCGTCGAAATGATGGATGGTTTAGGGCATTGCTTTCAGAATTTATAGTGACATCCATAACTATTGTAAGAACTACAGCATAACTATTGTAAGAACTGCAATAGTAATATAATGGCAACAACTAGCACTGAAAAGTAATGAATATATATTATATATATAATTATTGACACTAGCAATGAATAGCAATAACATTTATGGTAAATAGCAATACTGGAATAGACTAATAGTAACAACAGCTGATATAGCTTTACAACAAATTGGATGCACGGCCTGCCCTGTTATTACCCCGCCTGGTTACGTCCAATGTCGTTGGTTCAAATGGCTATTGTCTCTGCAGTGCTTCACCATGTTTCATCACCGTTCATCATTGTTTGCTTTCAATTGTTTTCATGTCTTCACCTTTGATGCTTCAATCAGTTCAATCCGTATGTTCTCTATTGGTTTCATCCAACTTTTCATGGGTATTCAACCAACCCCAGCGGATTGGAACCATGTGGAACCCCAACAGATTCGATGGTGAAGTTTCGCCATTGATTTCTACGTGGTGAAATTTACGCCTTCATCAACCCAACCATCAACCCTGGTTCCCGGCTGGTTCAATCAGTTGAATCCCAACCGATCTGAGGGACGCTGAAAGAGTAGTTCACCTTCCGGACATTTTTGGCCACCTGCTTCGCGGTCTCAGCATCCTCGGCTGATCAAATCAGTGTCAAGATGGCTCCCTCTGATCAAATCTACTGAAGCACCACATCTGGATGTTGATTTGTTGAATGTTTCAAGAATGTTTGGAGGGAATGTTTAAACTCTATATATACTGTATATATACTGTATATATACGTAGGTTTATAGCTATACAGTAATTAACAGATGGTGCATCATCTCAATCATGTCCTCAATGATTCTCCTGGTAGAAACTATTTCATCATCCGTTTAACCGTTTGGTGGTGTCATCCCCTGAAAAGAATTTAGCTGGCAATGAGTTTCATAAGCGTCCCAAATTCATCAATGACATATGTTCATACTCAATACTTGAAATATACTTGAAATATTTACAGATGATATTCCTAGCCATAAATACATCATACTCTTGGAACTCATCTTGAAATATTTTGGAATATCCAATTTGCAGATGATGTTCCTAGCCATCTTCGGAGATGCCAAGAGTCAAAGGGGCTCACCCCGCTCAGCATCAAGAACCTGGGTGGTCAGATGGCAAAACTGATATAACGATATATAATTAAGGAGATTAGACTATGACTATAACTATAACGATAAGTTAGAATCAAATGGGTTTATATATATATAATATATTAAAAAATGATCTAGATTATGAGGTAAGTATATCTTGAATTTGCATTTTATTTGCATTAAATTTGGCCACAGAGGTGATTTTTTAAAGGTACCGTTGGTGTCAAGGCACACCACCACACCGAAACTCCAGAGATCGCAGGCCGGAGGCTCATAGCTCTGGGTCAGGATTTCCTCGGATCAAACATGGCGGGAAACCCCCCCATCCCCGAGCTAAATGGAGGTTTATTGCTGAGATCTTGGAAAAGCATTAAAATCATTGAACTATATAAATGATTTTTTTTTCCGGCAAACCATGTTTGATTCCAAGCTCTCAATGCTTCAAGGTATTCCCTCTCGCAAGAACCTGCTGATTGCAATCAACGACATGTAAATCTGCCAAACTTGGCTTAGAACCCGAAGTCTGGCTGATGTTTGGCCATATCGCGATTGATGCAGGAAACCCGGCGAACACCAGGTAACAGAGCCAACGCTTGACCCAGCGCCCAACAAGTCTTTAAACTTGGAACATCCTTGAACCCTCGCCTCATCTTCTCCCATGTTTAAATAACATAATTTGGAACATATTGTAACACTTTGAGACACACACACACACACAAAAAAAAAAACACGCCCACACACACAGAGAGACGCTTTTTTGGGGAAGTGCCTTCCAGTTATTTAACATAGCTACGGAAAATGGCCTCTTTGGATCTCTTTGGTCCAATGTTGTCTCAGATTAGGGCATGGTAATTTTCCGTGGCAAACTGTGAACATTTCGCCGGGTAGCACATTCCTATCCCAATTTTGGTATCCATCTCAGATGGTCGACCAGTTACACCAGCATTTTTCTATGGTTAGATCAGCATTTTTCTAGTTAGATCACCATTTTCCCATGGTTACACCAGCATTTTCCATCATTTTCCTATGGTTAGATCACCGATTTTTCCCAATTTTTCCATGGCCAAAATGGAGAAATGCCATGCCATTTGCTTTTTCCCAGGTCTCCGGCGCCACGTACATCACTGTGCCCGGGCAATCGGTGAGTTTGGCGCCGGGGGTGAAGCTCGTGGCCAAGCCGAAGTCGATCAACTTCCTGGGCGCCGGTTACGAAACGAAACGGAAAGCCTGGGAAAACATGGGAAAAAATGGGAAAATGATGGGAAAACATGGGAAAAAATGGGAAAATGATGGGGAAACCATGGGAAACCCTAGGAAAATGATGGGAAAACATGGGAAAAAATGGGAAAATGATGGGGAAACCATGGGAAACCCTAGGAAAATGGATGGGGAAAGCCTAAAATGATGCCCCAGTTCGTTAGCTAAATTGGTGCCAATAAGTCCAATATCTAGGGTTGATTAGGGGGTTATATCTATAGTTAATGGGGATTATAAACCAACAAACATCACTGGGGGGGTACCACCTTGTAGGAAAATGATAGGGAAAACCTATGGAAAATATGCACATTCGCTGGTTGGAAAACTATGGAAAACCCCATGGATCCTCTAGGAAAATGATCTAAAACATGGTAGGTTTTCCAAATCGATGCTGTGTTTCATACTAAAATGCTGCAATTTTTTGGATGATTTGGGAGTACCCCCATTTTAGGAAACCTATGGAAACCTCCATGTACCAAAGCTGAAGTGAAATCTGAAATGTTTGCTGCATCTCAGCTTTGGTTCCTTGAAAAAGGATAAAAAAGGTTGACTTCTTGGTATGAAGTAGTATTGAATGATGTCATATGGGGATTTCTGTTTTCAGGAGGCGTTGGAGGTTGTGCGATTTTGGATGATTTTGGAGAGATCTGGGTATCATTGCCGATGCGCACAATCACATAAACATTATTCGAAGGGATTTCCATGAGGGTGCAATTCACGAGCTCGCCTGAATCAAAGGAGAAAAACATAGAAAAACTACAGAGGCCCTCTCCAAAACAGGCAATTCCATACACCTTTTTTCATCTTTCTTCCGTGTTTCTTTTGAAAATTGATCATGAATCAGTCAGCGCCATGGCGGCACCATGGGCCTTACAAGCCTTACCCCAAGAGGGCCCATGTTGGCCAAGACCGCCAAGCATCAGCGGCACCGCGTCCAAGGGCCCACTGCGCGCCAATAAGAAATGCTCTGGTTTGAGGTCGCGGTGGCAGACATGTACCTTGTGCCTCCAGAGCCGGAATGCCGCTGGAGCCAAGGTCGGCTGGGAGGCTGGATGAAAGGGAATGTCAACCATGGATGAAATGGAATGTTTCATATTGTTTCATATGGCCCAAGAACTTTGTTTTGCAAAGAAGCTGATGTTGACAGAACATGACAACCACAACAGCAGTCTGAAAACATGCTCCACATGACTTCTTCCAGCGCTTCGCACAAGGCTAGTTGGATCAGCAATTGGCGGGAGATGTTCCATGGAGGTCTTGTCGCCGCTAATCCGGCCGAGCTTCATAAAGGCCAAGGGTGAACAAATTTGCTTCATCAGCATCGCAGCCTGCCTTTCGGTGATCGCTCCATCGTCCAACACCTGCCAAGCGAAATCCATAGCGAATCACGCTGCGGTGGCCAAGGGATTCAATCCTTTTTGCGTGGCAAAACCAATGGTTTTTGCGGTAAACGCCTTTTTGGGGCACCGTTGGTACCCTCTGGTAATTTAACATAGCTATGGAAAATCTCCATTTTCAATGGGTAAATCCACTATAAATGGTCATGTTCAATAGCTATGTTAAATTACCAAAGGGTACAAATTCCCGAATGATCATCCAGAGACCCGACAGGTGCATCGTCCCTGCTGTCACCTTGTCGAAGAGTTCCCCGCCGCCGCAGAATTCCACCACCAGCTGAAAGGCACGCGCATCTTCGAAGGCATCCACCAAACTGATGACGTTTGGATGACTTACCAACCTCAGTTGGTATGGAACTGGAGCACCTGGATCATCCCATAGTGGTCATCCGTATGGGGGGGTGGAAATCTCTATGACCATCTCCCAAGATATTGGTTAATCCAATCCAACTTTTCAACATGGCACATATGGAAGCATAATAATACATATGGGTCAAAGTGGAAAAACTCAAAAAATCAGATGGTCAATGACCTACTGAATGCACCCTACGTGCTATACAAAGATGGCACCGGAATATTTCGGAATTGAAACACCAGGTGGCTGCAGCAGCATCCGCTTCTCATTGTGGAAGGCCACCTCGGGCCCATTATGGTCTGGGCCCTCGCCACGTTCGAAGACCTTTACCTTGAGCACAACCACCGATGTTTGATGCGGAGATGGCTGCTGGAGATGCGATTTAATCATCAAAATGCTTAAAATTTGGATAAAAAAGAGGGTTAAAATAGGGATTAACCATAAAATGGAATTTGACCATGAAACTAGGGATTTAACTTTAACCAATGAACCATGGATGTGGGATGATATGGAGGGTATGATCATGTATGATCTGGATATAATGCTGTCCGATATAGTTGCGGGTTCTTGTTTGTTTCGTTACTGTTGTTGCAGATGTAGTTGTTTTAGCTGTTGTAATTTTTGGCAGTTGTAGCTACAGTGGTTGTTGTAATAGTAGTTTTTTGTTGTTAATATTGATGTTACTGTTGCTGTTGTAGTTGCTGTTGGTAAAGCCAAGAAGCCCTTAAAGCTTTGCAAAACCAAGAAGAAAGAAAACTGGCGAAACTATCAAGGCCAAAAAAGCGGAGAAACATAGAGAAACAAACAACAGAGTTTGCGTGGTATTTTGCCATTGTTCAGCATTCTGCAACATCAACCTGCATTGTGGAGATAGAACCTCTAATTTTGCATGCCATCTGCGACATATGGAAGATAGACTGCACCATTTTTGAACTTCAACCTTCCATTTTGCATGGTGACTTTCCATTTTGGTTAATAATTGAAGCATTGTGAAACCTTATATAACTTGTTAACCAGCTCATCTACATCATGGTCTTTACACCAATGCAAAGAAACCCAAACGGGCAAAAACGAAAGCACGCAACAACAAAAAAAACAGCTGGAGGTGGGCATGGGGGGGAGGCAATACCTCCCCCCCCAAGGAACACAGAGACAACTTCGGTTGTGTTCCCCCTTTGCCGTTGTAGTTGTTCAATCTTTCTCTTGCTGTTCTTGTTGCGTTTGTTGCGTTTGTTGTTCTCGTTGCTCCTTTTGTATTTGCTCCTCTTGTTGTTTGTGCTGCTGGTGCTGTTCGTCATGTAGTTGTAGCATGTTGTAGCTGAACTTGTAATCAAGCAGAAAAACAAGGAAGCAAATAGAAAAACAAAAAGCAACGAAAGCAGAACAAACAAAGCATATATAAATCAAAAAACAGCGAAACAAAAAAAAAAACAGATAAGCAAAAAAGCAGAGAAGCAAAAAAATCAGAGAAGCAAACAAAGAAGCGTAAAAGCAAAAAACAGAAAAGCAAGAATATATACAGAGAAGCAAAAAAGCAGAAAAGCAAAAAAACGCAGAGAAGCAAAAAAGCAGAAAAGCAAGAAAAGCAGAGAAGCAAAAAAGCAGAAAAACGGCACAGTACAAAGGAGAGAGGAATCCCAAAAAAAAACAACTAAACTCGAAAAAATGCCCCAAATAAATGGCCCTCCAAAACATGCATCTGTTACATCAATGTGTCCTCTTATCAATGCATACCAAAAAGCCTGTATCTACATCATTCTACGAATGTAACAAAATAATACAAAATACACCGAATACATCGCAATACATGTTAATGCGTAACTCAGTATATAAACAAATGAATATAGACATAGGGAGAAGAGTTTGCGAGATGCGCCCACATCCCAACTGTCATGATTTCAAAGTTCATCATCCAACAGAAAGTCCCAATGTTTATCCATGTCTCATGGATCCGTTGAATTGCTGTATCCTTTATTGATCTTATTGTCGCAAAAAGAAGAACCGTCACAACTCAGCCATCCCTCATCCCAGCACCCAAAAAAATACCAAAACAGGAACAAAAACGGTCAGCGGTCGCCGGTCCACCATGGTCCACCGGTCGTCTCCGAGGTGCGGCCGTGGGATTCTGCGTTTTCTTGCAGCTGGCCAGGTAGACTGTGCAAAAGGCACCAGTTCCCACTGATTTTCCCAGGACGTAGTGGTCCTGGTGGCGAAACAACCCAGAGTTCGTTGCGGAAAAGTGCGATTCTTCTTCCTCCTAGCCTTACAGCTGTACCAGCTGTACACTTCTAAAAAGTGGGGATGGCAAAAACTTGCTGATTTTGAGTTTGAGTCTTAAAAAATCTTGAAAATTCCATGGTTGGAGAAACTCTTGGCCCATACCCCTTCGGCACCTCCAGCTTATTCCCATGGGTTGAAGCACAGCGTTTGCAAACGCCTCTCCAACATGCCATCTGGGCGGCTAAGCCCGGTGGCACTGCCCATGGGTTGGCCGCCTACTGGTGCCAATGTGGGGACCTCTTCCTGAATCCATAGGCTGGGGAAATGGGTGCCTGGCAGGAAAAATTCAAAACAGGTGGTGCTAAACATGGTATTTGCAGAAAACAGCTATGGATGTTCTTTTGGGAACAAAAAGGTGAAACATCCGGGAAAAAATGGGATTCCATGAAATCGGTGACCAACTCTACTGCAAATGACCCTAATTGGTGCTGACATGTCTTCTTGTTCGCATGTTTGGGGCCGGCAGCTGCTGATGGGATCATCTGTCAGATCCAAACGAACATCCAAGTAGGACATAGGAAGAAACGTGAAGAAACCATGGTTCCATCACTTCAATCATCCAAATCTAGGGAGCTCATGCAACATGTCCCTGAACCCTGGGTTGCTCAGGGGGTCGCCATCTGGACCAGAAAACAAGGCCACCATAGCCTTCCCCAGTTGCGCGCCTAGCTGTAGGAAGGGCCTGGCTATGCATCCAGGTATCCAAAAAGTCTCTGAAGGAATCACTGATGGATGGTGGGGGATCGTGACCATGAGATTGAGATCATTTCCATGTGTTTTTCAGCTTTATCCTCCTCAGTAAGTCGTACTAGGTTTCTCTGTCGTCAGGTGGGTCACACACTACTCGACTGGGTAAAACAGTGTGCGTTTGGATGAAACGACCCACAAACTCAGTCAACACCCAACACACCAGCCAACAAATCACCGAACAACCCCAGAAAACACATAAAAAGTGCCACAGCAGCATTTTATCATATCCACAGCTAACCGATCCCCATTTCTCATTTAACCTCACCTCATCTCCCCGGAGTTGCTGGACACTGGCCTGGCGATGGCGGGGATGGAACACATGGATGGAGGAGTACCACCAGCAAATGAATAAACATTGTAAGATGGATGTGCATATATATATGTGTGTGTATATGTATACATATTTATAAATATATATGTGTGTGTGTGTTATTATATGCATATATAACTATATACATGGATATGCATGTTTAAAGTTACTAACATATAGATCGTGAGAAAATATAAAGGAATGAATAGGAATGAGTCACGACCTGTGTCTCCAGGGAACCGCTGATTTTGACAATTCCATTTTGGGATGAGCGATAGGCCCGAGACCCATCTGGACCGCCATCCCGTATGCCAGGTGGAAAATGCAAAATATGTGGAAACCAGTCGCTGATGTAAGAATCTATACTAAAGGTGCCAGGTAACCTTCTATACAAATTTCAACAAATGCTCGTATATGCCAAAGAAAATGCGCGTACCTATATAACACGACATGACATCGTATAACATAACATGACATTGCTGCATTGCATTTCCATGCATGGCATGCATAGGTATATACTTGCAAGCATTACATGGATACATACATACATGCATGCCTGCATGCATGCACCGCAAATATATGGATGTACGGATGTATGGATGGATGGATGCATGGATGCATGAATGTAAGTACGTTTGTATGTGTGTATGTCGTGTATCTCGTGTATGTCGTGTATGTCGTGTATGCCGTGTATGTCGTGTATGTCGTGTCTTTCGTTCTTTCGTTCTTTCGTTCTGTCTTTCTTTTTTGTTTTTTCTTTCTTTCTTTTTTTTCTTTATTTCTTTCTTTCGTTTTTTTGTATGTATGCATGCATGTATGTGTGTGTGTTCGAGTATGTATGTATGAGTCTGTATATAATATAGGAGTCTACATGCATGCATGTATGCCTATGTGTGTAATTATATGTAAATCACATGTGTGATTGTGTGTGTGCGTGTGCGCATTCGTATGCATGTGATTGATCGCATGTGCACATATGTATATAACCATGTACATTGCCCGTGTGTCTGTGTGAATGTGTGCGTGCGCATTTGTAAATTCCACGCATGTATCGTGTGTATATCTATATCTATATCTATATCTATATATCTATATCTATATACACGCAAATAATTGCAAATGTATCAGTGACATCAATCTTTGCCTGCTCATGTTTCCGACCCTCTGGTAATCAAACGTGGTTGGCTGAAAACTGAAATCCCCATATTTTCTGGGGAAAAACATAACTAGGGCATAAATATGGTTAAAATATCTTAAAATGGGGTGTTGCTTCAGTTCACAGTTACAAATGCATACGGTTTCGTCTGAAAAATGGGCCTATGGTTTACCAGATTTTTTCGTATAAAGGTTTTCCCCATCTATTTGGGTTAAATTCCATCTGCCAATTAACTCACCGTGTCAATCAGCCAAATCACATTTAAATTCCTGTTTTAAATCACATCTAAAAATGTGTGGATTCTTTCTGTTGCAAGGTATTTTTGAGACGGTCTGAGATATCCAATATCCCAAATCGCAATGCCATTGTTCATTGCCTTATCACTGACCGCCCTGTTTATTGATTTTATTGGGACAAAACCTTATATATCTTAATATATCTTATATAATAAAAAAAAAATGGCAAAGCCCTCTCAGCCCTCTGCCTGCCGCGCAGCAGCTGCTGCAACCAGGGCAGCTTCCGCTGCTTCCATGGCACTTAAGGTACCGCTGGCGGCCTGGGTGTCTGTGATTTTTCAAAGATTGGCCGCCAAAAATGTTGATTTCAAGATATTCTAGGTACCCTCTGGTAAACTAACATAGCGAACTGGAAAATCACGATTTTTAATGGGTAAATCCACTATAAATGGTCATGTTCAATAGCTATGTTAGTTTACCAGAGGGTATATTCTGAAAATGCGGGTCTGCATCCACAGTCCGTTCTGTTGTCCCAACATGGGGGCAACAAACGTCACTCCAGGACAACAACGTCTGGTTTTAGCATGCTTTAGGCTTCAGTAAGGGAAACCACAACGATGGTTGGGTGGTGTCCCCATTGACAAACCAATGCAGAAGCGGATTGGTGTCCCCAATGGTGATATCTGCGGTCCAACAAACCCAACATCAATTTGCAATGCGGGGCCAACATAAGATATCATAAGATCATTCTCCGCAAAGCCATGTGCGAAAATGGACGAAATAGTTCATAAATGTTCATAAGCATTAAACTCAAACTGGGAAGCCAATCCTTTGGTGATAAATCATGTTTTTTATCCTCTGGTGTTCCAGCCTCGAGGGGGATGTCGATACAGCGCAAGGGGATGCCAGGCGACCCTTGCCGGACCTGGGGCAATCACTACCATCGCAGGGTGTCCAATTAGTTGGCGAACACAGTGGCCAGAGTAATTGGCTAACTATGTTATAGCTGGTAATTCTGTGGATGGTTGCGAAATCCAGAAATCCAGTTGATAGGTGGTAAACATCCCATTGTTTATAGGCTTTCAACCATCCTTTTGGTGGTGCAGGATTTCGCAACCTTCCACCGTATGTCCGAGTGTTTTCGGTATTGATGTAGTTGTTATGTAATTGTTATGTAATTGATAAAGCAAGGCCGAAAACATAGCACCAGCAGATTGCGAATACCAAGGCAAAGCTGTATTGGTGGTTTACTCAGCCACCCAAGTGGGCGAAAGTAGGATATGTGTAACAGAACATTGTTGTTGTTCATGAAATTTAAATCAGTTAACAACAACACTTGGACTTCTTTCACCAGAAACTTCAGTAATATGGTTAAAACAATAATAAACCATCCCCAGTCATCACCATTTTTATAGGTGTTATGTTTACCATTCCCAGTCATTGGTGGTTTATGACATTATTTTAACCTCATTATTCCAATTATTAACCATTATTAGCCATTATTAACCATTATTAACCATTATTAACCATTATTAACCATTATTAACCATTATTAACCATTATTAACCATTATTAACCATTATTAACCATTATTAACCATTATT
>Ga0126342_10011112_pt1 | contig 16091 bp, 21 predicted proteins | sample Cyp1metagenome_FD_92528 | JGI IMG/M metagenome (GOLD analysis project Ga0126342, IMG submission 92528) | Coral microbial communities from Lord Howe Island, Old Settlement Bay, Australia - Cyphastrea 1 metagenome | ecosystem: Host-associated > Invertebrates > Cnidaria > Coral ... | reverse complement strand
TTGCTGTTGCCGGTCTCTAGTGTTGCACGGGCTTAAGGTCACGGTGGACTATAGCCCAAGACTAGCGCGGGCCCGATAGCCCAAGACTAGCGCGGGCCCGCGGGCCTTCGCGGGCCCGCGGGCTTCCGCGGGCCCGGGCACACGGTGGACCATAACCAGCTGTCCTTGGCTCGCCTTCAGCAAGATGTTGAACTCCCGGAGAGGGCTATGGAGAGAGAGATAGGTATATAAAACTACAATAAACTATATATATATCATTATATATCCAACTTTATGAGCCTACATGTAGGGCCTACATGGTCTAATATAGAACCTATATATAGAACCTATATAAATCCTATATAAATCCTATCTAAAACCTATGAGAACTTCCCCCGACCAGGTGGCCTGCGCCGGGATGCCCAGGAGGCGGCTCTGCGGAGCGCCGCGCTGTGGCGCGAGATGCCTCTGCAGCAGCTGCTGAAGGACGAACCGATGAACCCGACTTGGAACGAGAAAATGTCACAGTTATGAAAAAAAGGTGTGGTACTTGGAACTTGGAACATGGAACATAAGTTATATATAAGCTATAAAGTTACAACACATGAAATAGATGAATGGATGAAGAATGGATAAATATGGTGTGCACATAGCTTTGCAGGCATTTATGAATGGAATTAGGATATGTGAATTTAGATGTGATGAGATGTTATATACACATGAGATGTCCCTGACTATGCATTTGTGAGCCAGTTGTTTGAATCTTAGTGCATTTGTGCTAGGTTGCAAACCCAACTGGTAGGGGCCCATCAATGCGAGGATCAATAAACTATGACATGATGACCATACGGTTCTCTCCTTCATACAAACGTCAGCCGAAAAAGAGACTGAGTGACAGAGTGACACGCATGAAAGTCACGTGCTCTTTGAGTGACATCTGTGACATCTGTGACATCTGTGACGTCTGTGACGTCTGTAGGAGTGTGAGAAGCACGCCGTGAGGTTGCCCTGGGAGATGAATCGACTCCCGGGACAGCTCCGAGCAGATCTGCAAGATCGACTACTCGGCAGCCTTTGCAAGGCAGGGATCGCACAAATCGCAGGGATCGTATGTCAACATATGTCAAGATATGTCAAGATATGTCAAGATATGTCAACAACGGCACGTGCTTAAAATGCCATGTGGCCATGCTTGCCAGGACCTCTATAAGGCAGAAGGTTTGGACTTGCAAGCCTCTTGTCATGGATATACCATTGACTTCTTTGCCAAAGGTATTTGTTTTTTTTGTCATTCATGTTTTATGCCGCCAAGGTTTTGGGTCTTCACGCGGCTACCGCTCTCCTCCGCGAATGGAGGACCTTAGACAAGGCGTGCGCTGGAACGGCTGGAACGGCATTTCGAGGTCGAAAATTCCAAGAGATCCTGAAAATTCCTGAGATACAATTGGAATCAATTGGATATATCAAAGGATACCAATCGGATACAGATTTCACAGTGATCACACGGTGCTTAGCCGGTGCTTCCAACATTCCCCATGTGTGGCAGCGTGGCAGTTGTCCGGGCCTGAGCTGAGTGTGCGTTACGCGGCCCTGCAGCTACCACCCAGCAGCATCAGATACTTGGCTCGACATGTTGACATCTGATGAATTTTTCATGTCGAGTTAACCTAGTTGAATTTTGATCATGGTTGCCATATGTTGCCATGGCTGATTTGATTTTGACATTTTTTGACACTTTTATTATCTTTTATTTGCTCGGCCAAAGGTGAGAAGGAGCAGCGTGAACGCTTGAAGAAAGTGGCCTTTTGGAAGGCACGGGGCGACGGGCGAATGCCTCTGGGCCGAGTTGGGCTTTGCTTCGAAGGATACAAGCAACTTACATTATGAGCCTCTTACATAGATTGCAGATGTATATCGACATAGTTGACCATTTGTGTACAGCCCAATACGCTTGACTTTCGGCTCAAGTGGAAAAGGCGCTCCGTAGCGCCAAGGTTTGCAGCAAAGTAGTTTTGCATGGTAGCGGTGGAACGTGACAGGGACCGCGTACCTGAGGAGGAGGTTCCGGATTACAACCCGGACGAGCCCGTAGCCCCGGGCCCAATAATAGGGGCAGAAGGCGGACCCGAAGAGGCCGCAGCGGGCGGTTCAGAAGGGGCCACTGCCGGCGGACCCGAAGAGGCCGCCGAAAGAAGGGTAGAACGGTTCAGGATTGAACCAGGTCCAGGACGACCCTACCCAGTGGAGACCACCGAAGGAGATGAGTCGTATACATACCAGGTGGTGCGAACGGTCCTGGTAACTGTGGAGGAGGATAGAGCCAAAAGAGAAGAGGTCGAGCGAAAGACCGGAGAAAGAGAAAGAGCCATTGAGGCCGCATAAGGCGGCAAAGGAAAAGTAAAAGGAACAGGTAAAGTCGATACCTGGCTGGCAGAGAACCCAAACCGCCGTTGGCGGTCAGACGCTGCACACAGAAGAGACAGGAGAAAAAGAAGAGAAAAGGAAAAGGAGGAGGCCAGAAAGGAGAGCCAGAGAGTCCGTGGGAAAGCGGGCCAGGAGAGCCCGAACCGGACCAAGAACCCAGCGAAGGAATAGTACTTCGCAGTAGAAGCCGCAGCCAACGAGACGGAGAGCGGCCAGTGACTCCTGAGCGAGGACCGGTGATTGAAGGGCATAGCGGCGCAAGACGCCGACGCCGGATCACTGTGGACTCAAGGATCACAAAGCTTGCAGAAGCTCGAGTTCGTAGAGGAGCAGCTCCAGAAACTGCCCTTGGATCCAACTTCCGACAAAGGGTAGCAGCAGCAAAAGAAGCGGTGTATAGAGCTCGCGCACGAGGCAGTGTGGCACAGTCCATTGAACAGCGAGTATTTGGAGCAGACGGATTGGACGAAGCCTGCAGTTCCTGTGACGGACGAAAGGTCCGACAGAAAACCGGACTGCATCGATTCGCTGCATCCTTTGTCTGTAGCTCGGTCCAAGCAGAAAAGTAGAGAGACCGCAGTTCAGCTGGTTCCACGGCCCGAGGAGAGGCCGACAGATCCACCCAGCAGTTCAGCTCGTCAGATCACTTACAACTTCCCGAAACGGACTCTTGTGAATCCGACATCAGCGGAACTTCAAGCAGCTGGGGAAGAGTACGAACGATCGGAGGAACGCAGGAGATCGCAGGAGACTCCGACGAAAGAAGATCGTGCAGGAAGAGAAGGCTGCTGAGGATTTGGAACGGCTGAGGAAAAGAAAGGCCGAGACCCTGAAGAAACCCAAAGAGACAAAAGATCAGAAACCTGGGAAGGCCGCAAAATCGGCCGTGAAGTCATTCCCTGAAAGCAAGACCCAAGAACAAGCCCAAGGGCAGCAAGGCGGCTGCCCCAAAGGTCGTGCAGGTGGAAAGCGACAGCGAGTACACCTACGAGACCGCAGAAGAGGAGGAGGAGGAGGAGCGCATCGTTGAGGACGTATACCTCCTTCTTCCGACTCAGGCAGCCCAATTCAAATGCAGGCTGCCCTGGAGGAGATGAGACAACAGGTCGTCCGACTGAACGGTGAAAATGAGTCGATGCGCGCTGCTCATATGGGAATGAAAGAAATGGCGTCGTCATTGGGGGAGTTGGCACAGAGTTTACTGTAGGCAAAAGGGATAAGGATAAAGATAGGAGGTTGTTGGTTGACACTAAGGGTTTAGGAAAACCAGACACTTTCAACAATGATGGGACGGGTTTCAGAAGGTGGTCAAGAAAATCTGTCATCTCACGGTAGGAGTGTTTGGGAAAGTTTCAAGATGTTTTGGATCATTGTTTGGACTTGGAAGATGCAGTTGGCTTTGATATCCTAGAGCAAAAGTTCGAGTATGACGAACTATCCAATGATCAAGGAATCAGAGACATTGCAGACAAATGTGACCAGCTGTACCGGGTGCTGAGCTCACTGACCACAGGTGGGTCCGAAGACTTGGTTGTCGGATGCGCGAACCTGAAAGCATCAATCAGTTCAGAAGAGGCAGACAGCATAGCTGACCTAAGTTGTCAGATGTGTGCAGTAGATGTGATGGAAATCTACAGTCCGAAACGGTTCACGGACACGGCAAAAGCGTTCGAGCTGCGACCAGGATTCTCAGTAGTAGATCTGACAGAACAGAAGCCAGACGGTTCTTACTGGGATCTAAACAAGTCTGAAGATGTCAAGGAGGTCGAAGAAACTATCGACCGGGAAGAACCAAAACTGCTGACGGGCAGTCCACCGTGTCATATGTTCTCGCAACTGCAGAACATCAGTTGGCACAAGCTCAGCCCAGAGATTCGTGAGAAACGGATGTCAGAAGCACTCCACCATCTCCACGTGAGTTGTAAAATGTACAGGAAGCTAAATGACTCTGGAAGATGGTTTCTTCACGAGGCACCTTGGGGAGCAGCGAGTTGGAAGGACCCAGAGGTCCAGGCCATTTTGGCCCTCCCAGGCGTGTATTTGGTCAAGGGACCGATGTGTCGCTGGGAGATGAAAGCAACCGACCGCAGAGGCTTGGCAAGCCTGCTGAAAGGTGAATGTACCAACCAACACGGAAAGGACTGGCACCGGCACATCCATCTTATAGGTGGAATAGCCAGACAGGCGGCTCAGTACCCGCCGAAGCTGGTAAGAGCCGTACTAAAGTGTTTGAGACAACAGCTGACGGAAAGTGGAGAGCTAAGCTCCGCAGAAGCAAACGTCAGCGGTCCAGTTCCTGAAGAACCATTCATCGATCCTCAACAATTTGAGGAGTGGTACTGGGATGATGTGCATGGTGGATGGTTAGACCCAGAAAAGGTCAAAGAAGCACGCCAACTGGAAATGGAATACTTGAAGAGACAAGCGGTTTATGAGAAACGACCAATATCCGAAGCCTTGAAAGTCACCGGCCGGAGGCCGATACCGGTCAGGTGGCTGGACACAGGGAGATCCAACGAAACCTAACTTCAGATCACGACTTGTAGTGAAGGACATCAAGGCAGCAAAATCGGAGAGCGAGCAGCTACCTCAGAACCTGCTGTTCAGCTCGACTCCACCCCTGGAGTCAATGCGGTTGCTCTGTTCACTTATGAGCACCCAAAAGCTGTCAAAGAGAGGACAAAAGCTGAAGCTAGGACTATGGGACATCAGCAGAGCACACTTTTACGGCATTCCGAAAAGGACCATCTACATCGAGTTACCCGATGAGGATGTGTCATACACGGAATCTGGTGAGAAGGAGTGTGGTCTATTGATGAAGTCTATGTATGGAACTCAGGATGCCCCAAATATCCGGCAAAGCCACTACACCGGACTGCTGGAGTCCGTGGGAATCAGTAGACGCAAAAGCAATGCCAGTGTGTTCTACCGTGACCGAGATGGCATCAGAATCGTCGTCCACGGTGACGATTTCCTGGTTTTGGGAGATGACCAGGGACTTCAAGAGGTAGACGACTTACTCAGAAGCACCTATGAGCTAAAACGGCTCGGAACGCTTGGTTTTGACAAAGGCGATGAATACACTTCTTGAATCGGCTCATTCGAGTCGGTACCCACCAAGGAAGACCAGCGGTCTTTCTGGAACCAGACCGACGACACGTGGATTTGTTGATCCGCAACTTAAGACTTGAGAACGCAAAGGGAGTAGACACTCCAGACCTGAAAAAGTCTGTGGAACAGCAGATGCTAGAGTCCAAGAGCACTTTGCTCACAAAGGACCTGGCTAGTATGTTTAGGTCGAGTGTAATGCGGGCAGCATACTTATCCCAAGATAGACCGGACCTTAGTCATGCAGTCAAGAATCTGTCTCGCAAAATGGTAAGTCCTACGGAAAGTAGTCTCGCAGACTTGAAGAGACTGGGGAGATACTTGAAGAAGTATCCAAACTTTGCTCAAGTATTTGCCACTCAAGCAGAGCCGACAAGCACCAAAGTGCAGGTCGATAGCGACCATGCAGGAGACGCCGTGACGCGGCGGAGCACTACAGGCATGATAGCTCTGTACGGCACGCATACCTTCAAACACGCTTCGAACGTTCAGAGCACCATAGCCCTAAGCACAGGAGAAAGTGAATATTACGCATTAGTGCGTGGAGGTTCGACGGCGTTGGGACTGCAGTCATTACATCCGATTTGGGAATCATTCTGCCAGTGACGGTAGAGTCCGATTCCAATTCGGCAAAGGGAACGGTAAGCAGGATAGGCCTTGGAAAGGGTTCCTGGTGTTCAAACGCAAAAAACGATGGAGAGATCTGGATACATATACCTGACGGAACGTAGCAGAGGCCAGATGAAGCTATTGGACTCGTAATCCAAAGGCCCTGGCCCAGGCTCCGCTATGTACAAAGAATTCATATCTGCAAACCTGGAAAGATGTGTACAGAGTACTGTCGAGCTGTTAAGCACCTCTCGGGTAAGAAGGAGTGCAGATGTATATCGACATAGTTCACCATTTGTGTATAGCCCAATACGCTTGACTTTTGGCTCAAGTGGAAAAGGCGCTCTGTATACGCAAGGTTTGCAGCAAAGCTGTTTTGCATAGATAGTATAGATAGATATCTATTTAAATTTATAAAAAGCAATATTATGTATAAACAGTACACACAAACATTTATATATACACATATATAATATAACACACACACACATATGTATGTATATATATATATATATTATGGCCATTTTTGGGATGTGGTTCATCCCAAGGAGCACAGCCGAGATGTGACATGTTGAAGGTCCGGTGGTCCGGTTGTGCGGCTAGGCGCTGCCCTTCACGGCCTTGCGAGAGCATTGCTGGAGCATCGGCATGCGATCCGCCTATTTCAACTCGACAGACTCCGGTCACCCGAAGCATCACCCGGCATCCCCTGAAACATCGCCAGTGCCATCAGCATTGTTTTCCAAACAGAAGCATGAGAATCCAATCACAATGCCTATGTGATTTCTACATATCTACTTATATTTTTATCAATTCACCATAGTTCACCCATCACGTGTTGGACGTATTGCATGTTCGAAAATGGATAACCCCGACTGCACCGACTGCACCTGGCGGGATTCGTCCAAGGCAAGGAGAAGTTGGTCCGTGAAGCGGTTTGGCATCAGCCTCTCGGCTAGAGAAACCCCTCAGGTTTGTCATCATGTTTCGTATGTTTCACTGGAGTTTGAGGTCGTCTTGATGGTTCCAACATGTTCCAACTCACAGCTACTGATGACATCATGTGATGAAATGTGACGACATAATTCTACACAATACATAATTATAAGTTGATGTTTGGGTATTGGATGGTATTTGATAGAAGGACCATGGGTTGTTTAATTGCGGGAGTACCATTTAGGATAATATTCTCATATGTTCTCACTGCTCGGGGGGGAGTTCCAATGAACCAACCAGGGTTTCCCAGTCCAAATTTAACATCAACAATAATATAATTTGTCATGCGACATGTGCATGATTGGTATGATGTGCCATGATGTGTTTTTTTTTTTCCCCTTTCAGTTGGCAGTTGGCATCGCGTTGTTTCTCCCTGACCATGTCCAGGTTTGCCAATGGGCACAAGTCTCCTTGGAGCGATGAGCCGCAAGCGCCCCCGCCCAAACCGGACAGACCCAAGGAACGCAAACACAACATGTTTTTTCATGTTTTCTCGTCCAAACTGCAAGACATCGTTGAAAAAAATCCATTGGAACTGACATCGATAATTGGATTTATGTTGGATTTATGTTGTTTTCTTGATTTCTACGAATCATTTCGTGACTCTGCAGGAGCCTTCGGCATCTTCCACCTTTGGAGGCCCCAACTGTCCATTTCAGTACCTGCCGCCGTTGCGACCACTGGTACCTTCACACATCCGAAGCTGCTTACAGCGTTTGCTGCTTGGAAGCAACTGCCGAAAGTGCCCCGTGAAATCCTTGTGATTCAAGACATGGTCTAGAGAGAGAGAGAGAGATATAATATATATAGACCTATCTAGATGCTCGTGCTACGGCGGTACATTGTCACAATACGCATTGCATTCAACACAGTTGTTTGAGATTCCGGATTCATTTGCGGACTCCTGGATTGTTGGGCTATGTTGGGCTATGTTGGGCTATGTTGGGCTATGTTGGGCTATGTTGGGCTGGTTGTCAGCTCAAGCATTGGCTGGGGCTCAGCTTGGCGTTTTCTCTCCCGTTCAGGTTGCTGCCGACTGATGCAAGCGTCGGCGATGTGAAGAAAGCGTATCGAAAACTGGCCTTGAAGTACCACCCCGACAAGAACAACAAGGATGAAAATATGGAGAAGATTGCAGCGCAACTCGGAAAGCAATGTGGGAGGCCGAGGCCAATATAGAACAGTTTTTGGATGGTCAGTTGCAGATTTTAGACATTGATCGATCTCGAGGCAGCACTTCATGGAGATCCGGTCTGCATATGACGCGTTGTTGGCATACTTCGATGAAGTGGGATGACTCGGGATGAGGATCTATGATGTCAGGGCGCTGTTGACCAGGGTGGCTGCGATATGCTGCGATGCTGGTAATTACATGTAACGGCAAGCCTTGGCTGAGCATGGCTGCGCTGAGAACCAATGACACCTGACGAATCAACCGATCATCGAATCATATCGAATCACTTGGAGAAGTTCAACTGAGTTCCATGGCAATCCACGGCAATCCACGGCATTTGGCGAATGCAGAGTGGACAGTCTGGAGTTGGACATAGTTGGACTGATGGAGCTTTGGAGTGAGAAGTCAGTCAAAGTCACAACATGCTGCGCAGGCGCAGAGTGAAGTCTGCCAGGTCCAGAGTTTCAGTCGGCCTCGAGGCTCCTTCGTGCAGACTGCAGAACAGTCTTCGTACAGTCTTCGTAGAATCCACCCTCCGAGGTGAAAAATTGGTGCGTTTCCAATGCTCTTATGTTGTTTAAATCTTTAGATCTGTTGAGTGACTTTTGGGAAGCATTTCCGCAAACATACATTCATATACATTCCATGTGACGAAGCCAGCAGAATGCACAATTCATGTACTTGACGTCGCTCGACATCGTGCAATATGTGCTTGCAGGGTGCTCTCATCTGTGCCGTCTGCAAGTTGTTGCTCAAAGTCAGGCCAACGTCGAAAGACGTTGTTTTCATTTGTTTTGTGCTCCAGTCGCCCCTGGCGATTTGAAATGATCAAGGATCGGACGCGTGAAGTGATGGATGGCTTTTGAAGTGGGAAGTAGATTCGTAAATGCCATCTCGAGACAGTCAGACATGATTGTCTCTTGCTAAGAAATAGGTTCACTCTTCATATGGTCTTAGTTCGGCACATTTTGCATTTATGGATCTTTCTGAAACCATTTGACACGTTGTCCAGGATAAGATGAAGCATGCGCCAAAGCCGTTGCAACTTCTCATGCTTTGCAGTGCCATGTTGGCAGTGCGTGGGGCGACCATCAGGGCTACCTGGCTGCCCCAAGTCTGAGACATCTTGAAACAGCGCAAGAAACAGCGCAAGAAACAGCGCAAGAAACAGTGCAACCATGATACGATTGCACATAATTACATACTGGGTTGGGGGCAGCGTCTTTGCACAAGATTTGGTACATATTTTTTGGAACATCGTGATGCTGTGGAAACATGTGAAAACGATTTTTCGCTGAGGCCGCCTCGGCCGCGGACGTCGCGGCCTACGAGGCATTTCGCAGCCACTACGGGAGAAGTGAAGAGCAGGGCTCGTCGGATTATCAGCAAAGGTTGGCGTTTTTCATTCAGAGAAAAGCGGAAGTCGATGCTCAAAATGCCAAGGTCAACAAGACTTGGTGGGCAAAGGTGAATAAGTTTGCAGACATGACGGACTTAGAATATCGATCTTTGCTTGGATATCGACGTGTCATACGTCCAGGGTCATCCAAAGGAATCATCCGTGGCTCATCGTTTTTGCAGATGGATGCCATTGCCGAGAGCAGGGATTGGCGTAAACTGAACTCCAGTGGTTTCTTGCGTGTGCAAGGTGGTTGTGGCTCCTGTTGGGCAGTTGCAGCCACGGGAGCCCTGGAGATGCACGTGGAAATCCATCAGAATCAGAAACAGAAATTGTCGTTTTCGCAGTTGTTGGATTGTACTCCAAACCCGGCGCATTGTGGTGGCGATGGCGGCTGTTCGGGTGCTACAGCTGAGTTAGCCTTTGAGTTCGCACAGCAGCATGGCATCGCCAGCGAAGCCGACTACCAGGATTCGGAGTCGGATGGGAAATGCGTTGCGACGAAAGCAGCGCTGCAGCCCAAAGGATTTGTGACTTGGACTTCCGAAGCGACATCGATTCGACAGACTTAAGGACAGCAGTGACAGATAGTGACAGCACGATTTAGAACCGACATCCATGGATCATCCGTAAACTTCCATGGACATTCGAACATTCGATTCGACATGGTTCGACCATCATGGCCATGTCTTGACGTGTCCTTGACGTGTCCTTGATGGCTTTAAGGTGAAGCTGCCTGAGAATCAGCTGTCCCCATTGCCAGGTCCTCAGCCAGGTGACGTCAGGATGTCAAAACATGTGATGTTTGCCTAAACTTCAGATTCTTTCCAGGAAATGCCCTGTATTTGATGTAGAAATTGCATGAAATTGCATGAAATTGCATGAAATTGCATGTTGCAGAAAGACTTCCTCTTTGGATTTTCCATGATTTTTCAGCTGCACATTTTCGTGGCATAGGTTAGCTGCGGTGTCGGAAAAGGGCCCTGTTGTGGTCTCTGTGGATGCGGGGCAGTGGGCCATGTACGACGGAGGAGTCACTTGGCGCTGCTGCGATGTCATGTGCAGTTCAATACCTTCAATACGTTCAATGCGCGCTATGGATGTAGCATGTCTGTGCAAATTTAATAAGAACACACACACAGATAGATATTAATTTAGTTTAATTTATAATAGTGTGTATATATATATACATACATACATGTATATATGTGTATATATGCTGCACGCATGCGATTGTTGGTTCTTTGTTCTTTGTGATCCTTTCTCATCCTTTCTCATTTTTCTCATCCTTTCTCATCCTTTCTCATCCTTTCTCATTTTTCCCTATCCTTTTGAAGACCTGAAGTGACCTGAAGAGGTCTTCAACAGCTGCAAGTGTCTCGGCAGCATTCGGCAGCACCCGCACTGTGCGCAGACCCCGTGGCGACGGTTGTGCAAGTGCCCACGGCCGCGCGGCGCCCGAGGCAAGATGCCACGATCAACCACGCCGTGCTGCTGGTGGGCTATGGCCGGGAAGCCCCAGGGAAGCACCGGGGGCTATACCACTTCTGCGGCTAGTTTTTTAAAACACGTTTTGTTTTTTTAAAAATATGTTTTGACCATCCTTGTCGTTACTGCTTCGACAGGTGAAGACAAAGGTGAAAAGTATTGGGTGATCCGCAACTCTTGGGGTGCTGATTGGGGTGAGAATGGCTACATGCGGCTCCTACGTCACGATGGCGATGAAGCCAAAGGCGGTCGTTTCCTCAGGATCATGGTCTTCGTTTTGGAAGGCAATGAGCATAGTGAATATAGTGAGCTTCAGCCGTGAATGGGTGTGTGGTTGACATCAGATGTGAAGATGGGAAACTTGGAAGATGATGTACCAGAGCCAAGTGAGTTAAAGTGTAAGAAGGGTAAGAAGGTAGGGTGCGCTAGGCCGCTAGGTCAGACTGGCTATGCTCCATTTGTTCCATTTGTTGCATTTATTTCGATTCCTGGAACGGAGTTGCATGGAGGTCAGAGTGGATTCTGTGGCACTGACTATGACCCCAAGGCGCAACAACACCAAACCGGTCACAAAAGCTGGCGCGCGAAAGTGAACCAAAAGCAACCAAGTAAAATTGCAACATATCGAAAGATTTGCAGGGAAATGAGCTTGACAGCTTGACAGCTTGGCTGGCTTGATATCGACATCTTGACGTATCTTTATGTCGATATGTGACAATATGATGTCGAGATGTCGCTGTATCTTCTGCTCCCATGGAGAAGTCACACTCGTCACACTCGACCTTGGTCGACGTCAGGTCGGAGTTGGATGCAAAGGTGGTCCCCCGTCACTGCCGGTCTGTGGCATGTGTCCCTTGACATCCCTCGACATCCCCGGAAGTTTTCTTATGTTTTATGGTATTTTATTGATTTTATTGGGATTTGGTCGGATTTTATCATGTTTTTTTGGCGTAGACTTGGTGGCAATCTTGGATGTTTTCAGGGCAGTGGCATGTAGTGGCTTACTTCCACTTGCTCTTTCCACCGGTTGTGCAATGCGAACATCGTGTCATGTGCAAGTTCATTGGTTTCTGTTTCTTCTTAAATGCTTACTTTGCCGAAACATCAGGTGTCAGTGTATTCAACTATATGTTACATTTAAAATTTACATTTGCATGTTGTGGCTACTTATGTTACGTCCTGGTGCCATTTGGATCCATTTGGGCCCATTGGGGTGTACCACCTGCCCAGGTGGCGTCTTGTCAGATTCCAGTTACCCCAGGATCTGAGACAGGCTGAGCCCCGGGGCTGTGGCGGCAAAGCCGCAAGCAGAGCAGCCTTGGCAGAAAAACGACTCTCTGAGACGCTCGATGTTTTCGGCTTCGGATTGGCAAAGGATGGACTGCCAGTGACCACCAGTGACCACCAGTGACCACCAGAATTCCTCGAGTGTGATGAGTCTTTCCCTAATGCTCGTATTTTTTTTTGGATCCGACAGGATATAGTGGATCAGATACACATATGATCACATATGACCCATCCCAAACAACAGGCTCCACGCAGAGGAACCTAGGACTTACGCTAAGACCCCACAGCCAGGCAAGACAATGCCTTGCACCATCAGGATGGCCAACCAAACAACAAGATACTGTATATAGAATCGAAATCTACTTTGATATTATTTGATCATAGTGTGGTACATCATTTTGTATGGACACGTGCAGAATCACACTCAGCCACATTTGCTACACCGCTACAGCTGCTACAGCCGTTCACACGACTTGTTCAGTCCAGGGCATCCGGGACGCCCAGGACGCCATCAGGACGCCATGGCCACAGTGGAAGGCACGGCGCGTTTCGTGGAGCGTGTCTTGGCGTCGGGACGTTTGCATCCGTCGAATGCTCGACGTCTGGGGCCCTTCGCGTGCACGGCCCTGGGCTTCGGCGCCTATCGCTTGGTGCCCGAGGGCAGCGCCACCGGCGCCGCCACGGCGGCCACGGCGTCGGGTGCTTTGACCCGTGCGTTGGACTCGGTGAACGTCATCGACACCAGCAGCCACTACGCCTTTGGGCACAGTGAGAGAGTCATCGGGGCCACCCTGCATGGACGGCCACGGGATGAGCTGATCGTTTGCACCAAGGTGGGCCATGTGCCTCGCGGCGAGATGCCCAAAGGAGCTGTTCCCATCGGTGCGCACCGCGGTGCAGGGACCACCTCTGATGATTGGCACTGCATCAGCCCCACCTTTGTGGATTCAGAGGTCAAGGCCTGCACGGAACGTTTGGGGACCAAGCCGGACTTCGTTTTTCTACACAATCCTGAGTATTTGCTGTCAGCACGGATGCAAGAAAAGGTACCAATTGCTGATGCCTGGGACGAGATGTATCAGTCCCTTTTTGAAGCCTTCAAGATCCTGGAGCGCCTGTGTGCCTCAGCGTCGTTGAAAGGGTGTGCCGACACATGCCGCACATCCACACATTTATTTATTGTATTCGCAGTCTTTGCAGTCTTTGACACCTTTCTGATAGAACTTGTCAAGTTCTCCAAATACATGCCGGGACGTTTCTGTCAATCATGTTTCTGCTTTGAGGTTCAATGTTTGTTCCAGATCCACCAGAGCATTGCTTCAATCTTTTCTGCATAGAGCATGGATGAGCATGGCGCGTTACATGGTTTGGAAAGTCTATGGTGTGTTGAGGGTTGTGTGTTGACATTTGTCGGCAAGCGCGAGGCAATGATGGCATCATCACATCTGGATATGGTGTTAGCAGCAACTTCCTTTCGTGCATGTTCTCAGTGACGGGACTTCCCAATTTGTCAGAAGCTCAGTCGGCTCAGTGTTGGACAATGCAAGTCTCACACATTGCCTGGCGCGCCTAGCATCAAAACTGGCAGATGGTTCACATTTCGCAGTTGCTCCATGCTGCTTCATACTGCTCATGCTGCTCCACGGTGCTCCCTGACCCAGATGTTCGACCCTGTTCAAAGATTCAATGATGTTTCTAACCGATCTAACATGATCTTATAACTTATAACTGTTGCTCTGGATATCGGATATCTCTGGATTCATGCGCTGGTTGCGGTGCTTTTTGGGTGCTTACGACTCCTTACGAGGTACGAATCTCTGGTGCTGGACCGGGTCGTGGATGCTGCAGCGTCGGCAGCTCGTGCTGAAGGCCTCCAGAAGCACCGCTTCCAAGTGGCCCAGCTCCCGCTCAACGCCTTCGAGAACGGTGCCGTGCTGGGCCGAACCCCAGGAGAGAAACGAGAAACGAAACGAGAAATACGAGAACAACGGGAACGAAATGGCGAAGAAGAGCAAAGCGTAGCATGAAATTAGCATGAGAAAATGATGAGACATTGGTATGTGATTGGGAAGATCGATGATGCCCAGCTGCTTCAAGCTGTTTAAAACTTCTTAATCTTCTTAATTATTTCAGCAGTTTTTGTTGACGTATTCTGCAGGAACTCAGGCCGAGGGTGATTGCTCCATGGCTCAGCGACTGGGCGTGTCCATTTTGACCAATCGGCCGATCAATGCGCTTCCAATGCCAGGCACAACGCGGCGTGGCGTCACACCGCGTCGTCAAGACACCGCAGATTGCCTGATAAACGCTGGTAGATGTTGAAATGTGTTGAAGGCTTTTGATAGCTTGTAATGGCCTAATTTATGCCATTAACAATACTATTGTAACACCTCGAATGGTCTCATGACCCTGCGAAAGGGTCAGTCTTAAATCTAGTTTCCAAGGTTTTCCATGATATGAGGGTAGGTTTGATATATGTCACACAGATGTCACATGGTATCATGGTGTTTTGTATTTGATGATTGGCATGTCATGGCATGTCTTGGTCTTGTTTGGTCTTGTTTGGCAGGAGTTAGCACTGGAGATTGGGGACGTGGAGGAAACTCCTATTTGCAGCTTCGCGAGGCAGTCAGCGACGTTTTTTCAGCATCGTTTGTGCCTCCGTTTGGCCATCCCTTGTGGTAACACCTTCAAATTCAATGAGATGCTGTTGTTTTGATGATTTTGATGGTTAGTGCATTTGATACACTTCAATAATCTACAATACCTATGATATTAGCAGATGTATCACAGACATATATGATTAATTATCATAATATATCCACACATGATACAGCCTGATCATATATATGTGACATCTATCATGGCATATCTGCATAACATCTGCATATCTCTGGTCTTCCTATGTCTTCCGATTTTGAGGCCAAGCCCATGGGCACCACGCAGTCACTGTTGAAGCGCGTCGTGCTGGACGCCCTCGCCGACGCCAAAGCCAAAGCCGAAGCCGAGGCAACGCTGCAGCAAGTCGCCCTGCGCCTGGCGTCGTCGTCCAACGTGTCGTGTACCTTGAACGGCGCGCATCAAACGAAGTACGTGGAGGACCAAACGTCGGACCACCCGGAGTAGACGCCCGTACCTCCCGGAAGTCTCCGGGAGTAATGCAGAGAGTCTGTATCTCTTGCGTCTATGTCTCTTGTGCATTCTTGTGCCCCTTTGGTATTCCTTGGTATAACTTGGTATAACTTGGTATACCATTGATGGCCCTTGTGCTATATCTTAGACCCTTGGTTGCCCCATGTGAATCCGTGGAGCCATCCGTGGACATCCGACGCAGGACCTGGAGGATGTGCTGAAAGTGGCGTCCTTGTCGGAGTGCCTTAGCTACCAATTGGAACTGAAGCAGAACCAACTTGGTGAATCATTGGTTAATCATCATGAGCCACCAAGTACAACATAATAACATAATACAACATAGTACAACTATCTAATCTTAACCAACTACCAAGCATCATGAAGCATATGAAGACTTATGAACTTATGAAAGCATCATTCAACTAACACAACATAGCAATCATCAACCACCCCATGAGTCACCCAACCATCCAGCATCCAGAAGCATCCAGAAGC
>Ga0126342_10011111_pt1 | contig 16093 bp, 9 predicted proteins | sample Cyp1metagenome_FD_92528 | JGI IMG/M metagenome (GOLD analysis project Ga0126342, IMG submission 92528) | Coral microbial communities from Lord Howe Island, Old Settlement Bay, Australia - Cyphastrea 1 metagenome | ecosystem: Host-associated > Invertebrates > Cnidaria > Coral ... | reverse complement strand
GGAAGGTTTTGAAAAGGAAAGGAAAAAAAAACACATTTTGAGCATCCTGGAGTAGATTTTGGAATATTCTATCTAGGGGGTCCGAATATATAGTTTAGTATTGGGTCAAAAAACCCTGGGTTTAAAAAAAACAAAAAACGCCCCCTACGATACGGGATTCTATCTACTCCAGGATTGTTATATATATATATATAGATGTATAATAAATGAATATTTACCCATAATAGTCAATAGTTTACCAATATATTTACCCAGATGTATAGATGAATTCCATTAAAACCTTCATAGATTGGAACATTTCCCAGCGATGAAGACATGAAGACCTCGAAAATTTTTCAGAAACGGCCACGCCACTGCTACCTGGATACCTGGCTGTCAAATTTCTTTGTGAAAAGTTCAAAGCGTATTTTCATGGTTAAATTCCTATTGAACTCCAAGTCCAATCAAACCCAGTGATTTCTACGTTTTTTTCCCTCTTTTCAAAGGGTGTAGCTTGGTGGTTCCTCGATCCATGTTGGACGGGCGGCGACCATTCCCCTTGCTGCATTTGAAGGGCATCCTGCATGGTGCACCTGATCATCGTCGGAGCATTTGTGAAGTTAGGATCTGCAACTGGCCCAAAAGGATAGACAAACTTACTGGCCTTATATATGGTAGGTACCTCCGATTCAGGTTCCTGAAATGGCCATTGATATACTAAATGTATTCCCCATTGACCCCAGTTCGTATACTATCCTCACCTTACTGGTGCGTTTTACGTAGGGAATGGATGGGTTGCTGGGGGTTGCTGGGATGATTATTGATAGTGATGGATTGGATCATTCCCTAAAATTCCCTGCGTTTAGCACCAGTAAGAATAAGAACTGACGAACAAACATGTGGCAAACATGTGTTAATTTTTTTGGGGGCTATGGGCTGAGTAATGTGGGTGTGTGTTAAATGGTTTCAAATGAGGGATACACTGCGCAGCTGTGGCAATTCTACTGGCGAATATGAGGTTTTAAACCCCTAAATATAGGGGGTACCCTATTTTCAAAGAGGCCAATACCCGAATACCTCCCACTTACTACAAAAAGGGGTAGGCATGTCAGGCATGGGTCCATAGGTATTTGATTTTCAATGAGATATACTGCAGTCTACTTGGTGGTTTATCCCAGTTAGTAAGTGGGTTATAACTCCACTTATAAGTGGATTAACCCTACGTATCCCATTTGAAACCAGGGCTATAACCCACTTACTAAGTGGGATGAACCACCAAGTAGTTATAGCATTTTAGAGACTGTAGGATATGAGTCGGTGCAATAGGATCTTGAGCTGGTCTCATTGCTGTTGAAGTTTAGAATGGAGGCCTTCAAAAGAGTTTGGAGCTTGGTTTGCGGTGCGGATCAGGTGCTGCTGTGTGCTCATTGCAAAGTTCTAATTCGTTCTTTGATTTCCTCAGAAATTCACTGGAATTTCTATTTCTATTGGAGTCTGTCCCGAAATCCACGGCTCTACCACCTGTATTTAGACATGGTAATGGATGGTAATGGCATATCCCTATCTTCAAATGCTCAATCATCAAGAAGTCTGGGATATTTCTCTACTCGCACCAACCATTTCTTCATTTTCCGGCTTTTCCGGTGGCTGTAGATGTTCCACCATTTTTTCGCGTCGAGCTGTGGAGGGTCACCGGCCGCTGGGGTGGAATCTTCCGCTCTGCCTACGCTGCCCAGTGGCTGAAAATCCGAACGGCGGCAGGCGGAGACTTTTGCGCGCCCGTGCGCGCGGAGTCTTAACGCCTGGTCCGGCGAGTGTCGGAGGGTGAAGACTTCTTGTGGGGTCATGTGGGGTCTTGATAATCTATTGATGTATATACAGTATATACATATATACACATTACATACAGTATATAAGAATTATAAGTCCCTATATAACCATAATGTTGATACATTACCACTGTGAACCATCAACAGCAACAGATCAAAGCATTTTTGGGCTCATGTTTTTGCTGATCTGAGTCCTCTCATGGGATTGATATTGATGCAAAAATCAAGGACACACATTTATCCTCCAAGTTGATAATACATACCCAGATGCTCCATCTATGGAATATTTACCAGCATAACTGGGTGATTTTGTTCGGGTAGATGTTGGTACAATGTGAGGCCCCCCAGTTATAAGTTGGTTTAGACTCGCCCCAGTAAGTATAGTTATTTGCGTACCATAAACCATAGTTGGAGTTATGTGAACCCCAACTTAGCTATCTAGGGCCTAGGGGGCCTCACATTGTACATATTCCAGCACCATTTTGTGTATCGTGGTGACTGGCCGTCGTGGACCCGGTTGTGTGATGTGATCTTTCGATCCAGCCATAGCCGCGAGACACCCATATTGATTTATGACTAAGAATGGGGTTATAAATCTGGGTAAATTATAACGGCCACTGACTCTCTGCACAGAGGAAAAGGGTAAATTATAACGACCTCACTGTTCTCCCGAATCCTGGAAATCATGGTTTATTAGGGAAATCATGCCCAAATGGCCTTAATTCAGGTTAGTGAAATATTATAATTTACCCAGATAAATGGAGGTTTCCATAAATGGAGGTACCCCAATAGCTGGATGGTTTATAATGGGAACTCCGAAAAATAAATGACTATAAATGGATGAGAACTGGGGGTACCCCTATTTATGGAAACCCTCAAATACTATCCCCCCCAAAAAATGCGGATGATCATGCTTAAATATAGTGCTTACCCTCTGGTAATGTAACATAGTTCTGGAAAACCACTATTTTTAATGGTTAAATCCACTATTTCTATGGCCATTTTCAATAGCTATGTTAAATAACCACTATGCCAGTTTCCATAGCTATGTTACACTGGAGGGCAAAAATTGGGGAAAGCTTGGAGTTTCTACGGCCCCTATGGATCCAGCTGTACCAAATGTAGATTACTCATCATGGATGATTAATTTCTGGGAATATGATGGATGATGGGGAATATTTGTGATGGATAATATATGATAATATGTATATAATTATATATATATACTGCTTGGTGGTTTGGAACATTTGGATTATTTTTCCAATATATTGGGAAGAATCATCCCAACTGACTTTCTCATATTTTTCAGAGGAGTAGGTATACCACCAACCAGATATCATACCCTATGGATCCAGGTAGCCGTACCTTCTTAGGGGTATGATGGCATGGGGCCATGGATACTGTCTGCCGCATCGAAAAGACGCCATGGATCCATAGAATCCATAGGGATAGACTCTAACTGAAGAGATAAGATAACTTGTGCGATATACCCCCTGGTTATTTAACATAGCTATGGTATAGATGGCCCATAGAAATAGATCATAAAAATGATGATTTATCTATTAAAAATGGTAATGATGATATCTGTGTAAATTTCATCACGACCTCACTGCGACCGATCCCTGGAATCATGGTTTGATTGCGGGAAATCATCCCCTTTTATGGCCTAACAATTCGGGTTAGTTAATTATGATACGGTAATCTCTTGCTCTTTGGCCATGTTTATGGGGATATATATATATATATAATCTATATATGGATATATTATAATATAATATATTCTAGCGGTTACATGATGGGGCCACCAGTCGAGCTCACATTGAGTTGCCTAAAGTAAATTCATCTAAATTCTATGGTTTATGGTAGATATAACGAACTAGTGTTAATGGGGGTTACCCTCTGTCTTCTGGTAAACTAACATAGCTATTAAAAATGGCCCAGTCGAAATAGTGGATTTACCCAGCTAGAAAATGGGTGTTGATTTTCCATAGTTACGTAAACGTTTACCAGAGGGTTTTGTTATGGTCTATAAACCAACAAGCATACCCTCTGGTAATTTAACATAACTATTGAAAATGGCCATTTATAGTTGATTTACCCATTAAAAATGGTGATTTTCAATAGCTTTGTTAAATTACCAGAGGGTAACTGGGGGGGCCCAGCCTGTAGAACCTCTCAGATTTTTGTGATGATTTGATGTCCAAGAACTCCATCGGCTAAATCCATCGATGAAACGGAGCAAATGGATAGGCAAAATTGGCTAAATCCTCATGTTTAAATTCTTGGTTAAATCATGTTAAATAAACTTACCATCTGGTTATTTGTTACATAGCCATGGTATAGATGGCCCATAGAAATAGATGGTTGGTTTACCTAATTCATAGCATGGTGGATCTTTCCATGGCTATGTTAGTCATAACCAGAGGGTAAGTTCAATAAACATGTTAAATAAATATTAGGATTTTGGTTAAAGTTTTTTAAAACTTCCTTTTATTAACTTCCCCAACCTTGTTAAGTTCAATTTTTGGTTGGGGAAGTTAACTCCCTTTTTTCTGTCTCACATCTTTGCCCGCAAAATTCTTCTTGCTTCAATCCACCATTTTGATCGGCAGAAATTCTGCTACCCGGCCTGGGAAACGTTTACAAAAAACGATGGAAAGATCCACCATTTTTAATGGGAAAACTCACTATTTCTATGGACCATTTTCAATAGCAAACTGTTAAATTACCAGAGGGTACCATTTATGTGAGCAAGTTTGATACCTAAAAGTCAACCTGAGCACGCCGGTGCCGCCGGCGCACGCCCTTTGATCGATCGGGGCGCGATGGTATAGCTACATGAGGAGGTCCACAGGGGCATTGAATGTGGATTGCCAAGCACATTGAATGTGTTGATTTCAGTTTTGGAATTAGATGTGTTTACCATACATCATCATATATCATACATGCTAATATAATCTAATATATATATACATAACCACATATACATATTATAATATATATATATATATGTATTGAAAACTCAATGATCCACAGGGGACAAGCAAACCGATCACCACGAACATGGGGAAACTGGATTCTTAAGGGTTTGTTACAACCAACAAACATTAATCATCCTTAATAAGGGTTTTTATGAAAATATTGCGGTTGATCATCATTCATCATCAATCATCATCAAACATCATTAATCAGCATTAAGGTTTCTCAAGGGTTTATTAATAAAGGCTTATTATACAAGGTGGTGCCCCCCCAGTTATAAGTTGGTTTACAATCCCATTAACTATAGATATATCACCTATAAACCATAGTTATTGGAATTATAAACCAACTTAGCTATCGAACGGGGGCACCACCTTGTATAATCATCATTAATTCTTATCGACCTTGTGGCCAGTACCATCCAATATGCCATTTTTTTTTTGTTCAGGTTAATAGATTAGGAAATTAATCCCCCAAGAACGTATAGAAACTTAAACATTTTTAAAAAAAACTTAATTTAGAAAGGCTTATGAACCATCTACCCTCCGGTAAACGTTTACATAACTATGGAAAATCACCATTTTTATGGGTGAACCATCTATTTCTATGGGCCATCTATACCATAGCTATTTTGACATATCCAGAGGGTATGGTTGACCCTCGGGATTGCGGAAGACTCTGTTTTAGTGAAATGGTGAATGATTGGCGCGGAAGCTTTTCGGAGTGAAAACTACATAACTTTGACGATCATTACATTGAAATAGCCAACATGATAGCAATATGATAGCAATATCTGGTTGGTGATTTGGAACCTTTGGATTATTTTTCTATATATTGGGAATAATCATCCCAACTGACTAATATTTTTGAGAGGGATTGAAACCACCAACCAGATATGATAGTAGTGTTGACTATCATTCGGAGTTGAATATCATCAAATATCATTACTATCATATTGTTATATTGTTACTGACATGAGCTATTCTAAGAGAATGATAACATCTTTGACCAACTCAAGCAAAGAACTTATGTATGTAATTAAATAATCATTAAAACATAGCTTAACTTCTTAACTATGTTATGGAGTTGGAACTATTATACTCATGTCATGTTCGAGTTTTTTTTTTGGTTTGGTTGGTATGTGTCAAACGTTCCAGGGCGCAGGGCGAAATATGGGATGATCTTGCCAGGTTCCCAATGGCTTGCCACCCATAATGGACGGATAGTATGGCAGCCAGGGTTTCCCACAAAAAAACACAAACATATGATGTCTCATAAGTATTTTCCAAGGGTCAATGACATTATTCCAATTCTAAGTATTTATCATTCTTCCATATTATTCCAATTATCATGTCTTTATCCATTCAATGGTTAGTTTTACAGCTGACCATTATTTACCATAAAGCCATCTCTTTTCAGAAACTGAAAAACTGGATGAGTAGTAAGGAATCCTTCTTTTTTTGGAACATAACCAGCCAACCAACAGATGTGATTTTTTTGTGTACCAAAGATAGACCATGATCATTGCTAGTATTACTTTCTAATTCTTGTCTACTATCACTATAGGAACTGCTACTCATTTGGTCTAGCTGGTGTTGACCAGAGATACCAACCTGGCGTCGATTTTCCAATCTGGTTGCGAGCAGTGACCTGTTTCATTTCTGTTCCCAATGATCTGGGTAGAACACCTCGTAACCTCACATCAATGGCCATGCTGGCCAGGAACCGATTGAGGACGGAGGTACCAATTTCATTAATATAAGGCTTGTGTAAGGGAATATCCCAGCAATTCATATGGCCCAAAATATGGTACGTTTACGTACCTCCATGTATTGGATCCAGTAGAAAATTCCCATTGATCACTTTTATCGTGACCAAACCCTGGAATCATCATGAATCATCCCCAGAGCCGCAAGTTTCAGCTTAGTGAAAGACTTACTGATAGTAATGATAGTAATGAGAGTAATGAACATATAGATATGAATGATTTTACTATCATATTATCATAATATGAAGCTGTTCATAGTAATGATAGTAATGATAATAATGAAAAGCTTAATATAAAAATGATTGATATATCACCACTGTAGCAGTGCCCGGAATTCACCCAGTTCACAACGGTCGGAGCTCTTCGACAATTTTTCCCCAAACGTAGACGTTTGGGAGCAACCATGTTTATAGGTCAATTGATCACCAGTTCGTGGGGATATGTTGGGGATATAATTGAATATCATGGGATGTATAATCAACTACACATCAACAATTGATTTGTAGGATTTCTAGTCGGATTTGACCATCAACCAAAACTGTCTCAACTGCTAAACATGAAGATATTACCCTCTGGTAACCGTTTACATAACTATGGAAAATCCCCATTTTCAATGGGTAAATCCACTATTTCTATGGCCATTTTCAATAGCTTTTCTGGCTGGTGGTTTCAAACATTTTTTATTTTCCATAATATATGGGATAATCCTTCCCATTGACTTTCATATTTTTCAGAGGGGTTGAAACCACCAACCAGTTTTTGTTTGTTTGCCAGAGGGTATTGATAAACAAACACACTTTGTGGTGCTTTCCCGTGAGAGGGTTCATGAAAGCTACACGGTGAGACCCCTGCGTTGACTGCAGATGTTTGCCTTGATTTGTTGTGTTGGGGATATAACAAGGGTATTAACAAGATATAACACTTCATGTTTATAGGGGATATAACCCATTTAATCATGTTGATAGATGTTTATGGGGGATACAACATGATACAACAGTATTCATGGATCTGGGTCAATTATAACGACCTCACTGTTCTCCCGAACCCTGGAATCATGGTTTATTTTAGGGAAATCATCCCCAAATGGCCTTATTTCAGGTTAGTGAAATACTATAACTTACCCATATATATATATTTATACAATCTACAGAACTAACTGCGGTGAAGTAATCCACTTCCTAACGGGGATGAAACATCAAACTATACTTCTGTCATCTTTTGTCTACCACCCTAGTACACGTATACTTCTAAAGTAGCTTTGCTAAGTAGAGAAATCACAATGAATCACCGTGTTTAGGTATATCATCTGTAACTGGCAAAGTTTCCCATAGTTACATCCCATGATAGATGTTTTTTCCTTTTAAACATCCTTATTGCATAATATGTATGTATATATATTTTTTATTATGAATACAATCCCCTACAACTGAGTATCTAACTTGAAGCTTCATCCATTGGGATAACCGCTGAAAGCCATTGACAAGCCATTGACGTTGTTGTGATCAAAAAAACCAGACGTTCTTGTGACGCTAAGCCTTGGTTGAGTATAAACTATTATAATATATATATACACATGTAATTTGATATATATATATATTGATACAATATATATTGATATAATACACATTGATATAATTTCCATTGATATGATATATATTCATTACATGATCACATAACGATAAATGCATAGTTTTTTTGAGTGATACAACATATGTACTTATTATATTAAACATATCAATAAATAAATAAATACATATTATATATATATATATGCTGTTTGTTTTAAGATATGAGTGATGAGTTTATACACCAACCTGATCAACCAGATTTGCCACGTGGATCTTAATGCAGAGTCCTCTGCGGGGCTCGTACAGTCGCCTGCGGGGTTCGTTCCTTTTTGCAGCCGCGGAGGGAGCAGTTGCTGGGTAGGGCATCTCCGGTAATGACCAGTGTTTACTAACCATGGATTTCATGGTGTTTACCTGGTAAACATACAAAAAACATCAAAAGACTATGGAAAATCACCGTTTATGATAGGGATTTACCTGGCAAACTAACATAGCTATGGAAAATGACCCATTATTTGTGAATGAATTACCTATAAAAAATGGTGGTTCTCCATCGCTATGTTAGTTTACCAGAGGGTAATAACCCACGGGCATTTTAGCCATCAAACTAGCTTTGAAACTGTGGCAAGAACATGATGGCTAAATTGCCAATGATAAACCATGAAATTTGGGAACGTATTTTCAGAGAAACCCACATTGAGCATCAGAGAGGATTTTTTAAGGCACCAACATTGCCAAAAAACAATCCGGCAGTCAAACGATAAACAAAGGGAAAATTGACGCATATTTACCCAGTTTCAATTGCTTAACATCACTCGAAACGGACATATTTCCAGCTTTCCCACTTTTCTATCTATTGTGGGATTGCCATATCATCATTTTTTGGGGATATAATACCCACTATTCAACCACCATTTCAAGTGGTCAATACGTTAAAGATTGGTGATCCGAAGAAGATATTGCACGATATAGCAACCGTCGAAAACTCAGTGGCTTTTCAACTTTTCAGCACCAGGTTTTTGTGGTGCATTGGTGCTGCAGCTGTCTTTCGCATGGTGCTGATCTTCGTCCGCAACGATGAAATCATTTCTTTCAAGGTGGTTCTGAGATTAAACACATCATTTGGATCTAAATTTACTAACATGTCTAACATGTCTAATCTCAGGGGCCCCTTAATAAAGTAAGAATGGATTCATATCTTCTTTGTTTGTTATTTGCTCTTCCCTCGGCTGGATTTGTCGGAAGAGACATCAACCTGGACATGGGCCAGCTGATGCCAGGTATGTTTGTTGGCTCATCAGATAAGTACAGGATGGGGCTCCTAGTCGAGCTCGCTTTCAGTTGCCTAAAACAAGTGGCTAAATTCTATGGTTTATGGTAGATATAACAAACTAATCATGGGGGTTTTGTTATGGTTTAACCGAAACTCACGTCACTGGGGGGGCCATCCGGTAGGCTTCATCCACTACGGTGAACTCCACTACGGTGAACGGTACACGTATACTTCTAAAGGAGCTTAGCGAAGTAGGGAAATCACAATGAATCACCGTGTTTAGGTATATCATCTGTAACTGGCGAAGTTTCCCATAGTTACATCCCATGATAGATGATTTTTCCTTTTAAACATCATGATTTGCGGTTTGACGAGAAAAAAGATCGGTAGCTGCTCAGTGCGACTGAGGAAGTCAACTCCGCAACATTCCAGGATGCATCGAACGAATCGTGCGTCCACGAATCGACTTAAAAAACACCGGGTGGCTCGATCGAGGCCTTTGGCAGATGCGAATGGCCGAATCGTGCGCGGAGCAAGGCGAAGCATGGCATCTGTTGTTCAGTGGTGGTTACTTGGAGCTTCATCCCAGTTAGTAAGTGGGTTATAGCCTCAGTGACAATTGTTGGTTTATAAACCATAACAAAGCCCCCATGACTAGTTCGTTATATCTACCATAAACCATACTTAGGTCACTCATAAGGCAACTGAACGCGAGCTCGACTGGGGGCCCCATCCTGTAGGTTCTCTAGATGTTTTTCCAAGATGTTGCCATTAAAACATATCCCGATTGAAACTAAGACATGTCACATCCATTAAACTCCACGTGCCAAGGCAAGTCGACCAAGTGGCGTCCCAGTTTATCTCACTTAGGCTAAATTCGTTTATACATAGCAAACGATTGGATTTATGGTAGATATGTGTATATATATATCTTATACATATACATATATATATATATATGAGTCACCCTCCAGTAAACTAACAGTTTGCTTTGGAAAATGACCATTGTTATTTATTTAATAGGCCAATCATCTATAAATGTGCCATTATCAATCGCTATGTTAAATTACCGGGTCGTGCCACCTTCAGGCTATGTCATACATCCTCCATAAATCGCCGAGTTTTCGCAACAGACACTTATCACCTACAATGTGGGGCCGCCCAGCTATGTTTGTTGGTTAACAAAAGCCCCAGTAAGTATAGTTATAGGTACCATAAACCATAATTATTGGAGTTATAAACCAAGTTAGCTATCTAGGGGGCCTCACATTGTAGTCTGTTGCTTCATCCCACAAAACGTAGCTGAGTTCACCCGAAAAAAATAGGGGTGAACTAAGCCACTTGAAGCGATAGCTGGCTAGTCCACCAAGATGGCCACTTCGCTGGGTCAATCATAAAGAGAAACAACCACCCATATGCAACCCATGGTGCTGGTATATTTACCGACATAACTGGGTGATTTTTAATTTTAGGGCAAATGTTGGGATTCATATTCCAGCACCATGGGTTGCATGTGAAATATAGATTGCGCATTTTGCAATTCACTTCATGGCTCATATGGATATGGGTCAAAATTAGGTACCCCAATAATTGGATGGTGAATACTAAAATTACTAAACTAGACTAACATCTGTGGTCCCACATCGGTCTTCCATTTTGACCCACATCCATATGTTTTTTTTCCAGAAATGAGCAGTCTCAAGATCCCTGGTGGTTGATAAGAAAGGGGTGGCAAAGTGTTGTTCATCACCTTGAAGATGTTATTGTAGGATATCCTCCAGCAATTTAAGATGGTGTTCATGACCGTTTATATAATCATGATTTGCCTTTTTTTTTACATGGGTAATTCATGGTAATTCAACATTCAACATATACCCTCTGGTAAACATACAAAAAGCTATTGAACATGGACATTGTTAAATAGTGAGTTTTCCCATTAAAAATGGGTTGATCTTTCCATAGTTATGTAAACATTTACCAGAGGGTAAACCTCCATTTTCCTATGGTTTTCCTATGAAAAATGGTGATTTTCCATAGTTTTGTGTAGGTTTACTCTAGGCCGGGTAGCTATGTGTTGAATTCTCAGAGGATCGAACTTGAAACATCACCAGAGGATTGGCCTATTTTTGGCACATCAAATGATCTGGGAATGTGAGGCCCCCAACATAGCTGGCTTAAAAAGCTGGCTTAAAAGGTGATATAGTAGTGATATAGTGGGCATATAATGGGGATATATATATATATATACATAATATATACAATGTGAGGCCCCCGTTCGATACCTAAGTTGGGGCTCACATAACTCCAATTTCATTATAGTTTACGGTACTTATAACGAACTAGTTACTGGGGCGAATCTAAACCAACAAACATAACTGGGGGGCCCCACATTGTGGGAATGATGAAAATTTCTGGGAATATGATGGATGATGGGGAATATTTTTGTGATGTATACTGATTGGTGGTTTGGAACATGAATGGATTATGACTTTCCATTCAGTTGAGAATGATAATCCCAACTGACTTTCACTCCATCATTTTTCAGAGGGGTAGGATACCACCAAGCAGTGATCAAAATGGCCACGGGTTGGTCGCGCCTCGTGCTTCCCGATGGCAATCCCAATGGCAGCTCCATGCAGCTCGCTGCAGACTGGTTGCTGGTTTCAGCTTGAAAAGAAATGAATGGCCCGTTATCCTGCAAGGCTTCCCCAAGCAACTCCCATATGCAACCCATGGTGCTGGTATATTTAGCGACATAACTGGGTGATTTTTATTTTAGGGCAAATGTTGGGATTCATATTCCAGCACCATGGGTTGCATATGAGACATAGCTAGAAATACTAATGATTCCCGGAGTGTTTTTTGCGAAAATGACCAGCCAGCAAAGGATGAAAAACCTGATTGACCAGTTTCTTGGGGCATCCCACTTACCCTCTGGTAAACCTACACAAAACTATGGAAAATCACCATTTTTAATGGGTAAATCCACTATTTCATCTATTTCTATGGGCCATTTTAACAACAGCTTTTTGTATGTTTACCAGAGGGTAGTAATCATGAGAAAATCATGGGTAATCAGAATACAAAACAATCACTGGATCACCCCATTTGGAAAGTGATCATGGGATTTCATCATGGGATTTTTTAGTTGGAAAGTGATCAGAGTTACCTATGAGATTCCTATGAAACACGGTAAATAATGGGATTCTAATGGGATAACAGTGGAATGATAATGGGATAATAATGGGATTTAATGGTTATAACTCCAATTTCACTATGGTTTATGATACATGGTGGGATACTTGGTGGTGAACTAGCCACAAATCAGTAGGCTTAACCCTGTTGATGGGCTAAAGTAGGGGCTGTCTGTTCACTGGAGTGAACTAAGCCACTTAGTGCCTGGGATGAAGTGACCTGTGTGGAAGAAATGAATGATACTGTGGATGGTTGCGAAATCCTGCACCAGTTGATAGATTTGATAGGTGGTAAGCATCCCATTAGTTGAAATGGCTTTCAAGCATCCTTTTGGTGGTGCAAGATTTCGCAGCCATCCACAGTAGTTTACCCTGCAGTCTTCAAACATGGCTGGAAATTCCTGCACTATATAAATGGAACATTTAACGGCAAACTGATCGAAACTTAAATGGTGGATGTTCCAGCTAGCCACGTTTGATTATCGGTATATGATTTGGAGCTGAGGCTTGTTTGATATCTAGTGACTCTTTTCCGTGGTACCTCAGTTGAAGAATTGGGCACAATGTCCATTTGCGAAGAATAGATCTTCGCGTTCATTCCGATGCTTTTTTTTTGGCGTCGTTATATATTGTTATCAGGTATACCCTCTGGTAATTTGTCACATAGCTATTGAAATGGCCCAGTCGAAATAGTGGATTTACCCAGAAAATGGTGGATCTTTCGTTATGTTAGCACGTTTACCAGACGGTAAGAGGGTAAACCTCCATTTTCCTATGGTTTTCCTATGCATGGTGATACAAAACCCGTTTGATGCGGCAATTTCTTGCAATCTCGGATCCCTGTGGCAAAATGTGAGGCGATCTACAGCTTTGGCCCAGTGAAAAACATGGAATTTCTGACGTTTTTTTACTGTTGGGTTACGTCAGGTTATATACCTTGTTATTTAACATAGCGGAAAATGGCACATAGAAATAGATGATTTCCCATTAAAACCTCCATCTAGGGCTTAAGTGAATTTCCATGGCGCTAGTCATAACCAGATGGTATCATGAAATAAGACCATTATAGCTGGGCCATAACTGTTGGAACATTGATGAAATTGGGCTAAAAAAACTTGCACCCCAATTGGTCCAGTTACTACAGATCATCTAGACGTTGGTGAAGTTTCTTGTCGCCGGTAACTTGACACGTTTCTTCGGTGGTGGTCCAGGTCGAAATCGTTTTTTTCGATGCAAAGAACGTGAATTCTATGGTAGATATGCGAAGTGGTGGTCCCCCAGTTTTTAGTTAGTTTATAACCACCATTAAGTAGTTCGGTATATCTAGCATAAACCCAAGTTATTGGAGTTATGGAGCAGCACCTTGCAGTTGTTGGACAGGTCAAATCTTGGAACTCTGTATGGACTCTGTATGAAAATGGCTGGAAAATGGCTGGAAACCTCAACCAGGGGTAATTTTAAAGCCCACCAGGAATGCTGCTTTAGAACCGGAAAAACGGCGGTCGGCTGGTAGAGATTGAGAGATGGGAGACAGGTGACAGGTGATTGTGGGTTTTCCATGGTGTTTCACGGGGTGGAAGACCGTTTCATATTGGGATATATATATATATGGATATGTAATATGGGACTGGATTTATGGGATATTTCTTGTATGGGATACCATATGCGAGACAATTCGATACACAAACAACTAAAGGTTGGGGATACCCTCTGGTAAACTAACATAACTATGGAAAATCACCATTTTTAATGGGAAAATCCACTATAAATGGCCATTTTCAATAGCTATGTTAAATTAAGGTTGGGGATGCCCCCAAAATTGCCATCTGAAAAAACGGAAGATTCGATCAAAAATCGACTGGATTTTGGGGTACCCAGGACCTGTCAACACGGGAACCGTGTTGAAGTTGATGACTACAAATTCTTGAGGTTCCACATCATATTAGCCTCTTGTAAACTAACAGAAGTATGGAAAATCACAATTTTGAATGGGAAAATCAACTATATAAATCAGTTTTTGTTTCTTTCACTAAATTGGTGTTTGATTGTAGGAGGTTTGTAGGTGATGAAGAAGGGTTTAGGGTGATTGTATGTATATTCAGTTGGGGTAATACATCCTAATACACGAAAATGAACATAACTATCATAACTTCGGGATCACTAGCTTGTAAAATTGTGCCATGACAATCATGACATCTGCAAATTGTGCCATGGTCGTTGGATTTGAACTATAGTGATATCCCATTTACCAGTAATAAGTACTAATAAAACACCATTTATGGAATGTGTAATCTCATTGAAATCACCAGTTATAACTAGTAAACTACCCATGACTGGGAATGGTTTAATTGATACCACCTATTTAAGTTGATTTGGGGATTGTTCATTATTATTTTACCCACATTATTCTAATTGGATCACTGGTTGATTGGAATTATTCTTTTCAATGAGTTTCAAAGGACAAACCCATCAAAAGTCACAAAGTAGCAGAGTTTTTCATGCTGGCGAATTGTTTTACCCACATTATACAATGTGAGGGCCCCCGTTCGATAGCTAAGTTGGGGTTCACACAACTCCAATTTCACTATGGCCACTATGGTACGCAAATAACGAACTAGTTACTGGTGCGAATCTAAACCAACAAACATAGCGTTTGGGGGCCCCACATTTCTTATTTGCCATAATACATGGGATGTCATCCTTTCCATTGACTTTCATATTTTTCAAGATGTTTATTGCATCCTTTCCAACCGGCGCTATCGGCTCGGCGCAGTGGCCACGGGGTGCCATGGCGGATTCCAGCTTCCAATCGCTTGCGCAAGGCCAGCCATGTTGGAAGCGACCATGCTGAGTGACAGATACATTAGTAGTGGTTAATAGATGTTAGTAGTGAAAAAAAATCGTGTTTACATAATAGTTTTTTTCATAGTTTTTAGTAGATATTGGTAGTGAATAGTAGTGGTTAGTAAGAATTAGTAGTCATTAATAGTGATTCATCGTGATTTCATTTCGGTTGCGGGGCCCCCCAAACTAAAAGGGTTGAAAAACACCAACAAGAAAAACAATATACTGTAGTGGTAAAAAAAAACATGATGTCGAAAACGCACCATAGAAGATAATTAGGGAAAATCATCCCCAAGATCCCTTAAATCCCATCAAAAAAAATCATCCCAATATGAATCACTACTTATCACTACGAACCACTATTAGTAGATACTTATACTAATATAGTGACTAATAGTGATATTATGGGATATCACTAGTAGGGATAATAATGGGAATATAATAGTGACTACTTCTCATGTATGAATATTCCCATGATTATCCCGCGCATCATCCCGTAGTCATCGTAAATTACTGTGACCGAAGCCTGTACTCATGGTTAGTCTCAGGACTCGGGGATCCCCATAACTCGCCGCAAGTTTCAGGTTTTTCAGGTGGGTGAAATATGACAATTTCACAACTTGGTGATTCACACGAATCGTAAGTAGGTACTTGGTGTT
>Ga0126342_10011110_pt1:0-15000 | contig 16093 bp, 11 predicted proteins | sample Cyp1metagenome_FD_92528 | JGI IMG/M metagenome (GOLD analysis project Ga0126342, IMG submission 92528) | Coral microbial communities from Lord Howe Island, Old Settlement Bay, Australia - Cyphastrea 1 metagenome | ecosystem: Host-associated > Invertebrates > Cnidaria > Coral ... | reverse complement strand
AGTTGCTGATTGTTTTGGTTAAAGTGCTGCCCCAAGCCCCAAGCACGACATATCAAAACATATCAAAACTATGTCTATGGCGTAGTGGATATGGATGGATATGGTGCATCCTGGTGTCCCGGTAAAGATCAAAATGGCCATCAAATGGGTGGAACCCCCTCCCATTCCCATGGCCTCATTGGTGGTCCCACAGATGCTGAACACAGATGCTGAACCCATCCCATCCCCATGTGCACGAGCTCTTGAACGGCTGGTCCTCGAGACTGCGAATACCTTTCGCTTCCAGCTTCGCAAGCATCTCCCTGGCACCAAATTCTGCAGCACGACCTGACTTGTACCTTGACCGGCGCCCGGCACTAGGTGCCAAGAGATCCAAGAGACCCTAGAGCCCCCCCATTGATCTGTCAAGAATATGGAGCAACCATAAATTGTTTGATTCCTGATTGCCAGAGCGGGAACAGAGATGAAGAAACGCAGAATCTGCACTGGCCAGTTGATTTTGCTTGGAAGCAGAGCGATGGAACCAAGTTAGCATGATGCGTTTTCCATGCAAGAGAATTGGCCGTAGACCTTGGGACTTCTGAGAGTAAGTGGTCGTTCAAATGTTCTTGCAACCTTGAAGCTTCTGAACTCTGAGTGAGTAGTCTATTGAGGCTGAACTTGTAAGAGTTTGATGATCATTTTCCCTTACCGTTGTCGCATTAATTCGCGCGACACTCTCTGATGACCTGACCTAAGTAGTGAGTTTCTGCGAAGGTTGTTTTTTCTCTTGTTTCCTGTTTTCTCTTGTTTTTGTTTTTTTTTCTGCTTGCCTGAAACCCATGCACAGGTCTCAGTGATTTCTACACGAAATTTGCTTGAAGTGGCGATACCATGCTAGTTGACATGTCTATCTCGCCTGACTTAGGTCTTCGTTTATCTTGTGTTTTTTGAGGTGTTTTGCTGATTGTGAGATTCAGAATGGGAAGTGCAAAGAACGAAGGTACCACTTCAAAACCTTGCAGATGTTCGAACTCTCCGAACAGAAGCGATTGTTGCAGCTTTATATACCATCTTGCCACAGAAGCGGCGGGGCGTGCACAGCAGAAGGCGCTCACAAGACTCCCCGGCCTTCAGGATGGCGGCTACTGCGGTTTAAAACAGGTGCTAGCAGTTTGCACTATTCGGTGTATACAGATTTCAGTGGGGGAACTGATGGCGAAGCAATATAATTGATGATAATAGAAGTATCAACCATCGGACTTAGACGGATTATCCGGATTTAGGGATTAGGGGTTGCCCTAATTCAATACAACCCATGCTGGACCATCTCACGGTGCCCTGTCAACGAAAACCATCGCGGCCAAGCTGCCGTCGCCGTGGCTGTGCGCGAAAGGCCCAGGAAGCTAAGGATGAAGACATCCACGAGGGAAGTGTCGCCACGTACAGGTGGTAGGTCACTGTCTGTTCGTCCTTCATCTTGCCGCGCTGGGGGAAGGGCGACCCAATGGCCGGAACAGCAGTTACACACACACATATATATATATATAGAGATGTTAAGAGAATCTAACCTGGCTATGAGCCAGTGACTATATAATAGTACTCTAGTTTTGAGTAGGCTGCGTTGGCTACAGAAGGGTCTTCTGTAAAGAATTAAAAATACAAAAAAACATACGGAAAAAATACAACTCAAAAATTTCTGAAAAATACAAAATCTGAATTGCAGGGTTAGAAAATACAACAGGTTGTCTTTGCATTTATTTTGCAAGTTGGTTCTTGCTTTTCAAAATGAACATGGGGTTGGCTCCCTGGCTCATTTTTGAATTTGTATTTTGTTTGTATTTTGTATGTTCGAAATTTTGGGTTTGTATTTTTTTTCTATTATGTATTTTTGAGTTGTTTGTTCGAATTTTTCTTTTGCATTTTGTATTTTTGAGCAATTGCATGCATATTTCTTTTGTCTTTTTTGTAATTACTTTGTACTTTTGTATTTTTCTGGTATTTTTCCATTACTTTCAAAAATGTACTTTGTATTTTTGTCTTTGCTTGTACTTCTCCATTCCTTCACAGGTTGCACTTTGTCCTATTGCATTTTTCGTTCTTTAGACATGCCGTCAAAGAACAAAACCGCGAATTCACTAAGACTAATGTATGTTGTATTTCCATTTTGTTGGCGATTTCTCCCGCCGCATGGTTGTTTTTTTTGGTATTTGGGGATTGTATTTTTTGTACTTTTTTCTTGTATTTTCAATGATTACAGGGTCAACAGTCTGTAGCCAGCACCTGACTACTCAACTCTAGCTCACATACATTGCATTCGCAGACTGTTTAGGCTCTCAGGCACGTGAACCGAGACACTTAAAATTGCATCCACATTCACGCCGCAAAAAACTTAAAAGCCTCTGGAAGCAAGTTGGCAAAACCGCTCCAATCAAAGATTTTTAAAAGTAAATATATATATATATACCCTGACCTTCCAACCACAAGGTTTAACGTTGTGGTTAGTCTAACCCCATGCCTTTACTGAACACCACCATTTCACTGCCTATCCCCAAAGCCTTCTAAAGAGAAGAGGCAGAATCTTTCATCGAATCAATAATGCAGAATAAGCAATACCAGACTTGAAAATTCCCGCAAGTTCCCTTCCTTTCAGCTTGCCATTACTGAATCCAAAAGATAGCATCATCCGTGACGTACACGATCCACACAAAAAAAAAGTAGCACGACGTAGCGCGCAAAGTTTCACACCAAATTTTTGATTTTGCGACAACTCTGCTCAAACCATGATGTGAGTCACACACACACACTTGACAGACCGTTTGTCGTCTATGAGTCACTTCTTGTTTCCCATCAAGGGATTTGAATATTCCAGTTTAAGGCCTTTTTCAGCAAAAAAATGAAACTGCTGTGATAAACTCCGTTCGAAAGAACTGCAAAACTGGATTCTGTACATACTGATGAAAAACAGCCGCTCACCGAAACGGAATGAAATGACGAAAAAAATGCAGGTACGTCCATATCCTAGTCTACTGCATGGAGCTTCGTTGGCAACAGCCATGCAGCGACTCTGTCGCCCACTGCTGCTAGTAATGAGTTAAAACTTAGACGCCGGAGTAATTCTGATTATAGCCCTTTGGTACAGGGGTTGCCCCCACACACGAAGGCCGGATGTCGCAAAGGTGCCGAACATCTAACACGGAAAAACGGAAAGCTGAATTATGTACAGGGAGCACGAAAATGGATCAGCAGCCATTGGCAGAGAAAACACGGTTGACCTGAGCAAGGGTGCTTCGAGTTGGCTAAACCCTTTCTGTACATACAGGGCTCCCAGCTGGGAAAGGCTTGCAGATACCAAATACGAAGGATAGGAATATTTTCGAGTTATTTTCGAATTAAGTGGGCCCGGCTCTTCAATCCGCTCAATCTAAGGCGGAGAGATCCCGCAGAAACACAGTCCCGAATTTGACGAATGTCTGGCTGGCGATATTGTGCAGTTCGATCCTGTAAATTGATAGCAAAACCCAGCAACAGATCGCCAAAAGCAGCCAAGAGCTGAAAATATATAAGTCAAACTGGACTGTACAATCTGTTTGCATAATATGGAATAAAAGGCCCGGCTAGTCTGTGGCCTGGAGATTCTGAAAATAACTCATCAGTGCGCGACCTTTGCTCCACCGCTTGTTTCGTTTGAGAAAAGCAAAGCCGTACGGAAGCTGGGCACTTTTCCCCCCTGCTGCTAGTGATGGATTAAAACTTTGACGCCGGAGCAATTCTGATTATAGCCCTTTGGTACAGGGGTTGCCCCCAAACACACGAAGGCCGTATGTCGCAAAGAGTGCTGAACCGCGAAAGCGGAAAAACGGAAAACTGAATTATATATATATATACAGGGATTGCGAGAATGGATCTGCAGCCATTGGTAACGGAAGAAATACGGTTGGCCTGAGCAAGGGTGCTACAAGTTTGAAAAAACAGATTGATGTTAGTATTGCAACGAACGGCACAGCTTCAGCAGAGTTAAGAAAACAGGATTTGCCTAAACAGGTTCTGAGAATCACTGTCGCCCAACTGCGTTGTTTTAAAATTGCAACGCTTGGTAAACATCAGCTTGGTTAAACCCTTTCTGTCCATACAGGGTTCCCAGCTGGGAAAGGCTTGCAGATACCAAATACGGAGGATAGGAATATTTTCGAAATATTTTCGAATTAAGTGAGCCCGGCTCTTCAATCCACTCAATCTGAGGCGGAGAGATCCCGCAGAAACACAGTCGTGAATTTGACGAAAATGTCTGGCTGGCGATATTTTACAGTTCGATCCAGTATATTGACATCAAAACCCAGTAACAGATCATCATCAACGGTTTTGGGTTCAACAGGGGGACCATAAAAATCCAAATCGCAGAAAGTTTTCAGTGCATCATTGTGGAAATGGTGCGCAGAGCAAATCAATATCGATTTTCCACATAACATACAGAACAAAGGTGTAGAGTTGGTTGTCGTAAAATCTTCCTGGGGACGGTCTCCCAAGTTGGCCTTGGATTGTGCTATCACGTCCCCATTCCAAAGTTCTGTGTTGTGACCCTCGGCTACCACTCCCCTGGCGGCAGCTGATAAGTATACGGACCTGAAACGGAAACACGCCGACATGCAGCAACGTTGTGCACGACAAAAATTAGGGTTTGAACCGCTCGTTCTTGAAAGTACCGGTGGGTTTTGTGGAGAAACAGCTACCCTCCTTCAATCTCTGGCAGAGGTGGTTGACACACGTGAACATCTCCCCCCTGGTCACACCTGGCAACAGTTGCAGGAGCGTCTTTCCATTGATTTACAAAGGGGGCTGCACGGAGCCTGCCTCAAACAGAGGCAACAGTGGAGACGTTCCACCCTTTCCCTGACTGCATCTGCAACCTTGGGCGGGGGGGTTGTAGGTGGGATGTGGCCTGACCGTATGCTTGGCACGCCTTTCACAAAGGGAAATTTTCTTCTGTGCCTCGTGGCCTCGAGGCTATTGCACCTCTCGAAGAGCAGGCGATCTTTCACGTTTTCACCCATAGAATTAACCCATCATGATAATTATTCACCTTTTGTAGTAGAATTTCAGCAAAACATTCCGACCAACTTCGTTCCACCAACGTGACGGCCAGATTAGAAAGTGATGGAGAAATCTGGCTTCCAATGCCTGCTCCTCGAATCTGTCGCCAGAAAACAGCCAAGAGCTGAAAAAATATGTAACGTCAGACTGGACTGTACAATCTCAAAAATGTCACTGACATACAGACACTGGAAAGCAAGTCGTTTCAAGGTTCCAGAATATTGCCTCGAGCAGAAAGGTCACCAAATTGCGATCACTGTCAAAATCTTTTTCATGAGCCAGCATCCAAGGCTCGGCTAGTTGCTTTCAGCAATGTGGCCTGGAAACTCTGCCACAGCTTCTGTGAGCTGGAATCTCTCAAAGAGAGCAGGATCATTCCATGTATTTAAAGCTCCTTGAAAATACAAGCGATCTCTCAAATGTCGTGCTGGAAGAAAAAATATGGAATTGCCAAAGATTGGAATTCAACTTCTCAACCAGCCTTCAACATGCCTTTTGAAAAATCATCATGTGCCAGAAAACGGGATGAACGGATAGTCTGCACTACACCTCCAGGGTGTGAAATTCACGAGTTCGGATCCGCTGGCAAGTCTCATAATTACTTCGAGTATGGAGACTTAAAAGATGTAATATATGCCAAGCTTTGTTTTGATTGGAGTGTTCACTGGGAACACTGCCCACAGTGCGAAGACGTCTTCGCAAGCGCTGAAAAAAAGGCGAGGTCCCAATTTGATTGGTGGTGAGCGGTTGGCTTGAAACTGCCATTTCCAACCCTCAGATTTTAACCAAGACCTTTGAAATAAAAGGATGGTAAAGCATGGTTTGCCCATAGCCGATCAAACAATGTTCACGAACCTACACTTGTTCCTAGGTACTATGTGGTTCCAACACAATCAAATTTAAAAGAGAGGAAATTGTTGTTGGAAAGCCAGTGCCTAATTGCACAGCTTGACCGTTCTCAAGTTGTTTCAACTTGGCCGCTTGATTGAAATCTCGTTTACTGGCTGAAATGCCAGTGGAGCCGACATAGAAATGGCCATGCTGGCTGCACACGGGATGAGATGGATCAATCGGGTGAAATGGCAGTTGGTCGTAAACTACACATTGAGATTAAAAAAATGGATAAGTAAAAATCGCTGGGCTCACATTCAAAAAGTTCTGTTGCACCACTTACGAGACCCAATCGTTGGGGCTGAAAAACATGAAAGCAACAGAACATGAATCAAGCTCAAAGCCCGCATAGCAAAAGCTTTCGGAATATGAGGTATACTATGAATGCAAAAGGTCAAAGCTTCTGGGAGGTTTGCCAGGACTTTAAAAAGTTTTCAAACGCGGCAAATCCTCAGGATGAAAAGCTAGTCAAGCACACAAGGCTGCACCTATTCCAATAAGTTGGTGCATGCTTCGAGGCGCTAACTTCAAAGTCAATTCCATATCGATATCATACTTATACTTGATACATGATTCTTGCAAACAGCTTTTCGGAAGATCGGCATTTTGCGAATCACTGGAATTAGTTTGACAGCTGCCTCCCTCGTTATTGTTGGGAAGCTCTTGGCCCATTTTGAAATGGTAGTATCTGAATGGCCAATGGGAACATTGTCTTGGAGCACTGGAGACCGCGGGCGGAGACATTCTTCTGCCGTGATGACTTCGTCATCTTTTTCTTTTTCTTTCTCTGGAATATCATCAGAGAAAAGTTCAATTTTATTGGACAGACCTTCCATGGCTTGTGATGAATCACCATGTTTCTGGGCCCACAAAGATTTTAAATTACCCGAAAGAGCCTCAGAATTCGCCTTGCATTTAGGGCGGGCTCTCTTCTTCGGGGTGCTTCCAATCTGTTCCGATGGACGTCGTTTGTTTAAGCTAGCTAGGTGCCGACGCCGACGCTGGAGCGGGTGTTGCACCCTTGCCAGCTGCAGACAACTGGCGTTTGGCTTGACGCAACTCCTGTTCAACTTGTTGCAACCTACGAACCGCAGACCCTTCAACCTTTTTCGGTTGCAACGCTTTCAATCTTGAAACAACCTCAGCAACTACAGGATTGATAATATCCACAGGTTGATCCTGTTTTGAAGGAATCAAGTTTGAGTGCGATGCCAGTGCTCTGCTACTGCATCCACATCAATACCACTGTCTCGCATGCATGTCAGCAATTGAGAACAAAACACGGATTCTGCGACCGTTCTGGTCGTGACAATGCCGATGAAGCGTCCAGCGCTAAAAGGACGCAAACTGAATTCTTGTGCTCCATGTCGACATAGAGCCGCCAAAGGAACTTGGAGTGGGTCCATGCCATGTAATGTAATCTTCTCTTTCTACTCCAAGCTGTCGGTTGGATGGTGCGGTACATGGAGTATCCATGAAGCACCGTTTCATCAAAATGGGCCGGTGTCTGTTGCCACTGCGTGGGGATAGTGCGGATGAAGAACTGACTATACTAGCGGTTGAAGAATCATCTCAAATTTTTAGGTGAGCGTCATCGTCTAGTCATTATTTGACTGGAAGAACGGCTAAAAGCAGGATGATGTTTCACACCATCTGCACTAGGCCGTGACTGAGATTGCCAAGCTCATAGAAATATAATGGAAAACGAAGATTGTGATCACCAGGAAAACATCTTCGGAGAAACAGAAAAGATCACAAAACGTCACTAGAAAATGGAGCTAGGGACCTTCTCTTGAGAGTTACATGCCAGGCCTTGTAGCAAGTGGGATCGCGTGGAAATCACCCACATTCGTCCACGCTTTTGGTGGACGCAACCATGTCCACCTGGCTTTGTCATAGAGATACGTTGGCCCTCTCGTCCTTGGTGCACCGCTTTGCCTGTTCCCCAGGCTAAGCCAAGGAAAACGACACCACATTCATTCTTACTAATGGTTGTGCCATTGTGAAGAATCCTGCCAAGTTCATGATCATCCCAGGTTGTTTGGCCAAGTTTAAGTCCCTGAGCAAAAACCGATTCACTGTCTGAATGTTCCACCGTACTAGCTGCCAGACGGCTTTCACGCATGATGGCTACAAAGTTGCCTTGATTTGTAGCGTGAGTAAATGCTAAGTGAATCACTTCTGACATGTTTCTGTCAGGCGCTGCCCTTCGAGGTGCTGGTGGCATATCTGATGGAACACCGGCTCAATTTTTTGAGCACTGGAAGGGGCAACACATAAAATTGTTGAATTGCCTCTGGTGCTTGTGTTGGAGAACGATACCAATTGGGACCGTGTGAAAGAGTTCTCAACTCATGCTAGTCAGTAACCATGATATCAGCTTTCGCCAGCAAAAAGGCCAAATGTTTCAAAAAGGTTTCAGAAGTGGGGAAAATCACGATTCTGTTGTCTGTACAATTTTTCATACAGCGCGTAGAAATGAGCATCCATCGGTCCGTCGATGCGTCTAGTGATGCCCGTGACACGTGGTGAGGAAAAGCTGTAAAAGGTCCGGGTCTGTTCCCCGGCACCGAGGTGGTGGTGGAAAACGGAGGCGGTGGCAGTGGTGCTATCTGCCCATTGCCTGGTGAAGCAATCGAGCCAATCTTAGTTGGCCCAAACACCTGGCGCATGAAAACGTGCAGGACTACGTGACCTCTGTGGAGATCTTCTAGATCTTCTAGATTGATACGATCTCATAGATTGGTTTGGTCTAGGCGAACGTCTGGTGAGTCTAGTTCTTCTCGACCTGGATCTCCGAGAACTACGCGATTTACGTGGTTTATGCCTAGAAGCATGTTCACGACCGAGACCTTCTACATTGGGAGCTGAATTCACAAATGGTCCAGTTGGATCTACTGCCGTTGCACTGTTGGGCATCTCTACATTGGAGAGTGTGCTCGGTGGTGCTGGTGGTCGACCTTTGGAAAACACTTGAATGGTTGAAATCATTGGTCTTCCCTATCGACTGTACACGTTGTATGTCATGGCTCGCAATCAAAAGTCTTCCAGAGCAGAAACAGTGGAAAAATGACAAACACTTGGACCATGGAAAACTTTGTGAGCAATCGGAATTCTTTTTTGGTCGTGAGACTGAGCCGACGTGACTATGCAAGAAGGAAGAATCATACTCATGCGCTTCGGTTATGTACAGTGGATACACGACGAATCAGCTGAAAAACTGTACATGAATGTAACCGCAGAACTGTGTATAATGGGAAACCGAATGAAAATCGAATGAAAATTGTTCTCTTGCCTTGTTTCTTTTGGACTCATAGTTCTTTCAGATGAGGGTCCGGAGACCTTTGTTTGGGTAAACCCAAAAGGTTCAGAGAGATTCAGAGAGATTCATGGTACAAGACCAACTCAGAGATTTTTCAACTTCTTGGCACGGTAAAAACATGCATGAGGAGATCTTGGATCTCCAGGAAAATATTTCGCGAGTTACTCAGGTTGAGGAACAGTTGGAAAATTAGTTCCCAAATCATATCGTGATTTCAGAGAATACAGATGGAGATAATCATGGTCAAAACGATCCAGGAATTTTGCCTTGTTTTTTCTCTGATCAAGGAACAGACATACAGGTTCTTCGTCATGGCCGAAGCCCATTCAGATGAAGAAATTCACACGCCGGCAATCCTTGAGGATTTTTTACCGGATCACGACCGGACCATGACGGAATCTCGGCCGAAGACACACTTGACAGACAGACCCTTTGTCGTCTATGAGTCACTTCTTGTTTCCCACCAAGGGATCTGGATAATCCCTTCCTCCTAATACTAAACCCCGCCCAAATACTAAAAACTAGTGTCCATCTCCAATTTTTGAAAATTTCAGATTGGCCAATTTGACTGTTAATTGATCCCCTTTAGAAAACAATTTAAAAATCAACCTACCATTTGTGGGTTTCCCCCCCTAATACTAAAAACTAGTCAACCCCGGGGTGTTTATTATTAGGGGGAAGCTTCGAAATCCAATTTTTGGCAATATTTTAATTGCGTTATATAAAGAAATTTAATTGATTTTGAAATCGGAAAAAATAGTTTATATCGTTAAGGGTTTTAATTTAATATTAGGGGGAAGCTTCGAAATCCAATTTTTGGCAATATTTTGATTGCGTTATATAACGAAATTAAATTGATTTTGAAATCGGAAAAACTAGTTTTTATTATTAAAAGTTTTAATTTAATATTGGGGGGAAGCTTCGAAATCCAATTTTTGGCAATATTTTAATTGCGTTATATAACGAAATTAAATTGATTTTGAGATCGGAAAAATAGTTTTTATTATTAAGGGTTTAAATTTAGTATTAGGGTTCCGCAATACTAATACCCCCTAATACTAAAAACTACCTGCCGTGTTTAGTAACAGGTGGGGGAACGTCTAGTATTAGGAGGAAGGGATTATTCCAGTTTAAGGCCTTTTTCAGCAAAAAAATGAAACTGCTGTGATAAACTCCGTTCGAAAGAATTGCAAAACTGGATTCTGTTGTGTACATACTGATGAAAAACAGTCGCTCACTGAAACGGAATGAAATTACGGAAAAAATGCAGGTACGTGGAATTGATCAGACTCCATATCCTAGTCTACTGCATGGAGCTTCGTTGGCGACAGCCATGCAGCGACTCTGCCGCCCCCTGCTGCTAGTAATGAGTTAAAACTTAGACGCCGGAGTAATTCTGATTATAGCCCTTTGGTACCAGGGTTGCCCCACACACACACCAGTTTTTTGATGGTGCTCACGGGTTTTTCACGCACTTTTCACGCGTTTTTCACGCACGTGGCATGCCTCAAAATGGATCAAACAGTTCCAAACAATGATCTAGACAAAGAACTGTTTCAGATTTTGCAATTGCAACTAAAGCTGACCTGTTAGCAGATTCAATGTTTTCTCTTATGTTGGCTTTCCACCCCTTCTTCGTATCAATATGTTCTTCCCAACTGCATTGGGACTGAGCTAATACGGTTAGTCCACTCTCTGGATGTGAAACAATTTGTGGCTAGATAGAACTGATTTTCTGCAGTCATCTAACTAAAAACAGGTTTAACGGTGTGGTTAGTAACCCCACAGTCAAACGTTGTGGAGGAAGGATAGGTTATGGTAGCATGCAACATCATCAAGCTATAAAATACTATAAATCTAAGTAACTTCAAGATCTTCAAAAGATCAACATGGCATCAAAATGGCATTTCAATGATTTCCGCCATGTCCCATGCCGGCAAGTCCTTGGGCAGGCTCTCATGACCAAACATGCGCAATGCTCTCCCACAAATCTGAAGGAAACGACCCTGTGACAAGGGCACTTCTGTCAGGTGCACGTGTCGAACTGCAAGGAAACTGATTCCTTCGGCGCAATCACTAGCATTGGCCACCAAAACGCGAAAGACCTGAAACTGATGGGTCTACCCAATGAGAAGTCAAAACATGTGTCCACAGCAATTATGTATAATTATGTCGATGGCAATGAGTGAAATTGAAACATGCATCTTCACATTGCCAATTGAGGGAACATGATGGAACATGATGGAACATGGCAAAGGATGAAACCTCCACAAGCCAACTTCTGGGTACCGAACCTCTGGCCAACAAGAAACCTGGTGAACACCAATGGTTCAGCATGTTCAACGCAACTTCCACCAAGCAGCTTGTCCAGTGGCATTTGACACATGGTTAAACTCCGCCAGTTCCTCCATAGTGGCGACTTGAAACGGTACTGCTGACTTCGATTTCGTGGACTTCTCAGCCATCTGCCGCAGCAGTGCCAACATCACCAGGTAACCGCAGGCCCGCGATGTCATCACCAAGGCCTTCTTCTGGGAATTGGCGACTGCTTGGGCTACGGCCCATAGTTTGGGACAACATTCTTCTGGACACGCCAGGATTCGATTTTTGCTACCTCCTGCACCATCGTGGAAGCCTGCGTGGTTGACAGCTTTTGCAGTGGCATGATGTCTGATGATGTCTGTAACACCTGAAGCACACTGAGGCACAACCTAGCCAAGTCATAGTATGACGAACCACCCGACCACAAAGCTTTGCAGTGCTCATGGCACTTTTCTGACACAGTCTGAATGGTACTGTTTCAGGAAGCCCAGGAAATTGCTCAGTGGGATGTAAGGAACCACCCACAATAGTTGCTTGATTGTAGATGTGGTAGCTTTAGAAAAGATCTAGAAACAACAGTTTGGAGATGTTTGGAGTGAGGTGCACCAGGTGCAGAACATTTGATGCCAGAGCCATCCAGAGCCCCATCACATCAAAGGAACTGGACACGAAAGAGCACACATTGCAATATGCTGCCAATCGCTTGCCGTCCACGCCCTTCTCTATCTTCAGGTCATATGAGTTCAGGCTTTCCCCTGATAGGCTAATTCCTGACAAATCTGGGGTGACAAAGCCCCGGAGCAAACACTAAATTGAAGGATTATTATGCAATGAACCTTGCGAGGGCCACGAACCTTGTAAGGCCTTGTAAGGGTAAAAAGTACTCGGGCGACCCATTTCGCCAGTCGAGATTCGATGTACCAATTTCTCCTGGATTTGCTCGCTCAGCTCGTCTGGAACGCCCTTGGGCAAAGCTTCTGCGAAGAATTCTCTGGGTCGAGTTGGAAATGATGACAAAAAACCTCAGGGACGAATCTGTCTGAGACTGCCTGAGACTGTGGACTTTTGAAAGTTGCAATAGTCCATGTCAAGAGTCCACACTTGAAAACTAGAAAGCTGTGGTTGCGAGCAAATCTTGCGGGGGACTGTTAACCTATCTGTAGAAAGTCTGCAGGTGTTAATTGCAAACTTGGATGCAGATTCAGTTTGACATGACTACACATTTGCATGCTGAATAAAATGTGAAACATGCATATGCAGTCAGGCTGCGAACACCCATTCTACTATCGTCCTACCTTCCTTTCAATCTATCGATCTATCAGTCTGTGGATTGGTCTACTTATATCCCTATCTATCCACCATATATTAAATAAGATTAAATTTAGATTGGGTTAGATTAGATTTTATAGATTGGTAAATGGATGTAGATATGCTGCATGCGTACTGGTGTACTCGGTGCACCCGGTGCACTCGGTGCACCCGGTGCACTCGGTGCTCTGCATGTGCACTCGGTTCACTCGGTGCACCCGGTGCACTCGGCGCGCTGCATGTGTACTCGGTGCACTCGGTGCGCTCGATGCACCTGGTGCGTGCAGTCACTGATCGCGGCCACAATGAAAACATCCATAGCGGGCCAAACATCGGGTACCCTCAATGGCTGGGCGTAGTCCTTACGTTTAAAAAACAACGTGAAGCACATACGGGTCATTGTGGGCCATCTACTGTTCCCACATGCTGACATTTAAACCTCTATGTCTATATCTGTTGCATGATGTGTATATTTGTATGTATATATTTGTATATTATATAAATTATATATATATATATTTTTTTGAAATTATATAATAAAATAATATATATATATATTCAATTATATATATAATATTATATGCATGCATGCGCTCGCCTGCCCAGTTTATCATGATGCTTCTGCCATTTGCAACAGCGTCTCCATGGGATGTCTTGGCAAACTGCAGCACAGCAAAATGTATGCATGGAACTTATGTGGTACCCTAAGAGGAACAACAATAACCGTTGTACGTTATTTACATACATATCTAATACAATCTCACATATATATATATATTATTATATATTTGCAAATGATATTCTAATCTAATCATACTCAAGTAACAACAAGTCTCTACGGGTACATTACTTCTACATTCCCATTTTGTGCGCCTTCATCACACAGCACCGTTTCGGCACCGCCTTTGACAATCTCCAGCAGCTGTCGTCCTTCCTCCAGCTGGTCCAACGCCAGGGTACCGCTGAAACCCACCACCACAGAGCCTTGCGCTGCCGCCAGCTGCCTCCGGAGCTGCTGCAACTGCCAGAAGTAGCGGCCGGGATGCAGCAGCTGGTGCGCTTCGTCAAGTAGAAGGATCTTGTGATCCAACACCTGGGGTCTGACTGGGCATGACTGGGCTAGGGTTGGGTTTCTAAAATCATTTTTGATGTTTGTTGCAAACTTCTGGATGGTTGAGATCTGGATTTCTCTGCCTGATGAGCAATTTCCGGATAGCATATTTCCATACATATTTCCCGCTCTGCGGGCGTACCACTTGCAGTCCACACAACGCGGATGTTTACAAAGAGTAAGGCCAGGGTTGAAAGTGTGCAACAAATTGGCTTTGTGGAATGAACTTCCGTATATGAATGGAATCTCCGACATGCCAGGTTTACATAGGGGATTCATGAATAAGCGAGTGTCTACAGTAAAGACCATGAAAGACCTCTTTGAAATGCCTTGACGTCCAAAACACTCCTAACTTTTCCCGAATGCAGGCAACCTCTTTTAAGACAATCCGTCAAAAATAAATGAACATGTTACCCAAGACTAGTACAGTGGGATAAAGTAGGAGCCTTTTTCATCTATATCTTGCACCGATGTTGATTTCTATCACTAAATACGAACAACATCGAACAACATCGCAAAAAAAGAACACATCAAGACCTGAGCCTGAACAAGCTGATTGTTGAAAACGTGCTGCACTGCAGGAACATTTTTAACTTCATATTCTGTCTGGAAACGTATGGTATGTTGATGACGCTCTCTGAATTTTGTGGAATGATTGTCGCTCAGGCATTTTGTGACAAGAAATGTTCAGGATCTTACTCCGAATTATGAACGGCAGAGAGAGGAGGATGATAGAGATAGAAATAGTATCCTGAAAACTGTTGAACATAGAAAAGATTGTAAAAACATATACTAGGTCCTGGTGAGTTAGGATTTAGCTGTTCCAGACAGTTTGGTTCTCCCTGGGGCGGGTTCCTAACTCTTGTGCTGCCGAGGCTCAAGTTATATTTTTTTAATGGTTCCAGCAGAGATGTGATAGGAGTCACGTACGCCTCTAGGTCCTATCTCATGTTTTTTCCTAACATCCACAAAGAGC
>Ga0126342_10011109_pt1 | contig 16094 bp, 6 predicted proteins | sample Cyp1metagenome_FD_92528 | JGI IMG/M metagenome (GOLD analysis project Ga0126342, IMG submission 92528) | Coral microbial communities from Lord Howe Island, Old Settlement Bay, Australia - Cyphastrea 1 metagenome | ecosystem: Host-associated > Invertebrates > Cnidaria > Coral ... | reverse complement strand
TCACGCGGTGGTTCTGATCAAAGACGAGACTCCGCGGACTCTCGAGACACTTTCAGCACTTTCTGTGTTTGAGTTGTTCAAGTCCCATCAGAAGGCCAATGAGATGCGCCTGAAGCGGTTGAGCGAACTTCAAAAAGCCGAATGTTGCTGTGGATGTTTCTCGCGGGGCTTGCCGATCCACATACCCATTGAATCCCATTGATGTCTAGTCATTCAATATCATTTAATCATACTGCAAATGCATAGAAGTCCATTGTGGAACATCACGACGCATCACAACGCTTGCAACAGAGGGTCGAGAGGATTCTCATTTCAAGAGATGTTTCAAGCCCATGCTGGAAAGTTCTTCAGTCTTCATTAGCCCAGACGTAGCAAGGAGATGCAAGGAGCGATTTTATTTCTTGGGTCGCAAATAGGCTCTCAGATACACTGCTGTCACCACTGTGCCACTAGCCCAACGAAACATGGGACAGCCAATCCGTCGCAGAATATGTCGCCTCTAATTGACGGAGTTGTTGAAGTTGGAAAAGTCAGAAACCAAGGCAAACAGTGCAAACTGTAGAACATATATTATGAACATATGAGATATAAGGAAACTTAATTTTCTGGTCAATTAAAAGACTTCAAAGTGAGGTAATTACTCTTCTGAAAAAATTGAGCATGAGCCATGGAGAGATACTGGAGGATCCGGATCCCGTTTTGCGATTCCGTTTGAGCATCAGATTGGAAGCTTGGCGGCGTGTATTGCGAAAGGAATGGTGGATATGGTGGAGACAGCTGGCGGTTTGGGTGATGTCATTTACTGAAGTCAGTGCAATCGCTGTTGTCCCCGGTCCCCGGCCTCCATTTGGTCGCGTCTCCATACGTCACTATGGCAGTGCTGCTTCTCATGGTCAGCTTTCATGTTGGCGAGGCAGTTTTCTTGATCCGTTTTTGCAGCCGGTGCATGTGTTGCGCCCCAAGCATGATTCAAGGTTTGGTCTAGGAGAGCATCAGAGAGCAAGTTCATTTTTCGGCGTCATATCTTTGGGGATTCGTCTTGCCTGCAGTGTGGCCTTCACTGCCATGTTTTTTTTCTGTTTGCAGTGTACCGTGTTGAACCCATGCTTTGTACAGAAAGATCCTTGGGGGCTGCCACCTGGGCTTACTATTACAAATCAGAAGGTACTTCCGACCTCAAAACATGCAACGCGCAAAGCAACAATGTCAACAGCACAGCGTGTCGCCTCATTCGTGATTTCGAGAGAAGATGCTGTGATCCCGCTTGGTGGTCCGAACATCTGCGCAAGCAGGCCTTGGACGAAGTCGGTTTGACAAGTTCTAGCAGCCGGAAAAACCAGGTCACCAACGTTGCCCCTTCGTTTCTGGCAATGGGATATATCAAAACCCAATACTGCGTGGCCTCCGATGGGACCCAACTGAACTGCACAGATGGGGCAATGCCCATGGTCTCGCAATTTGGACTTCAGGTGAGATAACACTTGACCAAGCGTGCACTTCGTGGCCTCCCGTTCCCTTCGAATACGAGTGCAGCATTTATTTTAATAGCACCACCTTTTGTAGCGCAATTCCTGATCCAAAATCCTTGGTTTGGGACTCCATCCTTTCTGGGTCTTGTGAACTGCACGAATGTGTTGCGCTATTGGTTGGCTTCAGGACACACTGGTCAAGTCAGAGAAACTTAACCTTTGCGATTGCAAATCTTGTAAGCATTGGTCCAGGACGACCATTTGTACGCTAGAGGAGGTAGACATTGCAAACCGCAGACGCGCTGGTTTGGATGACTATAGTAACTACTGTAGTAGTCTAGATGAAGCCATGATGGCAAGTGATCCACGTTGAGTACAGATCTTTGCCGCCATGCTGCAATGCTCATGGTGATTTGGTCACTGATATGGGGTTTGGCAACAACATTTTGGTGCTGCAGTGGAAATTCGTTCGCCGTGCCGTCTAATGTGGAACTTCGAGAACGAATACTTGCAGAAAAAGTGGCACTTCGAGATGAGCTTCGATCCCATACCTGGTTTGCAAGATCAAGTAATTTCAATAGGTATTTGATGCTTGTGGAACTGAGTTTCTATTTGGCTGACATCATACTGGACTTCCAGATGTTCTGGTTGTACCAGGACAGGCAGCATTATTGGTTTGCAGCCGCACAGGGTTTTATAATTCTTCGAACCATTGATCTGGCTCTGAAGCATCTGAAACGCATTGTTTGTTCATCCTGGCTTCTCTCTGATGGCATTCTTTCAGGACGAATCTCCGAACAGATGCTGTCTTGTCACTTCTGCAGAGCGAAAAAACTGGCGAAGCTGTCCTTTCAATGTTTCTTCAAATCTACGGCTTGTTTTACATGATCACTGATCCCACAAGCTATTGGACGGCAAGCTTGTCCTTGGTCCGGCATCACCTATGGATGTTACATTTATTTTGATCTTGCTGTGGTTTTGGGTGAGATGCCTGCAGATATCATGCCTCGGCAGAGAGCCCAATAGCACCGCTTGAAGCACCACCGATGATGGGTGTCTCACCTGTCTCAATAGGCAACAAGGACACACTTGAAGCCAATAGTGTTGAAGTGTTCCAAGATGAAGTCAAGGCGTTCATCAGTGAGAACTCAAAGGTGGTAGCAGTGCAAACGGACAATTCTAAAGGCGCAGCCCCAACCTTAGCTGGCGCCAGTAGCAGTTTCAGTGTCATCATTCCAGGATCCGGCAGCACCTTCAGCAATCCTATGCGAAGACGAAGTTGTTCTTAATGTGACATCCCAGCCTGTCCAGACAGGAAACCTGTGCTGAAGGGCAGCCGCACATCACATTACGCAAGGCAAGCGAATTGAAAAAGACATTGCAAGATATTACAAGTAAGTTAAAGGGTGTAACATGATACCTCCAAGGGAAAAGAATGGAATAAGGAAACTGTAAAGGACGGTTTCATGGAATTTCGCTGTACAGGATGCCAATGTTCCCAAACTCCAGCAGCCAGTATGGGTGAGACGAGATCAGCGCCTGGAGATTTGTAGGTGGCTTTCTAAATAGGAGATCTGCAAAAGAGAACAGGATTGACTTGGGATTTGCCACAAGTTCTTGGGCGCCAAGCGATTGTATCTGAAAAGAACATTTCATTTTTAACAGTGCCGTTGCTTTGGTTTCTGTTTTTGTTTCAGAAGGGGACACCCTCAGAGTGCAGTTTTCTCACTGTTCTCTTACACACGCACTGACAGTTTCTGCTTGGCACATCTGCAATGGCTATGTCACTACTGTGCAACCATTGACAATTTCTGCTTGGCACCTCTGCAATGGCTAAACAAAACCAAAAAAAATCGAGATGCAGCCCACGAACCCAAATGCAGTCACCCAGATCACTTTTGTGAAACAAGTTATTTGAACAGTCTTGTACATTTTTCCGCTGTTACCGTACCAGTGCGCTGTAGACTGTGGAATGCGGAAGAGGGTGGAGTGCAAAGTGTGGAGGTTGGAGTCTAAAGTCTAGAGCGTGGAGTGTAAAGTGTAAAGTGTGGAGCGTGGAGCGTAAAATGTAGAGTGCAGAGTGTAAAGTGTGAAGTGTGGAGTGTACACTGTGGAGTGTAAAGTGTAGAGTGGGGAGTGTGGAGTGTAGAGTGTGGAGTGTAAAGTGTGAAGTGTGGAGTGTGGAGTGTAAAGTGTGGAGTGTGGAGTGTAGAGTGTGGAGTGTAGAATGTGGAGTGTAAAGTGTGGAGTGTAAAGTGTAGAGTCTGGAGTGTAAAGTGTAAAGTGTGGAGTGCAAAGTGTGGAGTGTAAAGTGTAAAGTGTGGAGTGTGGAGTGTAAAGTGTAAACTGTAAAGGTCAAAGTGAAAAGTGTGGAGTGTGGAGTGTAAAGAGTGGAGTGTAAAGTGTAAACTGTAAACGGTAAAGGTCAAAGTGAAAAGTGTGGAGTGTGGAGTGTAAAGTGTAAAGTGTGGAGCGAAAAGTGTAGAGTGCAGAGTGTAAAGCGTGAAGTGTGGAGTGTACACCATGGAGTGTAAACTGCAGAGTGTGGAGTGTAAAGTGTGGAGTGTAAAGTGTGGAGTGTAAAGTGTGGAGTGTAAAGTGTGGAGTGTGGAGTGTAAAGTGTAAAGTGTAGAGTGTAAAGAGTGGAGTGTAGAGTGTGGAGTGTAAAGTGTGGAGTGTAAAGTGTAGAGTGTAAAGTGTAAAGTGTGGAGTGTAAAGAGCGCAGTGTAAAGTGCAAAGTGTGGAGTGTAAAGAGTGGAGTGTGAAGTGTAAAGTGTAGAGTGTAAAGAGTGGAGTGTAAAGTGTAGAGTGTAGAGTGTAAAGGTCAAAGTGTAAAGTGTGGAGTGTGGAGTGTAAAGTGTGGAGTGTGGAGTGTAAAGTGTGGAGTGTAGAGTGTGGAGTGTGGAGTGTAGAGTCTGGAGTGTAAACTGTAGAGTGTAAAGTGTAGAGTGTAAAGTGTAGATTGTGGAGTGTACAGAGTAGAGTGTGGAGTGCGGAGCGTCATCACATGTCACAACATGCCACACCTGCCACGGATTGTGCAAATTGTCACCACTTGACGCAGCCCTGACAATGGTATTCGCAAAAAACACGCAACACGCCACGTCTAAAGTGTTGCGCCTGCCGCGCAAAACGACGACTCCAAAGTGCTGCGCCTGCCACGAAAAGTGCAACCCATTTTCTGAAAACGACGCAAAAATATTGCGCCTGCCACGCAAAACGATTTTCGACGCGTTTGCAGACATGTGAGAATATCACGAGTGCCACGCCTGCCACGCAAAACAGCACGATAACCTGCGTTGAAACCTTCGAAAAGGAGAGATTTTGTAGCTTCCCCCATAGACACGGCGACGGCAGAAGAAAACCAGAGAATCGAGACTAGACATGTAGGAGCCTCAAAATGAGCATTTCGTTCGAATCTTCCTCCAATGTTCATACTTCGTAGCTTCAAAATCGATGTTTTGCTACGAATTCTCTTATGAATCTTAAAATTTGCAAACTCAATGTTTCGTGCGAAACTTCAGTTATTTGATATTACATCTCACAAAATGCCACACCTGCCACGGAATTTGCACGTTGTCATTTCACGCAGCCTTGACAATGTCATTCGCAAAAAATACGCAACACGACACGTCTAAAGTATTGTGCCTGCCACGTGGAATGACGATGGAGGTCGCCTAAAGGGCTACGCCTGCCATGAAAATTGGAACGTATTTTCTGAAGACGTCGCAAAAACATTGCGCGTACTTACTAACGATTCTTGACGTACTATGAAACACGTTGGAATGTCACAAAGTACCACGCCTGCCATGCGAAGCGATGCCACGCGACGTCGAAAAGTAACCACTCGTGGCAAAATTCACCATAGGCACGATCATACAGCCTGAGCGCTGGTTAAGAATCCGAAAGCTTGAGGTCCAGGGTCCCTCAAATTCTTATTTTCAAAATGCAGGCAAATTTACACCACAACAGGCCGAGGGTCCCTCAAATTCTTAGGGCATTCTTAGTTATGTATTGCATGCGCCTGCACAAGTTGGAGCAAGCTTAAAGGAGGTAACAAGGTGGAGTTGGCAGATTTCACAAGAGGCATGCGAAAAAAAATATTTTTTAGAGCCTGAAAATTTGATTTTTGCAAAGCCGGGCTTGTCTGAGGTTCATGAGAGCAGTACGGAAAAACAAATTAGAGCCTAAAAAATATTTTTTTTGCAAAACCATGCTTGTATGAGTTTTAAAAGGTTAGTGCGCAAAAAGCAATTTTTTGGAGCCTGAAAAATTGTTTTTTTCGCAGAAAAAAAAATCGGAGCTTGAAAAATTGATTTTCAGCAAAGCCTCCGTTTTCTTCAAGCTATTGAGGAAAACAATGTTTTAGGTCCCCAAGCCTATCCACACATGGATTTTGGGTGGGATGGAAGCAGTCCAAACATGCGCTAAAAAAAAAAAATCGGAGCTTGAAAAATGTTTTTTCTGCAAAGCCTAATTTCATCCCGTAAGACAATATAAGGGGTCACGCCAAAAAAATGAATCGCTAAAGGGAATTGCAAACCTCGCGTATAAGCAGTAATTTAAGAATTTGGCAATCCTACTCCAGGGTCCCTTAAATTCTAAAAGTACTATGTGTTTGGTATACCTGAAAATATGTAGCCCGCCTTTGGATTCGAGCCCCTCAAATTCTTATACAGTGAATTCTTGTACAATACTCAAGCTGTATGGGCCTCATACGATGACGCGATATCTAGCGAACACAAATTTAACCCCTAGACCCCCAGAATGAAATAAAATCCTTCCTACATATTCGGGAAAAAAAAACAAAAAACAAAAATTAAAACAAAGTGACAAACCGACAAGACCTAACTCTTTGCCACTACTCCCCTCTTGGGATATATATGGTTTCTTTTATTTTTTAAAGGGTTAAATATAAATAATATAAATAATATAAATAATATTTAAAAAAATAAATCTAATATTGGATTATTTTTCCCATTTTAGGAATTATAAAAAAAATAATTATTTTATTATTTGAATTGGATTTATAATTCTATTTTAAAATTATATATTTAGAAATTTGGACAATAAAATTAATATTTTTATTTATTTATATTGAAAAATGATATATATATATTAAAATAATTGATAAATATTTAATATTATATAAAATGAATCTTGATATTATTATTATTGGGTTAAATTATTAAATTAATGTATATTTTAAATATAAAAGAATAATAATATATTTTTTAAAATTTATATATATATTTTTTATAAATTATATATATATTTTTTTTATAATAATATATTATATTGTACGATATTATATTTTAATTTATTTTTAATTAAAAAAAATAAATAAATATATAATATATATGATATTTTATAATGAAAATATGTATTTATTTAAAAGATAATATATAATATATAATATATATTTATATAATATAATATATATAATATATATATCTAATATATATATAATATATAATATATAATATAATATATATATATGTAAATGTTATATATTAGATATATATTTATATATTATATATTATATATTATATATATGGGGATGGATTAAAATCTTATATGTTTGCTGAATCTTAAAATAATTGGTAAATGGATATTTATTTTATTAAAAATGTTGTTATAAATTTTGACCCATCCCTATATAATATATGTAATATATATAATATATATATATAATATATATAATATATATAATATATATATATAATACATATAATAAATATATATAATATATATAATACATATAATATATATAATATATATAATATATATATATACTCGGAGACACATCGCAACGCGCTCTTTTTCAGCGCACACCTAAGGCCCGAGTTTCGAACCACCACTCAACGTTCAGAATATATCTGAAATGTTATGCTAAAATGGTTTCAACCGGATGGCGCAGGACTGGGATTCACACCGGCCAAACTCTCATCGGTTGAAATTAAAAATAAAAGAACATTTTGCTCCTCTCTAAAACCAATTTCTCTCAAGGTCCATGTTCCAGTACTCATCATTTTTCGGAGGAAATAACTACCCATCTTTTTGGTTAAACTATCGGAAATCATTCGGGTTCCTTCAATCCATCTGATTTGACCCCTGGTATGGGAAAAATCCCTTTTGAGAATCGTCACATCGATTGCCGTCCTCTTGTCCTCGATGTGGGCACTGGTGTTGCAGCATTTGTTGATCGTGTCATAGAGTGACTTTGAGTCTGTGACGGCAATGCACGGAATCGCACCGATCCGCGCCTCCCAATCCTCCAATCGTAGATTTTGTCCATGAATCTCCTGGATGAGGAAGCGCAGCCAATGTAGAGCGCCGACTCCTTGAAGCATCGCCTGACATTCTGCAGAAAGAGTGTTTACAGTGCACCTCTTTATGAGAAAGCTTTTCCAATTCACTATGGATATGGGATATGATTTCTCTTCAATCTCCATCCGGGAATTATAGAAGAACGTGATGAACCCTCCTTGGCTGGACAAACGGCCGTGCTGTAGAAACTTGTCCTTGACCACCTCCGGTTTTGAGTCCCTCTTCTTGAAGAAGATAGTCTACCCGCACCAAACTTCGTCTTGACCTTGTCGATTACTATCCTTGGTATTCCATTGGTCGCGGAGCTCCTCTCCATCCATGATGGTGATTCGTTCTCCATCAAGTTCGTAACAATTAGGTCCATGTGGAGCTCCTGCTGGATGAAATAGGAGTCGTCGGGGTTGACGATGGTGTCGGACCCAGTACTTGTCTTTTTCCTCCCAGAAATCTTGAGTCTCCTCATCGCTTTCCGGTCTTTCATTTCCCCAAGAAGTATCGGAGACAGTGCCCACTCGGAGATGTTCCATCGGTATGGGCTGAATGACAATTCCCAGCTGCTCATGCCTTACAGCTTCCTTTGCTAAAACGTTGGCCTCCACCATATCTTGAACGTACGGTGTAGGCATGGATTGCTGGAGTATTGCTACTCGGCCAGCTAAGTCGGGCCGTGTTTCTTTGGCCAACCAAGCCAAACTACCCAGAAGCCCCCTCAACTGAATGATCTCCTTCGGGGTACAGAAACTGTATCTTTCGCGTTTTCGACTCTTCTCCATTATGATTGGTTCGATCTTCTGGGAGAACAAGGGTTGGTGGACAAGAAAATTTCCGTCCGGCCTGCATTTGATTTCTTTGCCGACAAACCGTCCATTACCCGAGGTGAATTTGCCAAGCTTGTAGTTCTTGTTCAGCCACTCCATTTTACTCCAGTGTGTCTCATCTCCTCCATGTAACAGATCATCAGTCGCCACGCTGATAATTCCCTGCAGCTTCTTCTCCTCCTTGTTCCAGAAATAGAACAAGCATGGATCACCTGCGCTCTGTTCGTACCCTAAGGTTTCGACCAGAATCCTCTTCAGGTGATGATACCATGCGAAAGGCCCGTCCAAAAGACCATAACACGTTTTCATCAGCCTCAGTAGTTGACGAGCTTGATATCCCGGTAGGGGACATTCTGCAGGCTGAGAGGCATATATTTCCCTTTTTATCTGGTCACCGCTGTGAAAGGCTTGGGTGAAGTCCAGATAGCCAGGCTTCCATAGGTGACTGCAAATGATCTGGAGAGTGCAAAGAACGGTGTCATGTCCACATTGAGGTGTGGTTCTCTCCAGGTTCTCAGAGTCTGTTTCACTGAAACCTTTCATGACATGCCGGGTTTTTGCCTTGGAGCTATTTTCACCCTTGTCCTTGAGAAGTAGACCATCTGTTCGAGCTTGCTCTACCTCGTCCATCTCAATGGGTTTCTCCGTGAAGACAAATCGAGACTTCACAATCTTCTCCGGTTCTTCTCGGCGGACTCTTTCCGATTCTTCAGGTGAAAGAACCTCGTAAGCTCCAGTTAGAAGGTTGTTCCGAATCTCCTTGTTGATGGCATTGATGAAAGGTCCTCGTTGCTGGTGATCCAGAGATCGGAAGTTGACCTCCTTTTTCAATTTTGCTGCCAAGGTCTTCTCGATTTGGTTCATGTAGAGTTCGATGAGTTCGGTTCTCATTCTCTTGCTCTCTCTCTCATCGCTAGCATCTCCTTCTCCACTTCCGTCAGGTTCTTGATCATCTCGGTGTCGAACTTCTCCCCGGGGTAGCTCCTCAATTGTCGCCTCATTCTCAGGGACGATGTTCGGCTCAGTGACCTGGTTCTCCGCAGGGATGTGGTCCTCCGCCGTCTCAATGGATGGTTCCTCCAGCCGTGGTCGCTTTGAACTGCTCGCTGGGATTCTGATCTCACCCATGCTCTCTCTAGTCGGCTTGATCTCAAATTCAGTTCGACCAATCCAGGCTACTCTTTCAGGTTCCGGCTTCTCTTTGACCAGCCAATCATCCGTTTTGGAAAACCTTTCTCCGGTTGTTACAAGGTTTCCAATTGTCAATCGATGTCCATAAATTCGATGAAGTGGTATTGGACATCCGTCAAGAGCCTCCGTTGGTAGGAAGAGGTTTCTTCGTGGCTGGTGATGCCATCGGACCAGCTTCTGTTGCTCCTCGTTAATCATCCATTCATCATTTCGGTCGTCTCCTTGGAAGACAATGTTCTGCTGATCCCTTTTTCCAGTAAGTCGGAATTTGGGAACATTGGAGTCAGTGTTGGGTTGAGGTGCCTCATGTCCTCCACGTGGTTCATCCTCCAATGGGATCGGCTCGGTGGTCAAGTCAATATAGCCCTGCCGTGGAACTGTATCGAGCTCCTTCTTCGTCTCAGTGATGTCATCGATCCACTTACTCAAAGTGAATTGTTCTTCTTCACTGGCGAGACGGAGATGTTCAGGAGCCGCCTTGACGATGTATCCCCTGTAGTTCACCCAAATGGTGTTTGGAGGTGAAGTCAGAATCACCCGACATGGTTCCCGCCAATATTCGGGTGCGTTTTTCTTGGCCCCTTCCATCCCTTTTCTCCAAAAGTAGACTGTTTGCCCGACCTCATAGTCAATGCGTTGGCGAGGTCCAGCATGAAGAGCATTTTTGAGGGCTTGACTGCAATCTGCATCATGAAATGCTTTTGCGGCCGCCAATCTCATCTCGGCCGCCCGTTGTACCTGAAGATCTCCCGCTCGAAGACTCATCGTTGCCAGATCGTTAGCTCCTCCAGAAAGAGCTCCTCCAGGAATCCTTGGTGAATATCTCAATACCCTCTGGATTGGGCTGTACCCCGACTTATTCATCAGTCGATTGCATGTCATGTTGGCCACATCGACCAGTTGGCGCCACTCCTCCTCATCCTGACAGGCGTACTGCTGCATCGTCCGGCTGAAGACCTCCTTGAAATTTCTGCCGGCTCGTTCCGTGATTCCTCTTTGCGTCGGCATCTCCAAACTGCTCGGCTCCACGATAGTGGATTCTTGTTCGGCCCCTATCTCAAATGATCCAAGAAATTCCCTTCCCAGATCCACATAGAGCTTCGTAGGTGGTCCAAAAATCTTGACCCACTGGAGATAGGCCCTTCTAGTCTCATATGCCGTGTGTCTTTTAGGGATGATCATTTGAAAACGAGATGCCCAGTCCACTATGTTTAGTGCCGGTCTCCTCTTCCGCTCAAAGTCGGGGATGTACACGGTGTCGATGCCCACAATCTCGTTCTCATGTAGTTGACGAGGAGGTGCTGCTCGGCGAGGTGGATGTAGAGCAGCATATTGATCACAGACAGAGCACCGAAGTTCCTTAGCCAGCATGATGGCCTCGGGGGAGGCATTCGCGTTTTTCAAGATTCGGGCTAGGCGATCGTTACCAGGATGATCAAGTCCTTCATGTGCTCGACGGACAAGTTGCTGGAGGGAGAACGGTCTTTCCCGGGGCAGTCTGGACCTTATCTAATCAGATTTTTCTTCTTCTCCACCTTCTTGAACCTCATCTTGATCCCCTGTCTCCTCATTCTCAATCTCATAGAGCTCTGCCGGTACCTGCTGGTTCGATAGGGCCAAGTCATTCTTGATCACGTTGTCATTCTTCAATGTCTCGTTCTTCTCAGGGGTGTCGACATTCTGAATCGTCTCGGCATCCACGTCGTTGTAGATCTCGTCCATGATGTAGAGATGTCGTTGTAGATCTCGTCGTAGATTATGCCAATCAACCAGATTGATCTCCTCGGTCTTGATCTGTCGTCGATATCCACGAAGTATTGCATCTACCAGAGGTTGTGGATATACCTGTGCTTGTTTTGCTCTGTTGCCAGTGTGGTTGCGGCCAAGGACTTGTTCATGTTGATGAGATCGATCGCATCTTCGATCCAGCTCGGCCGCAATCTCTGGTGACGTCGTGATGAAGCCAGTAGGCTTCTTGTGGAGGTTGCCCGAGGTAGATCTCAAGTTGAACCTGCACTGATCGCATGCCACCAAGATCACGCGATCATCCGCCATGAGTTGTTGTAGCTTATTTTCCAACCAGGCAGTTGAGGTGAGGGGGTGCTCGAGCAAAAACTCACCACCATAAGACATGACCTTCTCAGCAACCTTGGCAGAAAACCTAAGAAGCCTCCTGGCAAGTCGTAGCCTCTTCAAAAAGACCTGATATTTCTTATGTTTGTTTAGGTTCTGCAACGGTGTGAACAAGGTGCAGGGAGGAGAAATCACTACGAGTCCAGGTCTCATGTGTTCCAAATATTGATATACCTCAGCCTGCATCTCAGGTTTTAACAAGTCATGTTCTAATGTCAAGTCGAAAGCTTGTCCCGGAGTCAATTGAAATTTCGTTACCCGATTTCCGAAACGATTAGGATTGTAAATTTCTGCAACCGTCCTGATTTGTTTTGGGTTTTGTCCTAATACTCCCGCAAATTTGTGAGCCGCTTTTTGGTTTTTGATCCGGTGCGGATGGTTGGGATCCAGAGCTTCTGTCTCAAAGCGCTGCCAGCCTATGTCAATAACTTGACTTGGCTCTGTACTAACCAGACTCATAAGTTCTGTCCAAATCTGTTCAGCGGTTCCAAGAGCCGTTTTGGCTTGATGGACAATCCGCTTTACCCGTCTGGCTCGTCTACTATTCACAGGTTTGGTCAGCAGTTGGATCTCCTCAGGCTCAATGCCTAGTTCTCGGATTCCGAATCCCGTTTCTGTTTTTCCTTCTGCCACTTCCGGAACTCCTGGAATTCCTGGAACTCCTTGTATTCGTCCTTCTCCTTCTTGGTCATCTTGGAACTCTTGGTCTGCGAGCTGCTGCTCTCTGACTCCGCATCGCGTGGTCCCTTTTTCAAGACCTTGCCGCAGTCCTTGCACTTCTCCTGAATGGTTGTTCCCGTGCTCCCCTGTCGGGTCACATTTTTGTGACGACACCTGCTCATAGTTGTCCTCGGACTTGCCGTAGAGGTAGCTCCGGGCGTTGATGGTGAAGACCTGGTTCCCCTCGGCAGTGGTGATGTCGCCGGCATTGATGGAGTCGCCGGCAATGATGGAGTCCCGATGTTTATCAGAGGGTCCTGAGGGAGCCAGGTTGGTTGATGTTGAGTCCATCCGAAGAAGTTGCACTGGTTTCCTCGGTCCCTCGGACAACGCCAAAAGGCTCTGCCGTAGTTGGGGCCCAACTTGCGTGTCATCCATAGGCGAGCTTCCTCCTGATGATGGCAGTATGGCGGCCGCCCCATCAACTCCAAGTCCAGGTCGTTGAGAGTCGACCTCATGTCGGCCATCTGAGACTCGGTGTAGCTTGGCGCCGGTGAGGTCGGTGTCACCGAGCTGTACCTCTGGGAAATGGCGGACCGGACTTCGTCGTTGGCGTCGTCCTCCTCCGCGATCAGGTGAAAGCTGCCAAGGCTCTCGACATCCGGAGTCTTCCGGGTTGGGTAGGCCGTTGTGGGCCAAGCCGAAAATGGCTTCTGTCGGTTCTCCTTGAGGGGCATCAACAGCCTCATAGTCATCTCCGTCACATTCACCATCACCATGAGGATCTTCAACACCATTCTGCGCCAGGCGGCTAGGGGCTCCACCGCCTCGTCCGCCGCCTGACGTGGCCGTTTGGTCACACCTCTGGACTCCATGACCAACGTCCGAGGTCGGTACGAAGTGGGCAGCGGAAGGTCTCGAGCCGGAATCTCGCTCGAATACGATAGTTGTCCTGAGAAGTTCAAACTCCTTACAGTTTTCTTGGAAGGCCTCTTGAGTCTGTTTCACGGTTTCCAAATTCTTTCCGGAAAATTCACTGAGGGGAACCCGAAGTGCACCAGTGGGACCTATATGACACTTGACGGCGAAACCAAAACGTTTGAAATAAATCCTCAGACCCTGTTTGGGATCCAGATGTATTACCGCCCTACAGTGAAGTAAAAAAGGCAGGGAAATCAAAAAGGGTGCTTGTCGTGACTCCTTGTTGTCAAAGACTGCCGGACGCAAGAGGCTCCCCTTGGTACCCAAACTGGTAGGGATCACCGCCACAAACTTGGTGGTAGAAGTTCCATGAACAGACCTAAATCGATGTTCTTGAGGTACAAGATTGGTTTGAAGTCCATCGGGTAAAGCTGCATCTAAACGTTTCAAAGTCTCTAGACCGATTGCCATCCGCTGACATCCAGTGACAATCGTTGCACAAAGGTCATCAGATGAAATATCGGAACCCTCAGATTTCTTTCCATCACTCCAATAAACATCATGTTCAATTTTCCTCCGATTCCAATTAAAACCAAAATCATCAAGAACACCGGGACCCACAAAAACCTCACTACCCACAAAACAACTTCCATGCCCATGGTCCTTATAATTGCGCACAAAATTGGAAGATTCAGCCTGTTGGCCGTTCGAAAAATCTCCATTCTGTTCCAGGCCAAAATGGCCGTCATGACTGCTTGAGCTGTCAGGGTTTCCCGACATGAAAGACTCAGTGGCTACCTTCAGAGTTTCACTCAGTACTGATTGATCAAGTCGTAGAGCTCGTCCAGGATCTTCAAGAAGACCGCAAAAGAGACCCTCTTCGGAGTCCGAGATCGGTTTCTTCTCGATGTAGTTTACATCCTTGGGCTTATTGTTGTTGGATGTTCCCTGATTCTTGGGGCATTCAGGGTCACGGTGCCAGTGCCCCACCTGATTGCACTTAGCACATCTGGATTTCGCCTTTGCCTCACTCAGGGACATCCTGTAGTAGCCCCCTTTCATATATCCAGCGGTTGACAAACCGCCTCCATTGCCACGGCCTCCGGAGCCTTTGTCTCTCCATTGTCCATAGCCCCGAGCAAGGGCTTTCGCCTTCTTCGTCTTCAAGCTCTGCATGAAGGTCTTCTTCTTGTGAGCTATCATCGTGCTCAGCAGCTCCTTGGCCTCGTGCTCCTCCATCAACTCTCCATCCTCAAAAAGGTCGCTCTCGGCAATCTCGGATTGTCCATCTTCTCCCGGATATAGTTCCCGGTACAGCTCCTCCATGGCCAACAACTCGTCATCGTCGTAGTCCTCGTCGTCCTGACCCATGCTATAAACAGAATTGGTCTTGGCACCACCGGATCGGGATTTCTCAGCTCCGACCTCCTTTGCCAACAACTTCATTTCATGTTTTCTGCACCAGCTCTTCACATCTTTGACATCGATTGCGCCCTGTGTGAAAGCCAGCATGGCTTTGATATCAGCCTCCGACAGAGTCAAGGCGTTGATCAGCAGGAAGCCCAGGTACTTCTCGGGCAACACCACGTTGTGCTCCTTGATCTTACGGATTGCATCATCCCACCTAGCGAAGAAGGCTCGGCATGGTTCGTCTCGAGCCCTCTTTAGATGGTAGGTCAGCTTCGACAAGGCGGCCAGAAATTCTTCTTCCCGGTCTTCTCCAAATAGTTCTGGAGTGTCCATGAGGTCCAGGATCTTCTGACCATTGTTCTCGTTATTGAGCCAGTTCTTGTCTTTGGGCAAGTGTTTCAACGACTGAAACGGTTGGCCACTCAATCTCTGAAGGATCATCGGGCCTTGGGTCCTTGGCTTCGACCGTGTCGTAGCCAGCCATAGCCTGGCCTTGATCAGCCAGTCTTGAAAACCCATCGAGCTTCCGTCCCATTCTGGTGGAGGTGGTCCATTTCCTGAACCTCTCCGCTTGTCGCCCGAACTAAGGGCTTCATCACTGTCGTGCTCTCGGTCAGCACGGCGTTGACTTCGTCGCGAACGTTCTTGGTCTCCACGACGTCGATCGGCACGTTGCCGCATCCACTCACGAAACTCACCACTGTCAAAACCGTCGTCACCTTGAGATGACGGGTTGTCACGTTCAGGTTCTGGTACCTCTGCACCTTCACCATCCAACGAACCATGAGACGAAGGAAGGGTTGCCATGACTAAAGGTTACCCTTGGAGCGTTTTGCTCCGCTACCACTGTAGTCGGAGACACATCGCAACGCGCTCTTTTTCAGCGCACACCCAAGGCCCGAGTTTCGAGCCACCACTCAACGTTCAGAACACATCTGAAATGTTATGCTAAAATGGTTTCAACCGGATGGCACAGGGCTGGGATTCTCAATATAATATATATAATATATATAATATATATATAATATATATAATGTATATAATGTATATAATATATATAATATATATAATATATATAATAAATAATATTATTTATATTATATATATTATTTATTATTTATATTATATATATTATTTATATTATATATATTATATATATTAT
>Ga0126342_10011108_pt1 | contig 16096 bp, 23 predicted proteins | sample Cyp1metagenome_FD_92528 | JGI IMG/M metagenome (GOLD analysis project Ga0126342, IMG submission 92528) | Coral microbial communities from Lord Howe Island, Old Settlement Bay, Australia - Cyphastrea 1 metagenome | ecosystem: Host-associated > Invertebrates > Cnidaria > Coral ... | reverse complement strand
CCCCTGCCACCGGTTGCCAACAAGGCGCGGCCAACCAAGAGATACCGCCTAACAGACATACAGACATACATACAGACAGACAGACAGATAGATAGATAGATAGAGGGAGAGATAGAGAGACACAGAGGGAAGGTAACAAATAGAGAGAGAGAGAGAGAGCCTGAGAGAGCCTGAGAGCGAGATCAACGAAGAAAAGCGCCACGGCACTCTGGTTGAAGTAGGGGGAATCAAATCAGGCCCAAGGATCCAAGAAGTAGAGCCGAAATTCTCTTCCGATGGTGATTGGCGATGGCCTGTTGGATTCACATGGGAGCTGAGAATAAAGAAACTTCAAGAAAACATCACCGCCTCAAAGTTTCTGAAGTGTTCGGCCGTTTTGAATGACATGTTGGTTTGATGATTTGAAATGATTTGAAGCTTTGCAATGCTTCGCTCCAGTCCTTTGTCCCGAGCCCTCACGCAGCTCGACATCTGATGCAAAGTCGGACATGCGTCGGATGTTGATGCGCACCTTGAATGTTCCCACTGAGCATGTGGCACAAAATGCTGCTGCAAAATGGCCTCTAACTGCAACACATCCGAAAGGGAAACTCGCTGCAACAATTTTCCATGCTGCCTCTTCGTCCAAGCGGGAGTTACCTTGAATGGACGTCACGCTGCCAAGCCAGGCTTCAGGATGCTGCCAACCCGTACTGTTCCCCATCCTCAGCTTGGGAGCAGCTGTCACAGGCAAGACGTAATATGCATTGCATCCGGCATCCGGCGTCTGTGGGCCACGAATCACAATTGGATAATATTACATCCTCGAGCAAACAACTATGATCGACTGTGCATCAATGCCATCCAATGTGCCTTTACCATCCTTTACTCCACATCCTGAGAAAACATGAGAAAAATCCAATGCAAATTATACTTGTTGCATCGCACGGAATCCCGATGCGGTCTCTGCGAAGCTTCTCCGGAGATTCTTCTGCTTCTCTCTGAATTTCATCTGCAGCCTCACTGGGCACCAGAAGGACCAAATCAGTGGCCCGCAGCGGTCGGGCACCCTGGCATGGCGTGCCAAGATAAGTGTGGTTGGATGCCCAGCCCATGTGGGCTTACAATGTTCAACTGCAAGCTAAATCAAGCCACCTTCAAATTGCAACTCAAAACGCAACTGGCCTCTACCAACTCGAGCAAATTGCTGTCTGGTGGGGATGTGACAGAGATCCGGTCAGCCTGCGCATGGCCAACAGGACGTGCCGTAACATGCTGTAACTAGATGCAGCGACTACTTTGCAAGCGACAAGAACATGCATCGACCGATACGAGTACGGAGCAAACACAAATTCAACAAGAAGGCTGTGAAAGGTGTCAGCGGCTGAGCGACTTGATATTCAGTTGCCTCGGCCAAATGAACTTCCACGGTAGGAACGCTACATGCCGCTTTTGGATCTAGCTCATACGTCTGAATGCCAGACATCAACCTTGGCACGCCGAATTTCTCAAGCCTTAAATTTAAGGCTGCAACCCTGCTACGCTCCGATAGGTTTATCATGGTTTATCATGATTTGTCTGCCAAGCGTCCCCCCATGTCGCTCCAGAGCGAGCAAGTGGCGAAAACGCTTGAAGTACTCCTGAGAACATCTGGGGATATAGTTAGTTCCAAGCCTAATACAAGGTCCAATAAGTTGAATGTTCCTGTTTTTCCTACGTTGCACGGATCCCACAGCCACCCGTCCTTCTCTTGCTCTCCGGGGAATGCATCTGCTAGAGGAAAGCCTCAGCTGATGCCACAGAGTCTTCAAACTTCTCAGTTCTGAAGATGATAGTTGTTGGCCTCTCAGAGAGGGAAAAAAAAGTATCTGGAAAGCCGTAGTTGCATGCCTATTGTTTCAGGCTACTTGGCCCGGTAGCCCATTTTTGTGGCACTTTGCAATTCTCACACCAAAAAATGCACTTCATCTTTTGCTGCAATAATAATGACCGTAAAAGTGCCGTATATATCCGTAAAGTGCCATAAATACCCGTAGAAATCCTAATCCTAAAATGGTACACTTTCCAGTGACCAAAATTTCGGGCACTTTGGAAAATGCCCAAAACAATGGGCACTAGGCTTTCCAGGTGCCAATCCAACAAAACAATTCCCGCATGTCCTAGGATGTCCTAGCCAGCAAGTAAAAGTTTCCGGCAACAAAAGTGTCACGGATCTGTGCATTCAATATTTGACTGGGAAATTACCTTGTAATCCTTGTAATGCAAACGGGATGACTCATGGTGTTACAAGGTTCACCGAACCTCCCCGTGTTCGAATTGCTCGCTTTTCTTTGCAGCCCCCGTTTGGGCCCAGGAACCTCCTAATTCGCGCAGTGCTGGCAGGGCCATGAAGTAGTGGCGGATGGCAAAGCTGGCCTCGTCCAGCAATGCTTCCCACAGATCTGGTGGAAGGCCATTCTCTTGGATCCGAAGTGTGGCATCGAGAAGTTCATGTAGGTAAGCTCTGTCACCTGCGGGCATCATACAAATGATGCAAATGTGATGACTCTCAAAGGAAGTTTCGTTCTTAAACTTCCGAGTTACGGACGAATGTCCATGGTCAGCCTTGCCGTCATGTCAACCACAGAGAGGTATAGCAGCACTAGCAGGTCGCAGGTGGGAACAGTAGAGAAGAGTAACAGTTCGGGAACGTGTGAATTCACGGGCGCAAGCAAGAACAGGCGGGAAACCTTGTGTTTTTACGGGTGTGATGGCGCCTGGGCTAGGGTCTGAGTTTCCGCGGGTGTGGGCCTCGATTGGGAAAGAGTTGTCAACAAAAAGCGCCCGAGACCGTATCGAGAGTTCGGCTTGCACTTCGAGATGCTAAAAAGCAATCACGTTCGAAGAAGGAAAAATGCACGTCATCCTTGCCATTCATTTCCCTGTGTATTTTCCTTGTTTATTTCCCAATCTGAATCCCTATTAAATTCGTATCCCAATTAATTTCCCCATTCCCTATTTCTTTCCCTATCCGTTTATATCACCCTATTTACTTTCCCTAGTTCATGTCCCTATTTATATATTTATAATTATATACCTTGTCCATCTCCATAATTATTTCCCTATGTTTTGTAATGCACCCATTTATTTTCCTGTTTTTCCCCTTATGTTTTCCCCTTATTTAGTTTCCCATTTATTTATTTCCCTATGTACTGTATTTCCTAGTCCTTTATTTCCCTCTTTATGTCATGTCCCTATTTATTTCATTTTATTTCCGTACTTTTCCTCTTTTATTTCCCTAGTCGCTTCCCCGTGGTTTTTCCTTTATTGCTTCCCAGTAGACATTCCGAACCAAAAGAGCTTGAGAACTGCGAAAGGTTGCTCTTGCCCGCCTTCGCCCAGCACGGCACGCATCACGGAGGGCAGAAATGAACTCCACATGTTGATGTCTGCGCCCTCCATCAAAGTTATGGCCCTCTGGCAGGCATCCTGCAGCACTTAATAAATGCTAAAGGCACCCAGCTTCACCCGAGGTCCCTGCGGGAATCCATGGTAGCTGGATATAGCTGGATATATCAAATGCATTCAAATGCTGTTTCTTTCCATTTGCGAACCACAACAAACGTAACTAAACAGGCAAACAAACAAATCAAATAGAAATAGTGATAGGATATGACAGGATGTGATAGGATGATGGGTGGGTAATTAGTTATTCTATACCAGTACAGCAAATATTCGTGTAAACAAGCTACACTACACCCAGCACAACGGACTATGCGGGGGTTGCACATGACTAGAATGACTTAGAAGTCTACTGACTCTGGGGGTGTAGGATCCTGATATCTGTGCCGTGCCGTGACAGCTTGCAATGGTGCTCCTGTATGCGTTGCTCGTCTAGCGCCAGCTGAATCTCCTGCCTTTGCTTCGCTTGCTCCTCAGAGAAACGGGGTATGTGGCCCTGCTGAATGAGCATCTGCTCGTGGGCCAATGCCTCGAGAGAGCAAGTTGGCATCAGCAAATTGTGGCAGAAGTGATGGTCCAGCTCCGAACATCCGACATCATTTTGCCATTTGACAAGTCATTTGACATCATTTGACATCATCCCCACCTTTGCAGCTGGCTTGGAGTGAGCAACCGCGATGACCTCCTCTGTCTTCAAGCCATCCGAATCATAGAATCTCCAAGTGAGTGTGCATTCCTCAGGCCACCCATGGCCACCCTCTGCTGGTACGAGACTGAGCGCACAATGGTTTGCCAAGTCACGCTGCTCCCTTGTATGGTCTTTTTGTAAGTCTTGGTCGCCTGGCACAGGGAAACGATCAGATGGGAGCAGCATGGAACCCCATCTGCAGGAAGATGCCGAATGAGGACAATCAATTCATGTGAAATTATGAAAGTACCGCATTCACAATTTGACTTTACAATGAGTACGATGCTAAAACGCAAGAAATTGGACATTGGAGTGTGACGATGCCAAGACCCACGGAATTATGCAATCCAGAATTTAGAGGTATAGAGGAACCAGGGGCAAGGCACATGCACTATGGCAAGGAAGGAACAACAAAACACTGCCTTGCTTGCAAAACTAATGTGCGCGATTCGGGACAGAAATTGCACACATCTTATTAGATTTATTATATTTATTAGTCTTTTTAGCCTTGTGATACCTTGTCACGATCATGCAACATACTTCAACATACTCAATGTGATTAGGCAAAAGGCGGAGATGGCTATGCCAGGCAAGGAAAGACAAGAGATGAAACATTGAGATGCCCCCTCTCTCTGCAAGGTGTGCATGCCTGCTGAGTTGACTCTGAAAGTTCATTCTGAAACAAATTGATGAATCAAACTCCAGACAACGATATCTCTGAGACGCAAAGTCTAAGAGACTTTGCGACACGCAAACCCTGAATCCAGGCAGCCTCAATATTCAGCTTCTGGACCACTGAATTGTGCATGACATTGACTTCGCCCATCCGATGTCTTGACATGGATGGCTGGGCAGCCTGGGGTGCCTGGGCTGTCTGGGCCATGGCGAATAGAAACTTTCAAGTCACATTGAGCTCTACACTTCATGCTGCGCCCCCTTCAAGCCCGGAAATAGCGCCTTGACAGTCTTGACAGGCGCTGGTTCCTTCTCTGATTTCTTGGGAAGTGAAATCTTCTGGGTACCGCGTTGAATGTAGACCTCCTGCAAACGACCGAAAGCACAAAAAGAAGGTCCTGCGCAGCAGCCATTCCATCGGTCGTCCTCCAGAGATGGCGGAAGCGTCTCGTACAAAGCCGCGAATGCTTTTCGACGGGAATCAGCTGCTGATTTTGCAGATCCAGTTGCCACAAACTCACCCTGGCAAGAGAAATCAACAACAGTCAAGCCATCGCAGGTTTGAAGCTTCCCAAACAAATGAGCAGAAATTGATCTGAAACATTCTGAAACTATCAAATGTTGAGGGCGGGAGGACATTCTGAAATATCCAGATCCGCTTTTTGCTCTTTTCAAACTGCAGCTGACTGAGATCATGCGCACCTCAATCTGGGGACAAACCAAAGTGCAAGTATGAGTTTTTCCGCCAGCACGCGGAACATCCTGTTCTGCTTCTGGCTTGTCCTTTCTGATCAGGGATCAAGGTAGTGAGAGCTGTGAGACATTTCAAGAGCAGCTGCACAGCAAGAACCATCACCAGCCAATGTGTTCAAACTCACTTGCCGACCAAAAGCTGCCTCCTTCACCTCCAATGTAGCTTCCAACTCTTCGGTGATGGAGGCGATCAACTGATTACACGATACTTTTTCAGGCTCATTTTGCTTCATCAGTTTCTTTGTGTTTTTTGCTGTCTGTTTCTGCAGGTTTTGAAGGTTCATGCTGCCATATGCTGCCACTCATTCTGCCAAAGTGCCCATTGAGCTACCGCTCCATTGTGCCGGGGGTCTAACATCTCTGCCTGACAATGTATTTTTCCACAGATTCCTTCAGGAAGTTATGATGAGAAAGGAAGAAAAATTGGGACAAAGCAATCGCACTGAATCGCACTCCCCTAAGAGTGAACGCAGTGGTAAGTTGTACGTTGGTTTTTGGACACGGCCTCATCACCAGCCAAGTGTGTCAGCAAACTCCGAGCAGCTTCATTCTTTGCGCCGCGCTTGGACCGGTGCTTTCCCTCCTCCACAACCTCCTTGCCATTCCAAGACCACCTGACGCCAAGACAGTGCAAGGATGGAAGTGCGGTGTCGCATGACACCGATGTCATATGCTTTGGCCAAGTGATTGTTCTAGTGAAATGATATCATATGATACCCATTCCAATTTAAATCAAGCATAAGCAATGCAAACGGCTGTTGAATGGGTCAAATATGGTCAAATGGATTCCTCAGCGTTTCATAAACATCATAAACCTCATGCCCGAAGAAGTGGGCACTAGAGCTGCCCAGCCACTTGATGCTGTGTGTGAAGGCTGACGTCTCTTCCTTGCCACGGGATCCACGGGTCTCATCATAAGTGACCACAGCTTAGTTCACACGTACATCACGCTGACCCAAACCAATCTGCTTTGTGCTGGAATCTGGACACTTGACATACCCCAACACCTTTTGTATGCCCGAATATGCCCGAATAGTGAGCTGAGCTTCGCAACGGCCGGGGGTTTCTTGCACTTCAGGCCGGATCTGATTCTGCACGATGTTGTAGCATGGTAGAACGTTCTCGGACTGCTGCAGCACAGTGGCAAAAGAGACCTCGAGAACCATGCGCAGTCTGAATCTCTGTTGTACTCATCTGATGAGAGCACGGCCTTGTGCACAGCAGTTCAAATTCTGTAGTTTTGTTGTGCCATGTGCGGTAGCCTGCTATATTCCTGCAACATCAAATCAAAGTCAGTGTGTGCTCAGACAGTCATGCTGATGGTTCATGAGTACTTGAAGCGGCCTGGTGTCTGACACCACTAAGCTGAAGTAGCCTCACAGCATTCGAGACCGTCCACACGCAACTTGCGAAAGTCAGCGACGCCGATTGTGGAAGAATATGATGCCTTTTGAAGCATTAATAACGCGCCTCTCTCTCTCTCTATATATGTATGTGAAGTATATATAATATTATATAGTATACAAACATTCTACGGTTTTACCATGTTTTACCCTATACATCCCTATACATATTGGAATAGCAATGGTGCCGCACAAGGCGGTGGTGGAAGTTTTAAAGATGGCGAACCATAGGAAACCTATAGGAACTGTTTGATTGTTGTATATGTTGTATGTTGTTGTGATAAACGTAAGAAATGCTAGATTGAAGTAGACCTTCAGCCGTCTGAAGCAGTTTCCTTACCTAACAACCTGAGGGTTTGAACAGATTCATCATGAATCGCATGCGTTTTTTCTGTGCGCCACTGATTTTTGTAGTGACTTTTTGTAGACGGCTCAAGCAGATGAAAAACCTCCGGGACGCATAGATGGGAAGATGCACTTGGGTCCACTGGTGAGATACTACACATTTCTTGCCATTTCCAGAGTCTCTAGCCTCGCTGCTTTTGACGGAGGCCAAAAAACACAAAACGAATCGCTACCCTCTGAAGGGGAAAAAGCAGATTTTTAAAAAAAAAAAAACAAAGTCTTACCTGTCATGCGCGTAAAGTGAAATTCAGCTCTGCAAAATGTGTGCAAAACATGCGCGAAGGGCTATGCAAACGACAATAGGCGCGGAAACTTCGTGAAAACTTAAGTCAGCGGAAAACTAATATAATTATATGCTTGATGTGAAAAGCCAACAAGAGCATATAAACCAACGTGGAACCCGCGAACGCCAGAAAAGAAGCAGCTAGAGCGTAGCAAAGCATTGGTAAAAGCACCTTGGGACTCAACACGAAGAGCAAGATGGTTCTTGACATTGCTCCATTCAGGCACCTGATGAACTATCGAGCATTTCAATTTTCCGTAAACATCCGTAAACCAATTTATGTTGGGGTCCTGTTTATTTGTTCTTTTGATTGGTTCTCACGTCTTGCAAGTTATTTCATTTAATGATACCCGAGTTCTTGAATGTAAGTCCTGGAGATGAACCGTTGTTGGATTCTTTTGGTGGTGGCTTCAACCTTTGCAGACCCTAGTGCAATCTTCCGTACTGGACTTGATCGGGCCTCCCAAATCGCCCGGCATTCATCATGGCTCTAGACACAACGAAACTGGCATGCAGCACCTCCTGGAAGGTCTGATGTTAAACTCATTTGTTATGTAGAATTACTATCATTTCTTGATTCGCATGTTGCTCCATTCTGATCCATGTCGTTTCCATGTTGATTCATGTTCTTGGGCTATGTTTGGACCAAAACTGTCGGCATTGTATGTACAGCATCACGCAGTGACATGACGCAAGGTTTTCGCAGGGCCTGTTGCCCATATCTACAAAAACAAAGGCTGAATTCGTCCAGTGAGCGGGCCAGGAAACTTCAAACCATCAGGATCCAAAAGCAGACTTGGAGGATGAACGGGTCAAAGCTAGAATGTGACCAAGCATGACTACACACTCTCCAAGAACATGCTAATTATATACAATTATATAAGTAACAAGTATATTAAAATATATTAAACTGTTTAGGTTCAAGCAGAGTTTGCAGCCATTCTGGATAGATGTGCACCTGCTTTCTACAGTATGTAATCTTCTTTGATCAAAACTCATGCAATGCACAAAATCCCTTGATAATGATGATGAGACTCTGGCATATGGTGACATTACCCCAGAACTAGACTGTCAATCCTGCTTGCCAATCTCGATAGTCAAACCCAGTATTTGCTGTGTTCTTTTTTTCCCGGATAGAAGTGGCAGAGGAGCTCCCACAGCTTGTCCAATTGAGGCCTCTCTGACAATCATCCGTTTGAACTGCTTCTGGGAGATACTCTGGGCTTAACTCCTCTCTCAGGTACTGCACACAACCCCTCGGCGGCCCTCCGCTGACTAAGATATAAAATGAGTATATCATACATCTATGGTATTCTACGGTACAGTATATTATTAATATTGCGTTATGTATACCAGCAGTATCGCGCACATTTTTTGCGAGGAAGGAGTCCCGAACCTGGTGACGGCATGCAGGGATATGCAGGGCATTTGACTTTCCACTTGCAACAAGTGATAGCTTGTCATCAGGCCTCGTCTAGGAGAGCTGGCACGGCATGGCCACTCTCTGTACAAGCAGTGACCACGTCGCAAAGCAAAACAAAATCGCACCGGATTTCGCTATCACCTTGGGATGAACATGCTCTCACAGGGTCAGAATGACCAAACAAACTGGACAAAAGCACTTCTTGCTGTTTGCACTGAAGTTTTCCTCTGCGAGCGGTCCAAGTGCATGACGCATGTCTTCTAGAACCTGCATGTTGTGACTCACAGCATGACCAAGCAGGATACTTTTCAGAAAATTCCAGAGGGGTGCCATCCTGCCTGCAAGCACTGTAACCACTGCTGTGCGGTAGAGCATGCAGAAAGGGTGGCAGCATGAATTATGAAGCTTTTGACGTTGAGCTCATGCAACAAGTCCTTGGCAAACAGTGTCTGCATGTGGCATGCGCATGAAAAATACAGAAAAGTAAAGTAAAGGATGTTTAGATCAAAATCTGAAAGCAGCTTAGAGTCAAGAGCCACTGGCCATTGACCTTGACAGGCACTCACCACGGAAGAAACCTTGACCACGTCGTGTTCAAGCGCATGCCTCAGACAATGCTCTGCACATCTCCGCATGTTCATCTTTCTGCGAATATATCGCGGTCCTCACATGTCCTCGCCCTGCATGCCCTGCATTTACAAACAAGTTGCAGGTTCATCTCCTGCAACAATTGCACAGCTCGAGCCCAATGCTGTGCTACTTCGCAGGCCCCGATAGCCGCACCAAACATATCCTCTGACAACCTAAGTCGACTTCACCACCATGTCTATATTATAACAGATATCAAAGACGCGGACCTCACACAAATTTTGGAACACTGAAACACAAGGAAAAAAAGTATTCTTGCCTCGTCTCACATTCGTCTGACATCTACCTTTAGAACTGGGATGCGCGCATTCCCACTGGGACGCCTTGGAAGACTCCCAGTGCTTGATGCCACTCCTTTGCACCACCACAAGCACCTCAGAATTTTGAAGGAAACCAAGCGAAACAAGACTTTCTGGATCTTTCTGGCTATTCGGCTATTCCGTCACAAAATGTCACAAATGGGGCAGCATCCTCAGGAAAGCATAGAAAAGCAGCGTCTATCACATTGCTGTCCTCTAAACATAAACCGCAATAAGGGCAACCTGTGCTTTCCCACGCTTTCCTCAGGCTGAATTCATCCACGGCTCTGACTGCAGCTGAAACAGAGATCTCAGTGGGTGCCACTCGGTGGAGAAGAAGGATCTGCTCCAGTTTCAGTGACTTCTCCCAAGCACCGCCTCTGCCAGATGCGCTAATCAGCATGTTCCAGAAGCCACCTTGGCATGCTTCATCCATTCACCCTTAGGGATCACTGGTCACATCTGGTCACATCTGGTCACATCTGGTCACATCTGGTCACATCTGGTCACATCTGGTCACATGGTGAAAATCCCTGGTCCTCCCGGGACCATGTTACAGGATGTTACACGTGCACCAAGGTGCTATCTGCTTTGGCGCCAACAAGGCGCATGTACGGCCATAGATGCATCGCCGTTTCCCACTGTCTCACCCTCCTTAAGGCGAACAAACAGGAAGAATCGCGTAGATAGGTTTGGTAATTTGGTAATGCACATATATGCACATCAGCAAGTCTCATCACAACAAGCATCTTTGCATCTCAGCAGAGAGCACATCAATTATGACTGTTGAACACATGTTGCAAGCCACACCCTTGCGTGCACTGCTCATTTTGTAAAACATAAGTCCGAGCGGGGTGATGGAAACATTCGAAATAATTCCATGGCTCGGTCAATCCGCCGGGAGATCGCAACATCTCAAGAATCTGCACTTGTCTTTGCCAGTGCCCCTCTTGTCGAAGCACTTCTGTGGCGCCAGGGGCAAAGGCCCCGGCCGCCACAAGATTCACTGCCAACGTACAGCTCGCAGCTGGTTGGCAGCCTCTAGACATCTCAAAAATCCGAAATTGAAGTGGATGCATGTGCATCCATGGATTCAGAGCAGCACACCAAAGAGCAGGGTTAGAGCCTTGCCACCCTGGGCAGTGAGGCTCCATCCGCTCCTTGGGGCTTGACTTCTTTTATGGTGTGGATTGCGGCTTCCACCGCGTCCATCAAAGCATTGACTTCCTCTTCTGTGTTGTGAGCATGAAGTACGATGCGCAAGCGTTCTTTTCCGGCTGGAACTGTGGGTGAGCGAATTGGCAGCACATCAAACCTCTGCCTGAGGATGGTGGCCACCTGCACACATTCCACATTGCCTGGAACTATGATTCCTTGAATGGGTGATGGGCTGTCCAACACCATTTCTGCTGGCAGTCTGGCCAGTCTGCTTTGAAAAGTCTTGATGAGCTTCCGCAAAATCTCCTGCCTTGCTTCTGCCTCTTTGCTCAAGAATGCATAGGCACAGCGAATGGCAGCAAGGGAGTGAAGGGGCAAAGATGTTGAATACACCAGTGACCATGCGTAGTTGATCAAATACTCCCGCAGGACAGCCGGTCCAACCACCGCAGCACCATGAGTTCCCAGAGCTTTGCCAAAGGTATGGATGCGGCAAAAGACCTCAGACTCCAGGCCTAACTCGGAGACCAAACCGCGACCCTCAGCACCATAGACTCCAGTCCCATGGGCCTCATCCACAATCAAAGAACCACCACAAGAATTGACCACTTCACAAAAGTCACGCAAAGGTGCCAGATGACCATCCATGGAATACACCGACTCCACTGCCACGATGATATTTGGGGCTTTCTGACGGTGCTCAGCGAGGCATTGAGCAATGGCCTCACGCAAGGCCTCCACGTCGTTGTGGCGAAACTGCCTGGAGCTGCCCCGACTGAGCTTCAGGCCCTCTCGAACTGATTGATGGATCAGCTCATCATAAAACACCACATCTCCAGGTTGAGGAACCGAGGCAAAAAGTCCCATGTTCAGATCGAAGCCCGAATTGAAGATCAGCGCCGCTTCAGCGCCATGGAATCTGGCAAGTTCTCCTTCCAAAGATTCACTGTAGGCGGAGTTTCCTGAAAGCAGCCTGCTCCCTGTGGATCCAATGACACTGCACCCATCCTGAGAAAGACGGGCAACCTCAGCCTCAATCTGCTCTGTCAGCTCTTTGGATTTTGAGAAGCCTAAATAGTCGTTGGAGCAAAAATCGATGCCTTGGTTAACCGTCAGTTTCCTGAGCAAACCTTTGTCTCGTCTTCTTTCAACAAGCTCCTGAAGTGCTAGCTCTAGGCGGCATGGTCTAGGACTACTGGGACTACTGGGACTCTCCCGCTGCTGCATACCAAGAGCACCTGCAGTCATCGGTTTCAGCGTCAATGACCGCTTTGGCCCGGAGCTCTCGGCTAGATTGAACCGAGCTCGAACAATGGTCATGGAATCTTGGGCGCGCAGCATTTTCAGAAACATCTTGCTGCCTGCATTCTGGGAAGGGGGTGCCGACCACACATAGATGGTGAGTGCATCATCCAAACCGACCATACTCAGAAACTCAACATAAATTGAATCCACATCATCCAACCCAGCAAATGAAGCATTGGAAACGCTGCAAGCTGCAGCATGCCTTGCATCTTGCAAGTAGCTCATCAAAATGGCATTGTTCACATGTCGGTGGCCATCTAAGTCGGAGAAACGAGGCTGGCATGTGTACTCAAAAGCATCAGCTGGCGGTTGCTCATCACCAAGCCATCTGTCAACTTCTTGACTTATTGGGGAGCACTTCTCTGCATGTACATTCAAGCCGTGCGAAACAGGCTTCCCAGTGTCAGGGGAGAAAATGATGATTGAGCTGGCAAGTTGACAAAGCAGCTTGCGGCTCTTGTCATCACCTGTGCCCATTTCATGATAGAAATTCTGCTCAGTGTCCAGGGATGTTCGCCCCAATCGAGTCACTTCAGTAGAAATGGCAAAGTCTGATCGATAGTCAGTACAGCTATGATAGCGCTTCTGCTCCAGAAACTTGAAGCTGTGAGATCGGATCACCCATGGAGCATCTCCGACCTGAAAAGGGTGACCTTCTGTGTTGAAGTAGTGGTCTTTGGCTGCATCACCCCAAGCCGCCAAGCTGGCGATGTATGATGTCTGGGTGCTGCCATTGACCCATTGCATTTGAAGCCGGTACATCGGCAAACCTGAGGGGAAGCCCCCTGCTTTCCGCCTACCCGCGCGCCCAGCAAATCGATCTCTCTGGCTGCGGAAAGTTCCAAAGCTGCCAAAGTCTGCCAAAAACGGCCACATTCCAAAAGCATACTGCATGCCTGCTGCGGTATGAATATCTGCACAAGAAACACAGACTGGCGGAAAGGAACCAATGGAATTGAATCAATAGAATTCTGCAAGGGTTCGAACCGTTCTACAATGTTCTACAAGCAAAGCGTCTCGCAAATAGAAGCCACCGAGCTGAAACTGATGGCATCCACCGTGGCTTTCTTCCGCACCTTGCGGCTCAGCGGCTTGGGTCCTGGCAGCTGCCATTCACACGAAGATAAGATATATCTCCATCTCTCCATATATCTCCTTTGGAAATGCAGACTCGAGCCTACGTGACAAGCATCTAAAATATGCACTGCAACAAAAATTATGGAAGGTACACAAATGTACACAAAAAAATCCACGAGTTTGGGCAGCAAGCCTCTGAATCTCAGGACATGGTAACACTTGTGCCGTACCGCTATCAATTTGCATTGACATGCATCGACTATATATCGACTACATATAAATCTATATAATCTACATACTCCTCTAGGAAGGAAACGCCACAATTGGCACAGCATGATCTGGCCATGCCCGGCACGATCCTTCAAGTCCTTCCTCGCTGACCGCGCTGAAGTCATTGCTGGTCAGCACTGGGCTGGTCAGCACATGCAATCCCATTCTCCAATTGCCGGAATCTCTCATCGAAGCAAGGGCTGCATTTAGAATGACCTCAGTCGAATGATGCTCGCCAACATCATCCATAGATAATCATAGATATCCATGGGCCACACGCGCAAAAACTATGAAAAACTCAGCTGCGTTTGAACGGCGAGAAGCGACATTCGCTGCCTGAGCTGTGATGGCCAACCAGACCAACCAGGCCAACCAGGTTGGTGGATAGCATTGGAAAACAACAACTAGAAATGTTGTTTGACCCGAACAAAAATTAGTTGACATCTCTTGAATTACAATCAAATGGATATTCATCCGACATCCTGCCAAGTATGGTATCATTAACCATGCACTTTGCTATGTAGTCAACTGATCGACGAGTGACACGCGGACAGAGGTGGAGTGCGCTCTTCCACTGTTGGCCTTTCTCACACGCTGCAGCAACTGCACCATGTGTCACCTGGTTTCTTGCTTGGATTTTGCACAGCAACTTGCCATGCTCGCCCTTGCCAGTTGTGATTTACGCAGGAGTAATTGACTTAGATGTGGACAATGTCGCCGGGTTTGAAACATCAACGTACTAAGGATACATCAGATGCTCCATTTCAGCTGCACAAACAGGGTAGGGCAGGAATAAGAAACACTTGCATGGGTATGGCAGCATGATGTCAACAATTGTCAACACATCAACGTCATCTGATGCCATGCCACAATGGCCATAGTAGCTTGGGAAACCTTCCAAGACTTGACAAGACCTAGCCACACCCGATCCCCCCAACATCCCTCAGCGCCGGCACCTCGTTTGGAAGCTGCCGCTGAGCGGGCAGTTTTGCAAACACGTCGATGGCCTGTTTTCATTTCTGTCATGGATGGGCCAAAAGCAGGGAGCCAAAATGGGCAAAATGGATCAAAATGGGCAGTAAAATGAGCAAGTTGTGGGAGTCATCACCCTGCCTTCAGCCACTGGCTACCACGTGTGCAAGCTGTGATCACTGAGGTGGATGTCACCACGTTTGCCTCAGCACAGTCAGCACCATCAACATCATAAGTACCGTCATCACTAGCATTAGCAGCAACATGCAACGTACAACATGCAACATCATCACTACGATTTCGACACCCAGATCTGCCAAGTTTCCCTGATGTTCAGTCTCTTCATATCCTCCAGCAGTGCCAAGACTTGCTGCCACTCGCATAGACCGATGGCTGCAGTGAGAGTCATCACTTCCCACGGAACCCGGAGCAAGTGCCTCCATTTTTCTACAGCAACTCCCTGATGTACAAATACACACTCACTAATGAATCCGTGCATATCCGTCCATATGTTTATTACACACAGATATATATATATATACGTATATAATATAATGAAATAATATTAGAAATAATTACATATATGATGTATATATGATGTGTATATATATATGATGTATATATGATGTAAATATGATGTATAATATAAGATGTATGTATGACAATATATGATGTATGATGTAATGTAGTACACCGATTGGTGTCCTGGCTCCCTATTGTGAGTTTTTTTTTCCTGACCAATTGAGTATCTTGCCGTTTGTCGGGGATGGGGCTCTACTATTGTCAGAAGTTTTTTCTCAGATCCAATTTTTTCAGGAGGAACTTTATCCACCTTTATCCACCTTTCTTTGGGTAAAGCTGGTCCATTTACTTTAGAAAGCCGTATCCATGTTAAAGCCTTGAAAATGCAAGATTTCCCAAATAATTAGATGCCTTCTTAAACTCTTTTTCAAAAACAGCACACAAACAATTGTTCAAGAGTACCCCATGAGTGACCGAGATCCTCAATATACAATGTAATTGTTTGGATGGCACCCTATTGTGCACGAAAACTTTTGGGGTGATTGTTTCGTATATTATGTAGATTTAAAGGAAAAATCAATTGAAAGTAGATTCAAATGAATTGAAAGTAAATTGTTTTCAATTGAAATCCTTTCTTACCAATTTAAAAGGAAAATCAATTTAAAAGTAGATTCAAATGAATTGAACGTAAATTGATTTCAATTGAAATCCTTTCTTATCAATAGATTTATTTGATGTTTAAAAAGAAAATCTGTTAAAAGTTGAAAGTAGAATCAAAATGAATCAAATGAATTG
>Ga0126342_10011107_pt1 | contig 16096 bp, 14 predicted proteins | sample Cyp1metagenome_FD_92528 | JGI IMG/M metagenome (GOLD analysis project Ga0126342, IMG submission 92528) | Coral microbial communities from Lord Howe Island, Old Settlement Bay, Australia - Cyphastrea 1 metagenome | ecosystem: Host-associated > Invertebrates > Cnidaria > Coral ... | reverse complement strand
CTTTTGCGTGCTCTTGCCCACGTTCTTGACACCCATTAGTGCCATCCTAAGTGGTACTGGTCCGAAACCAGGGTCAAAAGTATTATTCCCTGGCGCGCTCCCCCTTGCGTCTGCCGGGGTCGGTGGATATATATATGCATAACATTTATTCCAATCATTGATTGCCCACCCTCTTCTTTCTTGGAACGGCCATCCCACAAACCCTGCAACCTCGCCTGTGGCAGTCCCACATCTGCGGCTTTGAGGTCTTGGTCCCCAAGGATATCATCAAGAAGCGGCCGGACAACAGCATTGTGTCCATTGGTCGAGGTCGGTGAGTCTTTGCCGGGTTGTACCACCAGGTATGAATGGGATGACCTGTATATGTAATATGTACATACATGTACATATATATATATACACACACACATGTATACGTACACACACACACATATATACATATATATACATACACATACTTTACATCTGTATACTTAGGAAACTGGGAGGGGCATATGATCACCATTGCGGATCAACTACGATCCGGATCCTCCAAGGTGGAGCTGGAACATCTCCAATTTACGAAACACCCACAGATATGCTGTTTCTCAGTTCAAAGTGTTCAAAACATCATGTTTTGGTCATGACATCCGCAACATCCCCAGGTTTCCGGGTGAAAAAACCATGCCGAAACGGCCCATTGCTTTTGAGTTTATAGACAGGCGGAGGCACGGTCAAGGTGCGCGGTGGTGTGCTGATGGCGACGAATGTGGCAGAGGTGCCTGAGGGATGGTAGATTTACAGGCTTTACCACAGATATTTAGACATGTTGGTGCTGTTAAAAATGGTAGAGTTGGCAAAACCCCCATGATTTTCCTTGTGTTTAAGGGAATTTGGTCCACATAAACTTATGGAGGTAGACCACCCCACGTGTCAACACGTGAGGATGGGTTCTGCGGTATTTCGATTTTTTTGAAGTCATTTTTTGATCGTCGTTGCCAGATATGAACATACAGTGTTTACAACATCGACCAGCTTCTTTGGCAAAGAGACAATGCCTTCCAGACGTAAAATCACTGCTCTGGTGCGCAAAAAACGGCTTATTTCCCCATCTACATTTGGAGGCTTCCTAAGTCATGGGGATACCCCATGGATACTCCCAAAGAATCCAAGCCATTAGACCATAACTGGCTGGTGGTTTGGACCATTTTTTATTTTCAATAGTTGGGATCATGATCCAATCTGACTTTTTCAGATTTTTCAGAGGGGTAGGTCAACCACCAATTAGAATAGTATTGACACCCCATGGTGACTTGGGGCTTCCGATTTGTGGCCAGTTGCAGCTCACCCGCGGTGCCGTATCGGCCTGCTGCATCACAGAGCCCGTGCACGTGGAGGGTGGTGCTTCGGTGGTGCTGGCACCTGGGTGCAATGGGGATGGGAAGACGATAGAGTTTTCTTGATTTAATATGTCTATATGTAATCGTTTACTATGGTTTACTATGGTTTAATGTGGTTTAATATGCTTTTATATGATTTTTCAAGTGATTTGATATGGTTTGCCCAATGTTGAGGTCATTCTCAGTTGGAGAAGGCGTGCTATTCTGAGGCAAATATTTGGTGAATAGAGTAGTATACCATACACTATTTATTCTTAGGGCATCGAAGGATGGAGGTGCACTGATTCGGAAGTGGGGCTGGGTCAGAAATTCTGTTTTTTTTCACTCAGACGTTGGTTGAAACCAGACAAGACTCGTTCTTTTGCTGAGCAACCCAATCGGTTGAACATCTACCTTGTTAAGATGCTTCAATCATGTTCAACCTAGAAAACTGATGAAAAATAGTGGACGATCAAGCATGTAAGCAGTTGAGAATAGGATGCGACGAACAATATGGCCGAATCAGCGTCATAACGGATACCAATGGTATGTATGAGGCATTCGATCTCTCGAGATTTTTCTTACACAGGTTTCAAGCGTCAAGCAGTTGCAAGCCACACCTTTAACTGGACCACTGTCGGTGAGAGTCCAAGCATCTGGAGAGTAAGCCCAACATCAGTGGCACAACAGATTCCCCCATATTTCGTCGTGCACGCTGACAAGCAGTGCACGAATGGGTCATGTTCCAAGAATCCACTGAGCAGATTTTTGCAAATCAGGGTTCATCATTGTTGACAGAATGAAATATTACACACCCTCCAATTTTTTGGGCAGTCTTTATCAATTCAATAATTCAGCCGGTGATGTTGTGCGCGCGGCCGGTTTGACAAGACCTAGATTCCTAGATCAGCTGTTTGTCAAAAGTCCAGGAAAAATCAAGAAACACCAACTGGTTGGTGGTTTCAAACATTTTTTATTTTCCATAATATATGGGATGTCATCCTTCCCATTGACTTTCGTATTTTTCAGAGGGGTAGGTCAACCACCAACCAGTTTTCCATTGAAAGAAATGGAGATTTTGTATACCCAGTGGTAGTTTTTTCAAAAACCATGTGGATCCATTTGGGATATTGTCATATATATATATATTGTCATATATATATATTGTCATATATATATATATTGTCTATATATATATATATTTTGTATATATATATTGTCCATATATATACATATATATATAATACATAATATATATATATATGGATCTATATTCCAATCTCAAGCTTTGGAAGTTTCACCGAGGTTTTTTTTTGTCAGTGATCCCACTGAGCCCCAGGAACTTCAGCGTGGTGACCGGTGGGGCCTGCGGAAGAGTCTCCAAGACGCGAGCTTTCTGCGGATGCCCATCTTGTGCCGCAGCGTTTGGGGATGGGTTTACTCTGGTTAGAACGGTCACAGTTTGCGAAGTGGATCGGTAAATCATGGTGAATCAACTGTTTTGGTGATATCGAACGAAATGGCCATGTTCATCCATTTTCCATGGCTATGTTAGCTTCGTTTTGCAGGGCACAAACCAAAAACTAGGTGACTCACGTCCCCACCGGGGGCATGCGGAACGTCGCTGGAAGAGACGGAGATGTTAGGATCACATCATCTCATCTTGCTGTATGAAGGCCTTGAGAGAGATTTGGACATGCAAGCTGCGGCTGGTGGTTTGGAACATGTTTTATTTTCCATAATATATGGGATGTCATCCTTCCCATTGACTTTCATATTTTCTCAGAGGGGTTCAAACCACCAACCAGCCGCTGGGTCTGATGAATTGAATTTAAGGTCCGACACCAGTGGTGCCAAACTGCCAAACTTGGCTGAGCTCCGCGTTCGCGTTCCAGGTACACTTGCACAATGCCACGGAACGAAAGCACAGGTCGCGCCTGGGGATGCCATGGTTACCCCTGAGGTTGATGTTGTCTGGCCTCGGGTTGTAATTACTGCGAAAAACGGGCCCACAACGGGATAGCCGGTTAGCCGGATTAGCGGATAGCCATAAAGTAGCCACATATCAAAATGATTGTCAGCCATGAGGTTTTGATGGGATGCCCGGTTTTTTTAGACACAGCCATGTCGATGTGACCTTTTTATTTCGTGAGGCAAAGTTCAGAAGGCCTTGGTTCAGGACTGGGTGGTTTTCGTGCCTGGGGATGGATAAATGACTTTTGGAATTCGAACATTCAAAGGCACGACACGATTCTATCCTGTTATGTTCCGTGCTTCAAAAAATCCATACCAAAAAAAAACCCAACTAATTTCATATGGCACACTACTAATGTGCAAGCCATTCCAAACTGCTTCCTTTCAGCATTAGTCACCTTCAATAGGAGCTTATCTCCAGTTACTGGTCAGTCAAGTAGATATCACCATCATTGCACATGGATTCAGATTTTCGGACCCGCAGCAACCTTAGGGATTTAAAAAAGTTGTTCTTTGGTCGAGTTTGCTGATTTAGATTTTCCTTGTCATCATGGGTGTCGAGCTGGCCTGGATGCCTAGCTTTGAGCGTCAAACTTGTGAAGATCACCTGGCAGAAATCACATCCAGTGTAGGGCAAAGCTGATTGACAGAGTGTTGTATATTTGTGAGTTCATGGAGAGGGTGGAAGATTGGGGAGAGGGGAAAGATAGGAGCGTTTGAACATCTTTATTGCCTTGCAAACATGATGATGCAATGATGTTCCCGGCACACTGCCCATTAGGAATCAGTCTCAACCGAGGTCTCCTTTGATGAAAACTCAGAGTCGGAGGCCGGAAATTCCTGCAGCAGATGGGTGAAACATTTGGGCGTACGGCGAGTGAAGTCTGTGACTGAAGCCAACTTTTTGGCGCTCGTACCTACTGAACCAAATAATTACCAACTTTTTTGTGCTGCAAAATTAAATCAAAGAAACATGTTTGCCCCGAGTCACATTGCTGGCTTCTCAAGCACAAAAGCGACGCGGCAAAAGATACAATCCAAGGGATAGCGCAAAGCTAAATTGAACTTGCGACTGCAAATCAGCCGCTATCTCCGTTTGCTGTTGATTCAGGTGAAATCGCTTGGGACGTTCTTCAGGTTCACAAAGTAGTCATGTATTGGGTATATAATCAACATCCTACATTCTTGAACCTCACCATAGGTTTTGGTCTTGGATTGTGATGATAGTGAGTTCGTTGGGCTAATCTGCTTATCTTGTTTTTTTTTTTAAAATTCTTGGCATACATGGACATCTTCATCTTGCAATGAACATCACAAGCACAGGTTGAACAAAAACAGAAAGTGGGTATCTAGGTATATACATATACAATGATGTTATTCACAACCAATCATACATCACACACACACACATATATATATATAAGGTCTACATATATATAAATATATGATTAAACATGTACATACACATATATATATATATATATAAACAGGCATCACACTACGTCACATTACATGTCATTACCTTATGTTACGTTGCATACACACACACACGCAGGCATACACATACACATGGACATACACACACACATGTGACATGTGTATACATTCTACACTAAAAACATATGTACAATTAGGAACCAATACAATATACATTGACATACAAGATACAAATTATTGACATAATATACAGTATTTATAATATATATATACACACTTATCTGCACGGACAGAAATGCAATATACGTAGAAAAACATTTACATTTACATATACATATCATTTTAAATACCTGTGCAGATACACATGCCTACACGTTTGCAAACAATTCTTCATTCATTCATTCGTTCGTTCGTTCGTTCGTTCATGCGTTCGTGCCTTCGTGCGTTCGTGCCGTCGTTCGTTCGTTCGTCCGTACGTTCGTTCGTTCGTTCGTGCATTCATTCATTCATTCATTCATTCATTCATTCACTCACTCACTCATTCATTCATTCATTCATTCATTCATTCTTTCATTCATTCATTCACTCATTCATCCATCTATGGATACATCCATTCATGCATTCATGCACCCATGGATACATCCATTCATGCATCCATGCATCCGTGCGTCCATGCATCCATGCATATTTCCATACATGCATCCATGCATCCCTGCATCCGTGCATCCGTCCATGCATCAATGCATCCATGCATCCATGCATCCTTGCATCCGTCCATCCATCCATCCATCCATCCATCCATCCATTCGTCTATCCGTCCATCCATCCATCCATCCATCCATCCATCCGTACATACTGTATGACTGACAGAGTGTTGTATAGCGGGCGGAAGATTGGGGAGAGGGGAAAGATTGGTGATACACGTCCCAGCGTTTGAGCATCTTTATTGCCTTGCAAGCATGGTGATGCAATGATGTTCCTGGCACACTGCCAAATAGGAATCAGTCTCAACCGACGTCTCCTTGGATGAAAATTCAAAACCAGAGGCCGGAAATTCCTGCGGCAGACGGGTGAAACCATGGCGTCCTACATGTGGCCATAGTTGTGGGATGACACCCGCACTTGCATTAGGAGAAAGAAATCCTTTGCGGTATGGGTTCCGAAAGAAAGATCATGATTTGAAACTTCTTTTCGATAAAGGGAGTGAAACCTGTCCCATTCTAACTCAAACATCCCTAGAACATCTCCAGGAAAAGAGCAAGCTGGAAAAGAAAGTCCAGGAGTGTCCGAAGCGATCGGCTGGACTTCACACGGTAAAAAGTGTTGAGGATAAAAAACAACTTTCCTTGTGCGGACACTATAGACTAGACTGATTTAGAGGCGTTGGCGCCTGACTTGGTATAGCTGTCACCTTACGTTTCGCAAAAGAACAGCCCCGGAATTGTGTTTGAAAGAGATTCTTCATTTTGTTTTTTTTCTATTGCCCTCCAAGCATCAAAAAGGGTTATGGTTGGTTCGGTTTCGGTCGATCGCGTGAGGACCTCATGTGGACTGTCAATGTGCTGCGCGCCCGCAGTTTCTGGGCAGGATTTTATGTTGAGATCTTTGGGAGATTGCTATGACAGGATGCCCCAGCATGGGATGGTCAGTGCGATCGATCTCTTGATTCGTGCCTGTCATGGAACCATTCATTCATGGCAATGTGTCGCTTAGGCAAGCAAGACCAAAAACGCAAACAAATTTTGAAGAAGAAGAACGAAATCCTCGAGAAGAAGTTTTGGAGCTTTGAAGGTTACAAAAAACGCCAGACGCTGCAGGCGCCTGGGCGGAGCTGATGCTATGAGTTTTCATCACTGAATCATGATGTTGAAAATCAGCCACTGATGTTCAAACAACCGGTTTGAAACATTTGTCTATTTTCCAACCTAGGGTCACGAAAGCACAGTGGCATGTGGTTTGGATTTGGATTCTTTGGCTCAAGTCTGATTCTTGCTCCGAAATCACAGTGTGCACTTTTTGTAGTTCGGCTAATTGGGCTGCTGTTCAGTGCTGTTCAATGCTGTTCAATGGTTCTTGTTGAAGGTGCTTTGAAACCCGATTCATGAGAATCCCCCAATTGTGTAGCTGAAGCTGACAAGGTCCACAGACATCTTGATATATCTCAGCTAGACCCCAGCGTGTCCGATAGGAAAAGGCTCTGGCTGATCTGCGGGAGGAGGCGGAGGCTGGACGCATTAAGCCGTTGGGTTCTCCAAATTTCCGGGCATTCTTTCCATGCAGAAATGGTGTTTCCAGGTTCTGTGGATTGATCTGAGCACCCCCAAAACTCTCAAATTGGGGTGCCGGAATTTGACCCCTCATCATAAGACTACCTAGTTGGGTCATTTTGTGACCAGCACTGGTGATCACCAGTGGTGGAGGAGCTCCGTCAAAAGCATCAGTGCGACCAAGAGCTGCTGAAAGAGATGGATGAGGTGTTGGAGTTTTGGGAGTTGTAAGCTAGTTGCAACTTGAAGGATCGGACTGGGGCTTTATTTTCTTGTTCAAACTGGGTGTGCCCCAAATCAACGATTTATCACCAACAGAAGGTTAGTGAGAAAGCTTCCGAGTTACGGCCGATGGTCATGGTTAGCATTCACACCATCATGTCAACCACGTCATCATGTCAACCCCATCATCAAGTAGTTGGGATAGGTAATCAAAATACTTGGCATGGGTTGTGTTTTTGGTGCATAGTTTGTTTACAATCACATTGGGCCGTTTTTGAATCCCAATTTCTTCAAAACTAGCATGTCTTTCATGATACCTACATGCTGCAACACACACATACACACGCGATGTCATTGGATTTATCATGTAATTCAGGCATCTGTATTTCATGTTCTACACGTATACGTCCAAATTCCAGATATATTTGTAAGTTTGACATTGACATTTTGATTCGTTTTTTGTACTGACAGTACATGTATACGTACAACAAAATGGTTGCAATAAATACGCTCTGTGTAAATTATGATGCGGAACAAATGCAACAACATTTTATACTGTATGCAATGCATATTTGTTCATTCTATATTGCATATTGTGACAATAATGTGTATATAATATACACAATATTCATGACTGTTGGAATCGAGTTGCAATTTGATGTCAATGAGACCAGTGGATGAAACATTATGTCACAACCGAAGTCACGATGGTTGGGAACCTTTTTTGGGGCTGCTTGAAAGATCTTAGAAGTGCCCTTCTTCCCTGATAAGTAGGGTTGCCGTAATGCAGTCCCCCTAAAAAATTGGATCACTATACTGATTGGCCCTGGAAACTGGGGTCACGAGCTGAGCAAATGAGGAACTGGCAAGGAACTGACCCCGTAGCAAGATGACCGCACAGAAAAGTTTCCATAGTGGAACCAATCTGCAATGCAGTTTGTTGATTTGGTTTTCTCTAAAAATGGCAGGATGCCCAAAGTTACAATTTCGGGGAAAGCTATGATTATATAAAATTGATTAACCATGGGACGGAATAGGTTTCCACATCTTCAGATAACCCCATTTCAGGCTGAGTTTGCCGGTGCAGCGTATGCAGGCGCTGGCTTTCCGCCTCAAGGAAGTGGACCAGCTGAACCTGTCAGCTCAAATGATGTCGAACCATATCAAGCAGCTTGAGGCGGCAGAGATGTTCTTGAGTTGTGGCCGATCCTAACAATAGATCTGTTCCTCCTTGAAAAGTGAGGATCCAGCATAGTCACGCTGGCAATGATTGCAGTCAATGATTTTTGAACATTTTTGAATCTTGATTTCCGGCGGTTTTAGTTCCATTGCAACAGACCTGATGTAGTTTCAAATCATGTGCTTATAGAGATACACGGGCTGCTGTCCTACCAGGAAGAGTTTTCACCCACACAACCGGTTTCTCGCAGAACATGTTTTTTTCTTTGTCAAAGAGTTCGCAGAATGTCACAGATAGATGTTTTCCTGTTGTGTCCGTCTCAATGTAGCCGATTTAATTTCAAGCCTCGTTTCCACACTGCGTGAAACAGAACCGCTGTCGGAGAAAGAGATATCGGGTTCATCTGTAATCCCGTTTTCTGTTTGATTTATCCTATTATTGATGAGCGGTGTGTCCTAGACTTGATTGAGCGGTTGAAGATCAATGAGTGCATTGTCCAGCAGGGCGGATTGGTGGCAACCAACTTGGTGGAGATGGAAGAAGCGGAGGAGGGTGTGGTCAAACTGTGAACTCTTGCAGTTGTCAAGTCTCAGTTGTGATAAAAAAAGGATTTATGTAGAGCTGCCCAGTGGGGATCTTGGAGTGCTTCATTCCACATTGTCAAGTTGGGTGAGGACACAGTTTTAAGACATGCTGATTCATGGTGAGATAGATGCCTTTGATTCCAAATCATTTGTTTCTACTTTCTGTGTCGCTTTTTGGTGGCAGTTTTCCAACGCTGTCATGCTTATCTCTAAATTTGTCAACAGGATTTAGGTATAGGCCCACTTGGCGGCCGGAAATCAAGGCCCAACCATATAATATACTGTATTTGGTCTATTGATGTGCTCATTTTTTGGCCTTCACGGGACCAAGCTGAACCGATGGAACCGTGACGCGACCTCAGCAGCATGGCCGTTGCAGCAGGAGCCCCGTGGAAGCCAAAGGCGAGCGCACTCCCTGCCTCCGCGCGCAGAGGCGTATGATCGAGAAGAGGCCAGGGTCTGTCTACCTGAAATGGATCAAGGAAATAATCTCTTCTTCGAGTCTTTGTTTGTGTTTGAATAGAAGTTTTTTAGTCACCACTAATCACCAGACAGTTCCAGTGAGGTCCTTTGAGATCCTTGCCAGGCGGCAGAGAGAAGGGCCCGGGTCAAGGCCATGGTTCAGGCAACTGGTTCGACCCTGTTCGACGTGGGCCCTGAACAACGTTAAATGCCGAAAGGCAAATGATTGCCAAGTTTCCATGCTGAGCATTTGGTTCGGGTGGTTACGTTGCGCACTCATGTTATGTATTATCTAATGTACATAGTTAGTTGTAATTGAATTTATAACCACAATATATATATATATATAATGTAAATAGTTGCACGAATGCACGATGTTGCATGAGTCGGAAAATAAGGGACACTCCGTGAAAAACTGCTTCAGAGCCCATGGAAAGCCGTGGGATCATCGCTCGCGATGCTCGCGCAGTATCCAGTGGAGCCGCAGCCTCGAGAGGAGGATGTCCTGGGCTGAGGGCTGCAATGGCTGTTTTTTTCATATGGTTTCTGATTCGGGATGAAAAAATCTCACACAAAATCTGATCTTAGCATATTTTGGATATTTTGGCATAATTTGGACATTTAGTTTCTGTGGCTACTTCCGGATGGATTTCCTTGTTTCATGTCATGAGTCGCAGATCAAACATATCGATTTCAGGAAGAATATGAACAATGGGCGAATTGCCAAATCATGCGCCTCCGCGAGGGAGCTCCTCGGCAAAGTCTGGCGGCAGTGACAGACCATCAAATTGCTGTTCTGAGAGGGTTGCTCAAAAGCTTTATGTGCATTTGTTTTCAACATTTTATATCATTTTATCATCTCGTGTTTCTTCAACATGACCCCTAGGACCCAGTGTTCGCACAAAGATGCGACAGCCCGCAAGCTTCAGAAGCATACCTTGGATTCGTTGGATTCGGATGTTTCTGGAACACCTCCCGACAGATTCAATGATTGTTGGTGCCAGTCGCATTGTTTCAATCGTTGACCCCATTCGTTGCTATCTCCCTATCCGACCGGACCGGTGGAGGCTATCAACATAAATCGTGTGGTGAGGGACCTCCGAGAAGGACCTGTCCGATTTTCGAATGGTGATGCCACTTGAAGCCACTGGATGAAGGCTGAGATACCATCTAAAAGATCAACAAAATAGTAGGATGATCTTTCAAGAGACTCTAGACATTTAGGTTTGGAGAGGTTGGGAGATATGGCCTCACAGTAGTTGGTGACTCATGCACTACTCGTGCTGTGGCAGGATCTGCGGAGGCTGTGCGCCTACGCTTGCACGGCATCGCAGGCAACTAGTCCTGTGAGTTGCGAATTCAGGCCAGCAGGCAGGAGGTGTGCATAGTTTCACCCGCAACGGGGCTCCTTTGTGAGCCCGGGTCACCTGACTCTGAGACGCAGCTGGAGCCAGTCGCAGAGAATGGCCAAGTGCCTGGGCCAGTGCGCGGTGGCTCGGTGGAAGAGTTAGCTGATGACCCGCAAGTAGAGCTTGGCCGCCCCAGTTTGCAACCTGGAGAATTTATACTGTAGCAAGCAAGTAATTACAAGTCGATACAATTTATATAAATTTATGTTCGCGCGTATGTTGACTTGTAATCTGGGAGCAGGAAAGCTTGAAAGTTGCGGACCTGCGCCGGCATCTGCAGTGAGACTACTTGCAGTCCCGGAGGGACTCCAGACCAAATGGGTATAGGTCTCAAATGACAAAGTTGGTCGCACATTTTGGGAACAAATTCGCTATCCATTTTGGTAGACCTATACCCAGATTTGTCGACGATCCAGGTCAGACGTGGCCAGCAAACATTGTTTCGTGGCGAAAGAAAGATGAAGTCGATAACACATAACCTCAGTCTATAACCAGGAACATCACTGTTCTCAACCATACTTTACTAAATATCATGACATATCATTAAATATTGTTAAGATTCATTGTGATCAAATATCATTAAGTTGATTCAGATTCATCAGCTCTGATAAGCATTTGGGTCTGGATTCCAGCTGGATGGTTGGCCGATGGCATGGGATGACGAGGGATGGAACATTACATGAAACCATATATGATATATCATATGTGCACATAATTTACAATATATATATATAATATATACATATGTATATATATAATATAGATATATGACTCCATAAATTTAAGTCATGGAAAAAATAAACAGGGCGTGGGAAATGATATGAAAAAAACATTCTCCGTGATGCACCAGGGTTTCACCTTCCTATTTTTTGGGACCTGCCGTGTGAGCACCTCGGACCCATCACATCTTCGCAGCCCCACTGACTATTTCTACGGTATCTTGGCCACTGAAAACAACTTAAATTGATTCGAATCACAGTTTGGTTGCTGATATTTCACGAAATAATAGTATCAAAATGTATCAAAGCTATGTTTCATCTGAAGAAATCTCCCTGTTTTTCGTGTCAACCCTTTTTAAACCATTTCTGTTGATTCAACCCGCTATTTTTGCTGCTTATGATTTTGTCAGTCATTAACTTATTTAGTATGTGTTTTCATTTAATTATCTATCATTATGTTATTGTTATTGTTGTACTTGTAGTCTAGTTTTTTAGTTTAAATATTCACTGTATACTGTAATACATATATATATATATGCCCACAAAGAGTTATAAATAGATTAAACATCTGGCTTTCGGGCCAACTTGGCCGCAGGAGCTTCGGAAGAAGGAGGCCCAGCTGGAAGCACAACTGAGGTCGGAGCAGCGTGGCAGGGAACAGAGCCAGGCGCTGCGCAGCTGCCAGGTCCCCAATCGATGGCTATATAATGAGAATCGTAAAAATATATTATGAGAGATATATATATATTATGTATATATGATAAAATATCTTATACTGTATATATATATATATGTATACATAGCCAAGAATCTTCGGAAACATGATGGTTGGGAAACATGTTCCGGTATCTTTTCGTTTCTAGTGATGGTTTAACATAATATCCCCCAGTCATGGTTGGTAAATGGGGCCTGGGTGAACTGCCATGTTTGATGACGGGTAAAATACGGGTAATTTTTGCCTCCAGGTGGCTTGGTATTGGCGCATGATCAAGCCTCTTGGCAGGGAGAATCTCCAACACACAGCGGTGCAGTTTTGAGCGATGCTGCACCGGCACTGGGTGTTTTGTTTGGGACATCCATGAACTTCCCAGGCCAAGTATATGGGGTTACACTCTATATATATATATACATATATATCTCTCAGATTCTCACAATCTATGACCTGGGAAATCCGTCCTTAGCCACTTTAGAGGCCAAAAAATGTTGGTCCACCAGAGGCCAGTGCTGCTGTTGATCCTGGGATTGCAACCCAGGAGCGCTTGGAACTTGGTACAGGCCCGTTTTGGGCACCCGTTTAACGTTTTGATCTTCTGAGAGTTGTGACAAGAATTTGGGTTTGTCTGAAAATAGGGTATATTCCCAATGAAATAGCCATTTAATAGGGATAATGATCAGCAAAACCATTGGGTGTAGGGGTACCACTATTTTCAGACACACCCATTTGTTGCAAGATGATGACGCCTGAAACATACTGAAAGCCATGGAAAAACAAAAATCATCGAGTCTCAGAGTCTGAAAAGCAGGGCGGCCACCAGTCTTGCGTCTTGCCTCGCTTTGCTAGAAATTGTACTGTAAAGACTGTAAATCCTAAATTGCAAGTAAACAATTCCGAATAAAAAAAACGACAACACTTTTTGCAAGTCAGTAAATTCCATAGATCGCGAATAGATTTTTGATGATTTTTGGTACCTCTCAGGTGATTCCCAGCAAGTTGGTCTGAAGCACCCTCTTGCTTTATGATTAGTTCTGGGGTTCATAATACATTGGGTTAATCTTTATGGTTCCATGCTGACTATAGACCACTTCAAAAAATGATCCATGTCTGCAGATTATCAAAATCCATTATGGGAATTTCTATTAACCACTCAGTAAAATGGAATGATTATTGACCAATGTTTGGGCTTTCAGCACTGCTCAGCAAAGGTTTCTCAGCCGTGCCAGGCGCTTCTCAGCTCCTCCAAGCTCTGGTGGATCCTTTTGGCATTGCTGGGTGTGGGCAAAGAAAGTGTCGGGGGACCCCAGTGGAGCTGAGGAATGCTGGTGTCCCTCACTACCCATGGCCCGCTTGTTGACAATCCAATATCTTTGCCTCCTGATACTCTCCACTGCACTTTGAGTCCCCATTCTTTTTGGTGTTGCAAGATTTTTTGGGTCACATGCCCACGTTTGTCGCGGTTCCCTCTTTTCAAACGTGGGTTTAGATCACCAATGTTTGTTGATCAAAATCACGTTTCTGCTGGTCCAATCTCCATTTCTTGTTGCTGTCGGTCCCCTGGTTGCCGGAATCATCCACCCTCACGGTGAGATTCAACTTCAACATGATTCAAGCAAAAAACCATGTGATTCAATCAGTGAAACTGGGCAATACATGGATCAAGAGGGGCCGACCCTCCCCTTACAGCACCTTGCATTCCTTATGTTGATTAAACCAATTGATTCCTGGTTAAATAGCTTGTAAGTCACAATCCACTTTTTATCCCGTTCAGTTCCCATCATATCCCTACTTTTGATGGTCAAAATTCTATTTTTCTTGGCAAAAACTCACCATTAACGGAAGGTGCTGCAGCTGTGCCTGGCCGCATGGACCTATGGCCACCTGGCAGTTTGGCCTGGCCTTTTTTTCGCCTGGTGATCCAAGGGGTTCAATGTACCACGAGTGGTCAGCATGTAGGATTTTACTTTTCTGCCAGGTTGGTAATTGATGTTTAGAAAGAAGAATATATTTTTGGTAAATTGATAATATTGATAGAATGATAGTAATCCACCCATCGATGTGAGACACAGATTTTGACCTTTCCTTTTTTTGCTTACTGCAATATAGACATGGTTCATCCCAGGATGGGAATGGGTCTCTCACTGAAGATTTCTGATATCTTGTCACTCTGCGATTCTGAGGGATGATAAGCCAAACATCCTCAACGCTTCGTTGGGGGATGACCTGCCCTCCCAGAAACATGGGGAATGCGTCGCAGGGAGATGAACTACGTATTAAAATTGGGAGGATGATAAACCCGAACCAGCATTCTTTGGTTTTGAGATAATTTGGAGATTTCGAACTATGTGACAGCGCAAAGACTATCAACCAACATGTGAGAAGCAACAAACAGTTGATTGGATACCAATTCATGATAGCTCCAGAATGTCAGCAGGGCGGCCGACACACTAGTTGGGATGGCAAAATCAGGAATGGCCAAAATCACCGCTGGCTTACTGTTGCCCATTTCTAACAGATAATCCACATATGTAAATGTATTCACAACTGATCTGTCAATGTCATAAATCCCACTATTGTTGTTAAAACAATGTCATAAATCCCCCATGACTGGGAATGGTAACCATACGATCAACTCCCACCATTTGCCCCGCTTCTGCCGCTTCTGGAAGAGTTCGACGGGATCATCATCATCATCATCATCATCGTCATCATCGTCATCATCGTCATCATCATCATCATCATCATCATCAGCAACATCAGCAACATCAGCAACATCATTGGTATGACCATCGTCTTCTTCTAACAGAATCCTTGAAAATAGGTTCAAAATGCACAGTTCCAGCACTTTTGGTTGCACTAACAGTTCACCATAGTTCACCTATCTATGGTGAAATCGGGGATGGTTTAATTTTTTACCCACATTATTGTTGTTATCCAGTTTCAACTCCTGATCCAAGGTGCTCTGGCGCAGGCTGGCGCCTGCGGCCAACGCAGCTTCGTGGTGCTGCTACCGCTGCTACCGGCGCTGCTCCGCTCGCTGCCACGTGGCCACAACGTTCTCGGGGGGGCCACCAAACATGGGGATTTCAGCCATGAATGGCCATGATTTTGGTATATTTTGGTATCCTCTGGGAATCACAGATGACAGTGATTTTGCCCTTTTTTCTCCATGTGCAGATGATTTTCCTATGTCAAATGTTGTGATTTCCAATGGCAATGTTTGATTACCAGAGCGTAAACTGTCCCCTCCATTCGCCCGATTGTTGATATCGAGGCGTCAACAGTTTTCTTTTGGACACAGTTCAGCAGTTGCTGTTGCTTGTTGGCCAAGATACTACAATCACGATTGCTTGTCCCAATGGTTGTTTTCTTCTCATACTGGCAAATTGTTTAAGAACCTCGAACAAATTGTCAAGTAACCCAAAAAAAGTGCTTTTTTTCCCCCTCCCCGACTAATAATCAACACCCTGGTTGAGTTTGTCCGAAAGCATGGTACTCCAAAATCTTATGGTTGAACATCTCATTTTCCCTCTGGAAGATTGGAAATAAGTTGGGGTATCCGTAATTCGTGGACACGCCCATGCCATATTGCTGGTTGATGCTGGTTGTAGATCCCATTATATTAAATTATTATCTCTATATGAGATATGGTCAATACTCATGGTTAATAACCATTAATAGGGGCTAGTCATCCAATGGTTCATAGGGATTTATAATAACCATTATAAGGATCCTTATTATGGATGGGATGACCATCAACCATATAGTG
>Ga0126342_10011106_pt1 | contig 16098 bp, 15 predicted proteins | sample Cyp1metagenome_FD_92528 | JGI IMG/M metagenome (GOLD analysis project Ga0126342, IMG submission 92528) | Coral microbial communities from Lord Howe Island, Old Settlement Bay, Australia - Cyphastrea 1 metagenome | ecosystem: Host-associated > Invertebrates > Cnidaria > Coral ... | reverse complement strand
TGGCTGGTTGGTTGGTTGGCTGGTTGGCTGGTTGGCTGGTTGGTTGGTTGGTTGGCTGGTTGGCTGGTTGGTTGGTTGGCTGGTTGGCTGGTTGGCTGGTTGGCTGGTTGGCTGGCTGGCTGGCTGGCTGGTTGGTTGGTTGGTTGGTTTACCAATGTTTACCATCAAATTTGGTTAATGGGATATTCATGCGGGATACATCTGGAAATAATGGATATACCCTCTGGTAATCGTTTGTATTCGTTTGGATAGCTCCGGTAAATCAGGTGGGTTGTGAGGGAAATCATTGAACTAGCGGGAGCAGTTTATTTCGGTTTGTCTGAAAATGGGAGATTGAGCCCCAATATCTGGCCATTGAATGGGAACCATCGCATTTTGGGCACCCTATTTTCAGACAAACCCATTTATCTAGCCATTTTTTTTTCAAATGGAGGCATATGTCATAGACCCAACTAACGTTTTAGTATCTTTTCTTGGGCTATACAAAAAAGAGTGAGCCGCTCGAAGTGAGGACAAACCTTGGTTTTCACAGTCGATTTACAGCGGTGGTTACCATCCGACTTCAGTTGGGGCTGGTGCCGTTGACAGCAAAGCGTGCTCCCGATATAAAAATCAGCTTGAAACCTTCCATAGGCATCCATAGTATAGGCTATATACGAACATGTATATAATTATATCTATATACACATTTATATTCATTTATATCTATATACACATTCATACATATATATATATATATATATAATTTATATAACTTATATAACTATGATTTATAGATGGTAGGCTATATATTATAATTTTTGCATGTCAGATGCTTGCATTTGATGTATGGCGACCCTGGGTCTTGAACCACCGCTTGACTGTAGGAATGGAGGGGTATCTTGCCCCAGTCATCCGCAGTTTAGCCGTCAAAATTATTGCTACATTTGCAATATTATTTGCAAACATATGTCAATAATATTACATACACATACAGTATAACATTTATGTAACATGCTACGAAAAGCAATGCATACTATTGCATTATAAAATGCTCTCTCTCTCTCTATATATATATTCAGATCCGACATCTGAAACGAAGCCTGGCCTGGCAGGACAGCCACTTGGACCACGTCTTCCGTGCAGCTCACATGGCCAGCTGTGTCGATGCTGGTGATTTGCCTTCGGCTCTGGTGGGGATGCCCGATGAAACATTTCTGCAGTACGTTGGTTCATGATTGTACAATATTGTACAAATTGTAGGGGGTGGGTTTACGATGTTTTACTATTTTTTTAGAATAATCTTTACATATATTGGGGATGTCAATTTCACCCAATTTCATGCAAGTTTTTGATATACTGTATTGGGGATGATCATGATCCATCATCCAATGTCACTGGGAACCAGCCGTTTCCAGCCTCGAGGCCGCGTACCGTGAGCTGCCCCTGCGCGGGGCGGCAGGTCGACGGTGGAATGTCCTCGATTTGCACGACTTGCAGCCCGAGGAGGCCGAAATGGAGGTAGCGCCACTTAGGAAGTCTCCAATAGCTATAACATCTATAACCCATACATACCGTACTGTAATATTCTTCAGTAAAGCGATACCCCAATATACTGAAGAGTAGTTTCCCAGTTTCTGCTTTGGCCAACTTGGTGTCAAAGATGGGTTTCAAGGTATATACTATATATTGCCCTTTATATTCATACAATATCACCTCAGACATATCAAGCAGCCAGTGGGTTTGAGAAGCAGGAAAGCAAGCCACACCCGTGATCTATGGTCCATCACGGTTGTATCCCCTCCTTTGTTGCACGTTGCTGATCTCCGGCCATTCTGAAGGACAAACAGCCACCTTCCCATCTCTTTGAATCATTTCCGCAATAGATTCTTTAAATCCTTATTTTTTGATGGTTTAATCACTAGCTGAATCCCCCAATTCAATTGGTTAAACTCATTTAACTAAATCCTAAATTGGATATAGTTGGTTATACGTGTCCCCTTAAATCCGAAGTATATCAGTACGTATATTCGTCAAATCCCATTATATATATGCACACAATAACTTGGTCGCTTAATTCCCATTAAGATCCCATTCCAAATCCAATAAACTCCAATTAAACCCCATGAACTTCCCAACTCATTCCAAAATTTCCATCACATCCTGTAAATTGGTGAAATCCCATCGAAATCTGACCACTGCCTTGACCGCCCCTTGGAGCAACGTGTCTGTTTTTTACGAGGCGCGCCTGGCGGTGCGCTGTGCCTTGCTGGACTTGGTGCAGTCAAAGCCATGGCCTCCATCAGGTGCCACAAGTGGTGGATCATTAACTGATGGGAAGTTCATTAATTGATGGGAATTGATGGCTCATTATTGATGGATAGTGTGGATTATAATCATTATTAATTGGTGGATTATTAATTGATGGGAATTGTTGGCCCATTATATAATTGATGGGTGGATCATTAATTGGTGGGGTGTCTTGGGATAGCCTATATTTTCTGCCCTGGGGGACTTGCCATCCCGAAGATGATCTCGGCCAGATAACCGTCATGAAGGGCATGGGTCATGAACATCATCATAGTTACAAATACAATTATCAAGATGACATGGTTTGAGATAGTTTCTTATGCATCTTTTTTTGGAACATGAGCTTTTCACTCCGTGCTTGCTTTATGGTGAGTATTTTTTTTAAATGCTGCATTGTTCAGGCTTGTTGTGCTGGTTGTTCGCGAGTGTTTACCAGACCACAGGGTTTTGGTTCCTCTCGACCACCCCGGAAGAGTGCAAAGATGAATTTTGCCAGTTGCAGGGCTTTGGGGGATCCCTGTTGGTGTTTGATTGGGAACAGTTGGATGAACCACCATTAACAATCATTTCCACCCCATCCTGCTTCTGTCCCTGTCAGCGGTAGTAAATTCGTCATTATTTTTCATTAAAAAGCGATCTAACAGCACATTTTAATGGGGTTTTAATGGGATTTTAATGGGATTTTGGGATGTTATCACGTTGAGTCACAGGTTTATCACGATTCCTCCCAGATGACCAAAGCAATTTTCGCAGGTCTCACGTTGATCACCGGCCGGGGCAGCCACTCCGAAGGCACCTGCGATGGCACGATGGCAACAGATGTCATGGACTTATATACCCAAGCTTAGATGTAATGATGTAATGGCTATGGAATTATAGAATGATATAGAATGCTGTCATGTAAATGTATGTAATGGGTATATATGGGTATGATCATGATATATACCTGTCATACCAACATCGGTATAACCAACATATACCAACAGGAAACTGGGAAAGCGTTGTGCGTGGACTCATAGCCATGGCCCACAATGACTTCACCGATCCATTGTCACGTTTTCCTCTCTATCCTTGAGCATCCTTTAGCTATTCTCTTTATATATATATATATATATGACGAACAGAATTCATTGGAATATATTATATATATAATCTATATAATATATATAATATACATATATATATATAATATATATATAATATCTAATTAGTGTCCACCAAACAGTTTACTAAATCTATCAATTCTTTATCAACGAACGAGTTCCGCCAGGTGGACAGTCGATCCTACAACCTGCTGTGATGCAGCTACTGCAGGAGCTCCAAGTGGAAGCTCATCAGAAGCAAGGAGCCGGTGATTGAATGGGATTTTTAGCAACAAAAAATGGTGATTGAATGGTGATTTAAGCATCTAAAATTTGGGGATATCACGGGGAAACAGCCAACACTAACACCACTGGTTGAAGTTAGAGTTGGATGAAGAAGGATGGTACTCTGGTCGGGTCGGATCAGAAAAAACATGAACAAACTTGGATTTCAAGAACCAATTGATGGGTATTTCGCATGATTATCACATGATTTAACCAGCATAGATATCATAAAGATTTAAGGAATGGACACTAGGTCTGTGTGAAAATGGGGGAGTTTTGACATTTTTTAATGGCAATTTTCATCTGACAATGATGACCGGATTTAGGGGTACCCATCTGTACAGATACCTGCGCAACAGGATGATTTTTAACCATCCCCAAATGGCCTTGTTTCAGGTTGGGGGAGGGCAGATTGCGAAGTATGTGGGCCTTGTTTCAGGTTAATGAATATACTGATATATCTGACTGATATGATCTACAATGTAGTTGTGGAGCCTCACACAATCATTGGATGACCATTGGTACTGTTGGTATTGCTGCATACCAGTAGTACCGCACAAGGCGGTGGCGGAAGTTTCAAAGATAGACAACTATAGCAGAGGTGAGTTGTTGTGATGCATGGATGGCAGAGCGAATCCACTGATGGACCGAAAGGTGGTTGGAGTTGTGTTTTTTGGAGTGGTTGCAGTGGTCACCTCACCCACAACTGCTGAATGTAGTGTGGTGTGGTGTAGTTTGTAGTTGTGGTTGTAGTTGTAGTTGTAGTGGTAGTTGTAGTTGTAATGGTAGTTGTGGTTGTAGCTGTAGTTGTAGTTGCAGTGTTGTTCAGCGCAGTTGTAGGTGTAGTGTTAGCTGTAGTGTAGTTGTAGTTGTACTTGTAGTTTTAGTTGTAGCCGTGGTGGTAGTGGTAGCTGTAGTATGTTGTAGTGTAGTGTAGTGGTAGTTGTAGCTGTAGTGTAGTTGAAGTTGGAGTTGTAGTTGGAGTTGCAGATGTAGTTGTACTTGTAGCTGTGGCGGTAGTGGTAGATGTAGTTGTAGTGGTAGTGTAGTGGTAGTGGTAGTGGTAGATATAGCTGTAGTGTAGTTGAAGTTGATGTTGGAGTTGAAGTTGTATTTGTAGTTGCTGTGTAGTGGTAGTTGTTGCTGTAATGTAGCGTAGTGTAGTTGCAGTTGTCTATCTATCTGTCTGTCTGTTTATCTCTCTATCTGTTTAGCTATCTGTCTGTCTATCTATCCATCTCTCTGTCTATCTATCTATCTATCTATCTATCTATCTGCAAGATTGAAAACGAAGCTATTCTGCGAGACGTCCTCAACTTTTCAACTTGACAACATCAAAAGCACAAAAATTCTGCGAGACTTCCTCAAGTTTTGAACTTGACAATGTCAAAAACGAAGCAATTCTGCGAGACTTCCTTCAATAATGGAAAGTTGAGTGCAGATCCGACGGCCTTGTACCAATGCGTTTTGCGATTTTTCCAGCTCATGTGTGTAAAGTATTGCGCTTGCCACAAAAAAGTGAGGCCAGGCCATACGAAGTGTTGCACCTGTCACGCAAAACATCTTAGCAAACCTGAAGATCTGATGCTCCAAAATGCAACTTCTCTGGGGAAATCAGCGCTCTGATCTCCTAACATCTCTGCTGACCATGTCTCTTGTACTGCGCCTGCCACGCGAAATGCATCTTTCCAGATCCTCTTCACATGTCCTACGCTTGCCAACGTTTTTGAAACTGCCACAAAACCCTCACGTTTTGCTCACTTTTCGCAGGGTGCAAAATCCCTTGCGCCCGCCACACAAAACGACGCTTCAACGTCCAAACGTGGCGCGAACATGTGGTGTTTTTAGCATTTTCACTTCCAAATGCGCTTCGCGCAACAACGGCGTGCAATGTTTCATCATCTCAACTTCCAAAAGTGGTCTGAGCATGTGGTGTTTTGTACATGTTGACTTCGAAATGTGAGTAGCCAGTAACCATGTTTACATGGTGATGATTTGGAGATGCTTCATGGCATTGGGAAAAGCACATTCGTTTGCAGGACGGGTGCGAATTCCATTGCGCTCCCTAATGGACTTTGTGCGCGGAAAACTGGTGCTGCGATACTTGGGCGACCGTCCCGGCTGTCCAACACTTGTGGGTTTACAATAAATCTAAGTTCCCTACATGCGCCATAATTTACCCAAACTTGCGTAGTCACTCATTCGTATTTGTAGTGATAGTAAGTCTCCAACATTTTGGTCGCATGATTTTTAAACATGAGCATTCACCCAAGAATGGTTTGCTGCCTGCTGGTCATCCCTGTTGCTGTTTTGCCGTTTTTGGCAGCTGAAGGTCTCTAGCTATGGGGATGAACACTCTTTCAACCGCAGCTGTTTTCCTATCAGGGTTTGCTAGTGCCGACGCCAGTATACATTCTGAAACTCAAGGAGGGTTATGGGCAAAGGCAAATATGTTTGACATTGAATGTAAACTTTACAAAAAATGCATGTCAACGTAGGAATCTTTCACTGATCATGAACTTTCACGAATCGCTAAGCTTGTAATTACAGTGGCTTTCGAAATCGTCCGTTGTGTCGATTGTCTTGGCCATGTCGAACGCAGTTTCTGTGTGGACCCCAGCGCTGGGAGGCAATTTCACGTGTTTCAATGTGGCTGTGGGTCCGCAGGTCAAACATCTGAATCTATCATCAACATTAAGCATACTGAACTATTTTTTTTATCATTTGGGGATCAGCAATTATAAACAAACCGAAACCGACAATCTGGGCCATTGTTAGATGCCAAGCAATGTACTGGTTCATAAACCCCGCAGAAAAAATATTTACACTGGCCAGTTACTGGCCAGTGTAAATATTTTTTCTGCGGGGTTTATGAACCATCTAGTTTGATTGAGTATGTTTGATTTCACCATATAGCTTCTAGTTGCCATTTTTTGGGGTTTCACATGTATATATATATATATATTCAAATTCATAGGGTCAGTATTGTAGACCAATCCGACAGGGATTGATGATTGTTTTTGTAACTTTGGCGTGATTAAGCAACACTATACTTAACATTTGGGTCATGATTCAAAACCAATCAATTGGTGTTATACGTACATTGTACTTACAATTATATATCAGGTTGTTTCTTACTATCGGATGTTTTACATTAAATCCTTTATAACACACCGATTCTAATTAGGCTTGCTTTAGAGCTACCATTGGTTGTCCTTTGCCCTCTTGGATAAACAAGCACGAAAACCAAGCAAAAATTGGTTATCTTTATTAACCCATATATAGCAACCAAAAAGAATCAAAAAGATAGAAACGTGTTTCCAGGATAGTAGTACGATGATGTTTCCTGCATATTTTCACACACATATATATAATATATAATAATTATATAATATAATAAGTATATATTCTAGCTATTATCTATATATTTTGAGGCTTACCAACTCTTCTCATTTCCATCATGTCATGAAATGTCAGGACGTCCCATCGAAAATCGCTAGGAGAAGCCTGATGGCTTCACCTTTCACCGCAGCAACATCCATGAGCGAAGACGCCTGGCCACCTTCGTCGGGACACCTGGTGAGGCGGTTGTGAGTCGTTCGTTGCCACGCTTGGGGAATTCTTAATAGCAAACATGGTGCGAACACGGGGATTTATGGGGATTTCTGCCCAATTCCTCTGGTGTTTTAAGATGTTTTAAGATGTTATGGCCAACAGATGTTCACACGAACAAGATTGGATTTCAAGCAGCAAGATCCATGGTATTTTAAGCAGCGAACTGAGACCGGTGCCAAGCTCAGGCCAGACTCTTTCCGCTCTTCTGCTTCCTGGGAGTCCTTTGGACCAGTTTGGACCGGTGAGTGACCGATTCGTGGGATCTGTTTGGCTGTCGGATGTGTTGGTTGGGTGGGAAGTTGTTGATGTCCATTCAATGGCTGATGAGTGCTAGCTGTATAATGTTATATATAACATATTATGTATATATAAATATAACTTATATAACAACTTATATAACTTACACATAACTTATATAATGATTATATATGTAACTTACATATCACTTATAACATGACTTATATATAACTTACATATCACTTATACAATGACTTATATGTAACCTACATATAACTCATACAATGACTTATATATAACTTATATAAAACTTATATAAGGACTTATATATAACTTATATAAGGACTTATATATAACTTACATATAGCTTATATAATGGCATATATATATAACTTACATATCACTTAAATAGTGACTTATATAATGACTTATATATAACTTACATATCACTTATATAATGACTTATATATAACTTACATATCGTTTATATAATGACTTTTATATAATGACTTTCATATAACTTACATATCACTGATAAAATGACTTATATATAACATATATAACTTACATATCACTATATAATGACTTATATATAACTTACATATCACTTATATAATGACTTATATATAACTTACATATCGTTTATATAATGACTTTTATATAATGACTTTCATATAACTTACATATAACTCATACAATGACTTATATATAACTTACATATAACTTATATAATGGCTTATATATAACTTACATATAACTTATATAACAACTTATATATAACTTACATATAGCTTATATAATGACTCATATATAACTTACATGTCACTTATACCATGTTATCAATTACAACCCCAATTACTTAGCGGTTACGCTTCGTGGGGTGGTCCTCCAAGTATTATGAAACTCGCCATCTGTGCTTAGACGAGCCCAACAGTGAAGCAGAGTGAAACCACCAGTAGAGTATATGTATTATATATACAATGATTTATATATATAATAGTATATATAATTACATATATATATATAATTACACACATATATATATATACATATACATATATATATATATATATACATGTAATTACACACATATATATATACATATACATATATATATATACATGTATATATACATATACATATATATATACATTTATATACATGTATATACATATACACATATATTTTTACACACACACATACATATATATATATACATCTATAAGATTAAATCAAATAATATCATATGATGTAATGTGGTATGGCAGATCTCATCAAACAGGACGGTCTAATACCTCCGCTGCGGCGAGGTGGTGGCGTGCGCAGCTGTCAGCTTTGCACTCTCCGAGAGAATGTTGTGAGGGATCCCAGAGACCATGGTGATTGGATGGTCGATGGTGATTAATAATGGTTCATATTGGTGAATAATGCTTGCTAACAATGGTTGATGATGATGATGATGATTATCATTATTATTAACTATGGTGATTGATGGTTAATCACCATTAACAATGGTTAATAATGGTCAATTACGGTGATTAATGGCGATTGATTAATGGCGATTGGTGGTATTATCATCAAACATGGCCATTGAAAACCCTGGTTTCAATGGGTTCTTAAGGGGAACATCATGTTTAAATGGGGTATTTTCCATTGCCGTGTTTTATCACCAGAGGGTAATCATTGTTGTTAACATATTTGTCTGATTGCATCCCTTTTCACTTCAACTCCTGTTTCAGTTTGGTAACCAGCCGGTGGCTTTGCATGTGGAGATGTAATACAATGTGGCTTGAAAACATCTACGAACAAACATGGTTTTTTGGTGCCTAAGCGATTCAGGAGTTCTCCGTGTTGACCTAAGTGGATTGAATTGGGTGCCCCGCCCTTTCTATGGGCTTGAATCTATTTGACGGTTTCCATGGAATAGTGAATTTAATATGGGATATTAATATGGGATATTAATATGGGATATTAATGGAATAGTGCTGACTATAGTTTTTCTTTTTTTTACATGGGATATTAATGGAATAGTGGACTATAATCAGGGATGCTGACCCATGTCAAGCATGTGACCAATCCATGAAAGTTCGTCCTTGCGGGTTTTCCCCACGTTGATCCGTGTCTTCCGCCGGATGCCAAGGCTGACCTTCTGCGTCGGGAACTCGATAACGCCACAGGGTCGAGCCCTGGGATTCGCCTGGGATTTACCTCGTGGCACTGAGGCCATCCTGAATGTGAGTCTCTGTTGGCAGCTCAGCACATCGTTTTCACTGTAAGGTATAAATTGTCTTTTCTTGATTTGGGAATTTCGATAGGTTTCACTTATTTTTTGGGAAGGAATATCCAGATGTCCAGAATCGACAGCAAAAAAATCATCCCAACCTTTGAGACATTCCATGGTTCCATGGTCCCGTTAAAACACATTCCTAGTGCATCGCCGCATGGCCAGGTCTAGGGATGAGCTACTCTGGCGTCCTATGCCTCCTGGGGATCCGCAAAGTGGCGCAGGAACTGCGCAGCGAGGCCGTGGAAGTGGTGCAGGACGTTCCGCGAAGTGCGAAACTAGGGCAAAACTCCCTATGTTTGGACAGTTTGAACAGTTTGGATATGGGATTTTGATGGAGTTTCATGGATTTTGGGTGATTCAACTACGGAACCAGTTTATGAGGACTCTGTGAAATATTGTAAAATAGAGATCTAACCAATTGATGATGGACATTTCTGTCTGTCTGGAGGATGGGGGATAGGCTAATTCATGGCTATTTCAATAGGGAAAATGATATATACGCAACTTACGCAACCAACATTTTTTTTGGGGGTACATTATTTCAAGACAAACCCATATCATCATCTTTGCAATCAAGTGTTGCTTCCAATACAAGAAAACCTTAAGGTCACCCCAACACAGCAACGGAACTGCCAGGAGGAAGGCATTCAACACGTCATTGTCATTGCAAATTACAAGGAGGTGCCGGTTTCAGGATTTGGCAGGGAGACTTGACATTTGGAGCTACGGCTGGAAGTTCAAGGATATTTTTTAACATCATCTTTACAAAGCCAGCTTTGTGGATGCAGTTTTACCCGCGCTTTTATGGCTTTGAAGATCACATCCATGCGTTTGTGACATTTTGTGACTCACTACCATCCCATAGCCATCTTTTCTCCAACAAATATTCAGTCAAGCCGCCTGTCAAAATCCAGAACTCTTCAAGGATGGCCCGTGTCATCGCCCTTGTGTTTGACCAACTCCGGGGATCTCCAATGGCACAGCAACAGTAACTGCAATGTGTCTGAAGCCATCTGAAGCCTCAAAACTACCCCCAAATGATCCAAATGCATTCTTCAGAAGTTCCAATTTTCCATAATTTTCCCCCTTCAGATGACTACTGTATGTGGATAGCTCCAATTTTGGACTCAATGGCACACCAGAAGACAGACCAGACACAGCCATCGTTTTCTCCATGGCGGATGGCTGCCCCAGTCTCCCCACGGCGGCCCAGGCTGGGGATGGGAAGGGTGTTGGAACAGAGATCCCTTTGGGAAATAGTGGGGCTTTAATGGGATAATTTTTGGGGATATCCATGGGATATATCGGGAAATGGAAATTACAACTATCTCCCAGAGATTTGCATAGGATTTAAGATCGGACATTTTCTTTGGCAATTAAATACAGTTTGGGGTTGAAGCAAGCTGTTTATGGGGGATTTCACTATCAACAACATTGACAATTTAGATACATTTCGGAACCACGAACTTGTAGCTGGATGGTTAACATGTGTTGAAAGCTTCATGAACCAATCTGGAGTTTCAATGGTCGCTGGCATGGTTGTTTGAGGCAGAAAGCTGGTGGGAAAACAAGGGCGTAAGATGGCGCATTGTGCCTCTTTCCAGCTTGATGCTTTATGACGGAGTCAAGTTTGAAGGGCACATTTAGGTGCGTCTGAAATAATTGAACATCGAGTACATATATCCCCCAACGCATGGCAATTTTCATAGGGAAAGTGAATGAACATGATAATTAACCAGTGGATTTAATATGATTTAATATTTGATGGGGTTTTGGATGGATTTGGGATGATTGAGGTGGAGTTGCCATGAGTACATTAGCTACCTCACCTTCATATCATCCCATTTCCATCATTTCCAGTGTCGGTAAGTGTCGGTAAGTCTGGTGTCCGGTGGTATCGTTGTGACAGGCTGTCCCTGTTGGCCCTGTCCGCCATCATCTACTACTCGGTGTCTGGTGGCCCATACGGAGCCGAGGCACGTGACTCAGCCCATGGTTATTCAACACCTTTCAACACCTTATCGCTGGGCTGGGCCCAAAAAAAGGTGATGAAATCACCCCTAAACCCTAAACCATGGTTACACATGGTTGATATTGTGAGTTAAAACATGTTAAAAAACGGGGAAGGGATTACTTCGTAACTTCGTATTGTTTGTTGGATGGAAGCCACCAAGTAGACGTCCGCTGTATCAAAGTCTCTAAGGCCACATCAACAAGCATGATTTCAGCAGAGCACAGTGCTTCTCATGTTGCGTGCCAGGATGCCGTCGCTTCGGCTGGTCCCTTGCTTTCCTTGGCAGGTGCCGCAGGGGTGTTAGGCACTGGGAAGGTAATGGGCGGACGCGACGGACGCCCAAATCCATTTGGGTTCTCCAAAAATTTGCAGGAAAACCACGACATCTCTTGGTCAATCATGGTATTTCCATGCAGCATTTCCCATTCAATTGGCTGGGTGCAGCCAATTTTCAGACACACATGGAATTTACTCTCTGAGTCTCTGCATTGTTTTTCTGGCTGGTTTCCTACCGGCTGAAGTCCTGTTTAGCATCCAGCAGCATCCAGCAGCCAGGTTTTCTGCTGATGCCTTTAGTTTGGTCCCTACCTGAAGCGCTGGTGACGGCAGAGCTGGCCACCACCTTTCCCAGCAACGCTGGCTTTGTTGAGACTTGGATCCAAGTGATCCATCAAAGTTTGATGGACAGGGTGGGGTTCAGAAAGACAACCTCTGGTTTTAACATGTTTTAACATGTTTGAACGGCTTCTGAAAAAACCATCAACCCCACCACTCAAGCAAACAGATTTGACAGAAATCTATCAAGGGCAGTGTCAAAAGTAGGATGTATGTTGATTTCGAGCCTTTTTCTCTGAGGAGTGGGTCACGGCTGCCTTTGGACCTTTCTGGGGCTTTCAGGAAGGCTTCCTGTCATGGATCAGCTCTGTGACTTTGCATCAATTCTGCATCAAAACGTGGCAGATTGGCGGATTTGGGGATGTGAAATGTGGCTTATGTATGCATACGGGGCCAATTGGAAGCTGGCCCATGGCCCCTCAGGATGGGTCACACTTTGGAAGCTGCTGCTCGTATCTGAAAGTCTTGATCCGCCAAAGTTGAACAGAATCTGTTCTGCCCAAAGAGTTGCCATTTATACTATGGGTCCATATGTTCATTTATATCACCATTTGTCATCATTTATCATACTCTCTGTGCCATGAAGATTGGATGATGTGGGATGACCGCCCCATGGTGCTCCAGGTGGCTGATGCGGCCCTGTATCCTGTGCTCTTCCGGCAATACCTTGAGGATGGGTCCGGTTTTACTAAGGATTTGTTGGGGTTTTGGAGATGCATAGGGAGTTCAACCACCAAAACTTAGGGGTTTTGCCAACACATGTGAGAAAGTCTAGGCTGAAATCGTCAAACATGGGGACATTAGCAATAGAATATTATATAATACAATCAATGATTTAGGAGAGTTCATGGCGCATGATAACGGCCTCTCCAACTGACATCACCCTGGATGATGGTTTCATTAATTACATAGGGGGAAGCTCCCACAGTCATCCAACACACACCTGGACTCGGAACTAAACGACCACGCTCCAGCACCGGCGCGAGCTGATTTTTGAATCGTTTCAGGGATATAAAGACCATTAGAGCTGGTAGGGGGTGAACACAGTGGGTTACTGGAGTTGTGACTGATTTGGGGATGTGGTGAGTTGGGTTTGCCCAATGCAGGCTCAGCGTGCAATTTCAGCGGTTCGCCACACAGACCCAAAATGGTGGCTTAGGAAATATAGTCAAGCAATTTTCATAGACAACCAGGAAGATAGCTCCAGACACTTTTTATTTCCCCCGTTTTCTGGTGTTGGTGGAGGAATCAACCAAGACCAGGGAAAATCGAATCTTGCCTGCCATACACGAAGGGGTTTCACTGCTCTGCAGGAGCTGTGGCCACAGATGTCTGGAGGGCTCTACGGGCAGATCTTTGTCTTGGGTGTCACGCACCTTGGTGACAAGAAGGGGATTCAAACCGCCATTGTTTTGCGGGGGGGTTATAATTATAATGTGTATGTACATAATATATGTATAATCCCTTCCCCCGGATACTGACCCCCCAAATAATAAACACCTCAGGTAGTTTTTATTATTATATAGGGTGGTATTTATCATTAGGGAACCAAAGCAGACCCTAAGAATAAAATAAAACCGTTAATAAAAAAATTAGTTTTTTCGATTTCAAAATCAATTAAATTTCCTTTTATAACGCAATTAACATATTGCCAAAAATTGGATTTCGATTCGGACCCTAATAATAAATTAAAACCCTTAATTAAAAAACCTAGTTTTTTCGATTTCAAAATCAATTGAATTTCCTTTTATAACGCAATTGAAATATTGCCAAAAATTGGATTTCGAAGCGGACTCTAATGATAAATTAAAACCCTTAATAAAAAACAACTAGTTTTTTCGATTTCAAAATCAATTAAATTTCCCTTTATAACGCAATTAAAGTATTGCCAAAAATTGGATTTCGAAGCTTCCCCGCAATATTAAATTGAAAACCCTAACATAAAAAGCAAAAAAAATCGGACGGACCCTAATAAAAACACCCCGGGGTTGACTAGTTCTTATTATTAGGGGGCGACACCCACAAATGGTAGCTTAATTTAAATTGTTTTCTAAAGGGGATCAATTAAAAGTCAAATTGACATTTTCCAGAATTAAAGATGGACCCTAGTTTTTATTGTTATTATTTTTTTTTTGGGGGGCTAGTAATAAGGAAATATATTATATATATATTAGTATATGTATATATTATATATTTATATATACATGTACATATATATATATATATATGTGGCTCCATGATCGTTTTGGGGAACCTCGAAAATGAAGTTTTTGGAAAGTAATATCCTTTAAAGATGAGGCAGTGCTATTTTTTCTTTACAAAGGTGCTGTGACATTTCAAAGTGCTGGCTTTCTGGTCAAAGAGCCTGGTATTTCATGGAGAAAGTGCTGGATGGCGCAAATGGCAAAATTTATTTAAAGGGAAAGTGCTGAATGGCCCTAGGGGCAGGGTTTCTCTAGAGGAGAGGCTCCTCCATTTCCAATGGTTGGTTTTCTGGGGAAAGTGTTTGGATGTGTTTGGTATCCCATAGAGAAATTGCTGGATGGATCTAGGGGCACACCTTCTTTAGAGAATAGGCCCCCCATGTCAAAGTATTGCGGAATTTTCAAAGAGTTTGGTATTTCATGGGGAGAGCGCTGGGTTACCCAGACGGCATTTTTTTGTAAAGGGAAACTGTTGCCCTAGGGGCAAGACTTCTTTAGATTAGAGGACATGTTTTCCATTTCAAAGTTGTGTTTTCTGGCCAAAGAGCCTGGTATTTCATGGAGAAAGTGCTGGATGGTGCAAAGGGCAAATTTTCTTTAAAGGGAAAGTGCTGGATGGCCCTGAAAGCAGAGCTTCTCTAGAGGAGAGGCTCCTCCATTTCCAATTGTTGGTTTTTCTGGGCAAAATGTTTGGATGTGTTTGGTATCCCATGGAGAAATTGCTGGATGTATGTAGGGGCACACCTTCTTTAGAGAATAGGCTCCCCATTTCAAAGTATTGGGGAATTGTGAAAGAGTTTGGTATTTCATGGGGAGAGCGCTGGGTTACCCAGAAGGCATTTTTTTGTAAAGGGAAACTGTTGCCCTAGGGGCAAGACTTTTTTAGGGGATATGTTCTCCATTTCAAAGTTGTGTTTTCTGGTCAAAGAGTCTGGCATTGCATGGAAAAGTGCTGGATGGTGCCAAGGGCAGAACTTCTTTAAAGGGGAAGTGCTGGATGGCCCTAAAAGCAATGCTTCTCTAGACTCCTCCATTTCAAAGTTGTGATTGGCATTCCATGGAGAAATTGCTGGACGGATCTAGGCTACACCTTCTTTAGAATAGGGGGGGGCTGGGGACTCTCTGGGGAAGCTGTCTCCCTGGGACGATCGAAAAAGATCTCCGGTGTGACAGGACCAGAAAAAGCACTTTCTCCATGGAAAGCCAAACTCTTTGACCAGAAAACCAGAAACTTGAAATGTGGTTTTGTGCAAATATGCTGTAAATATATATAAATATCATATATATATATATACATTTGCACATTTTATTTGTATAGTTGTATAAAATCAGTTTAATATTTTGTAATCGAAGGAAGTTTAGAAGTCAAACTTCCGACAATATGGACAGATGAAAAGCAGAGCAGGGCAGAGGCAGAGAGAAGAGAAAGATTAGAAGAGAGAAGAGTAGAAGAGCAAGAGTAAGATGCGC
>Ga0126342_10011105_pt1 | contig 16098 bp, 12 predicted proteins | sample Cyp1metagenome_FD_92528 | JGI IMG/M metagenome (GOLD analysis project Ga0126342, IMG submission 92528) | Coral microbial communities from Lord Howe Island, Old Settlement Bay, Australia - Cyphastrea 1 metagenome | ecosystem: Host-associated > Invertebrates > Cnidaria > Coral ... | reverse complement strand
ATGTGGTTTCCTGACGGTAAGGCTGAATGGAGGAAAATCTAAGAAACATATGATGAAGCAAAGTAGGAGAAGTGTTGGAAGCAAGCACTATATCGAATTCGGACAGTTTGTAAGAAAACCCTGTTTTTTTGTGACAAACCCAAGGTTTTTAGCATGATCACGGCTAAACCCAGGGTTTTAGTTTGCACCCGACAAATTTGTAGGGTTTGGAAGCTAAGGGTATATATAAACTATATTACACTCATCAAGCACCATGCTAACTTCATCGTATCCATTCAATTTGGTGATCGAGGTTTGGGCACTGGGATGCCACACAAGCGCGTCTTGCCGGTGCTGCCCAAGTGCTGCAAACCAAAGAACCTCAGGATGTGGAGGGGATCTTGACAAGGTGCTATGGGTCAGGCTCATTATCATTCTCATTATTACTAGCATTATTATCATTGATTTCACTATCATTATTATCATTAATTTCACTATCATGATCACAGTTTATATATTATTATGTAGAATGTATATATATATATAAATAATATATCAAATACCGTAGCACAATAGTCAAACCGTGATTCGAAATGATGTGCAATCCTGTCATCTACCCATTGAATCATTGTTGAGATCCCGAGGCTGCGAGTCAGCAGCCGAAGGGCTCCGAGGGATCAATTTCGCCGATGATGAAGAAGCGTTCCTTCCCCAACTTGGAAGCATAGAACCTGGATGAAAAGCAGCTCATCCCGGGGAAATGGTGCAAATCACGGGTGAAAGATGGTGAAAGCCTGCAACATCTAAGAGTTACCATCAAAAATGGGAATATAAAACCAACTATGATATTTGGGTGTGAAAGTACCACGGTACCACAGACCTCAAGGTTCATGTTGTTGTCCGGTAATGTCGGCCTGGTCCTATCTGCCTTCAAATAGACCCAGCGATTCAATATGTTCCATTGAGGGTACTGAAGTTGTATACTGTAGGGTTAATATAGTTTGATCCATATCAATATATCCTTCAAACAAAAACACACATTTAAACATATTTAAACAATTGCTGGGGTATATTTGATATACCTTAATATTTAACTTATGGGGTATATCATGGTATATCTTCAAAGTATGAGTATGAGCTCAATTATGTTATACTTATATATACTATTATCACAGTTTATATATGGGGTATATCGGTATATCCAAATTATATAAACAAAATCTTGGGCTTCGAACATCTTCGGCCCGAAAAACTGGTCGCATGCCTGGTCTGCGTGGAGAGGTAGGTGGTAAAGTCTGAGCTGATGTAGGCAGCCGAAGACCTGAAATCGCTCGAAGAATCCGGTCGTCTTTTTTTAAAGATGGACAATTGGTACAATATAACATAATATAACCATATGGTGAATCTTAGATACCTGATACCTGCCAAAATGATATATGTTTTAGCTGGTTACCCTCTGGTAAACTAACATAGCTATGGAAAATCACCATTTTTAATGGAAAAAACTCACTATAAATGGCTTTTCAATAGCTATGTTAGTTTACCATTGATGTCCCTTGATAGCAAAATATTACTAAAGTATCTAACCACGGTTGACCATCTGGTCAGGTTGGACTCAATTGATCCACGGATTTTTTTGGTCAAAGGATCTAACTTCTAACAAAGATTGACCCAGTAACATAAATGAAATAAAATGATGGAAACTGATGAAAAATGATGGAAACATCTGGAACATGATATATAATAAACCACAATATCCAAGATTTTAAGGTGAAATACCGCCAGTCATGCGTAAACTCAGATTTTAGCTACATGAGAGAACACCATGAACATCTGTAGTTGTCCCCAAAGTCTTGAAATATGAGATATCAGAAATCAACATGTTGTTGTTTGTTCCTTGAGTCCCTAATCATATCCCAGATCCCATCAGCAGCCGAGCTACAGTCTGAAACCATCGATGTCTGCATAGGCAATCCAATACTTCAAGAGGTTGGTATAGACCTGGCACTTTCAAGGGCCAACACGTGGCAAACCTGAGTAATCGACTTTTATCAAAATGATAGTTGTTTCTTGTGTGTTGTATATATATATATATATGAGTGTTTTGCAGAATACATATAGTTTAAAGTTATATAAATATCGTTGTTGTAGTAGTTTATCTATGTATATATATATATATATAGCAGTGTGTCAAAACCTTGTACCCCTGGTGAACATCAAAATAGCTGGTAAATGGATGTTCATCCCACTAAAAATGGTATTAATAGGTATTGATCCATAGCCATATATATATATATATATATACACACATTTATTTAATACATCTATATGTGGCCAAAACATGACAAATCAACTTCCCAGGAGTCGCATCCCAAGGCCCTGAGACTTCCTGCTCCCATGTTGTGAAAAACAACAGCTGGGGCCCACTAGATAGCTAAGTTAGTGTTATTTTTATATGTTTACAAAACTAGTATAACTAGGGTTTATGGGCATTATATATAATTATATATATACATAGTATTTGGTTGATTCCTGTGGGTTACAAACCAACAAACATGACGAGGGAGGCCCGCCTTCTATGATTTCAAAAAAGTCCCTCCGAACAGTTCCACGGACCCTTCCCAGAACAGCTTGGTGACTCCTGCGATTTCTCGATCTTTGCACATGGTGATTCGCCCCAGGAAAAGACATTTTGGCTTGTTTAAAAATGGATCAACGGTCCTTATGGCAATCTATGGCAATCTATGGCATATGCGAAAATATCTTGAGGATGTTGTCTGAGGAAATTTAAGGATAGTTGTCCGTGACTGAACCCATGGATATTCCGATTTTTTCCAACATGTTCAGCAAATTGACCCCACGACCTCCTGAAAAGCTTCATTCATTGTGTCCTCAGCGGGAAATGATGCGTCAAGGAAGATGAAATAAAATCAACATGATACTCTTCAGTAAACAATTCACACGCATGTAGTGGACAATCTCTCATTCATATGCATTTATTATATACATACACATGTTTATATATGTATATGATGTATATATTATATCATTATATATCATTATGTTTAATCTGTATATAAGAATATCTCAATATACATAAGAATCATGATTGGAAATTGTTTTTTGTTAACTGGGCGTTCTATTGCTACCCAAAGAAATCATAGCAAGCCCACACGATTGTCATCAGAGAACCTGCAGAAACAACTCAAAGGAGACCAACTCTTGGTTTTGGATAAGAAACCCCTTCCATGTGTTGATCAATCCCTTTTAATGTTAAAGAGACAGCCAGGCACCGAATGGCACCGAGAATTTCCCTGACAGTGAATCATCGATTGGGAAGACCAAACACTAACAATACTAGGGAAAGCATCAAGAAGTACTCTCTGGTAAACTAACAGTTTGCTATTGAAAATTGCCATTTATAGTTGATGTACCCATTAACATGGTTATTTTCCATAGTTTTGCTGTATGTTTACCAGGCCCGGTACTGTTTGTATCTGTTTCTTGTACCCAACCTGGAAGCTGGAGCTGCCACCAGCCACGACATTTTTCTGAGATCCCCCAGCGAATTCAAAGTGATCGTCGCCCAAGAAGTCGGTCCAAAGAAGTGCTGCCTGTCATGGTGGAAAGTTTGCGATTGAAAATAGCGATCATAGAATAATGTCATTAAGATTATATATGTATATGATGTATATATTATTGATCATGATTATTGATCTGGTGGTTGACTAAGATGTTTTAACTGGTTTCAACCGAACCCCTCTGAAAAATATGGAGTAAAAGTCAGTTGGGGAGCTACTAGTCCCAATATATGGAAAAAAAAAACAAACCACCAACCAGTGATGATATTGATCTTCATATTCTGCATTTTCTCTTAAAGCAATAGGATCAATAGGAGTCAGCATCCCCAATGCCACCATGTTTATGGTACAAACCATCAAGATATGCCCAAAAAATCGTGAGCAGTGGGATGGTCGTCGCGAGAAGGTGGTTGCTTTTGCCCATGCCCGGCCCTGACAAGTCTAGTTGTTCTCTTGGATCATATCTGTGCCTAAGATTGGTGATGGGTCAAACTTCCGGAATCCATGGCACGGTCATTTTGGTAATTTTGGATATTCTGAACCATCTACTTTGGGAACCTTTGGGAGAACCCAAGCACTTAACCCACGTCCAAGTCTGTTCTTAGCCGCTTGAAACAGCTTGGATAACCCGCAAAACTGTCAGTTCATTCATCTCAAAAGATCCAGCTTCTCAAGATGCAAATGCATTTAAATAGTACAAACAACTTTGTGGGCTCAATTCTCGGTCATCCACTTGTGGGGTCCAAGCCTTTTAAAGAAAAAAGGTCCCGAGGTCCGCCAAGATTACCAGGCGAGGGATTACCAGGAATATGGCTTAGTGTGAAAATAGGGTATTCATTCCCAAGTTATACCCTCTGGTAAACATACAAAAAACTATGGAAAATCACAATTTTTCATGGGAAATTCCACTATTTCTATGGCCATGTTCAATAGCTATAACCATTTTTTAAGAGTGAAAAGGATGATTCATCAGTGGATTTAGAGATTCGCAGCATTTTTTTTTCTCCACTGATGTTGCAGGCACCAGGGTCGCCCCGCACGGCGCGACAGGAGGCATCACGGTGTTTCAACACTGAGCAGCCACGCAGCCACGACTCTTCTTCCAGAAAAGCATCTTCAGGGGATCCAGAACAAATGGAAAGTAAACCAACATCTCATAGTGATTCAGAATGATTGAGAGTTCAATCTATTTTATGAGCCATTGTTTTTAACAGATCTGAACAGAAGATTGTTTCGTCCAATGATAGATCATAGCATTTTCCCTTGATCGTTTTGAAGGAACGCCTAAAGGGGTATCATCAATGCCCTCTGAACATCCAACACAAAAAGGTCTGGAGAACCAACTGAAACTGGCCCTTTGCTGCCAGGCACTCCAAGAAAATCCCTGTCATTGTATACATATATATATAGGTATAACAATATAAAAGTCTAGTTATATATTGTTACTAGTATTGTGATTATCATCATTAGAATTATTGTTTTTGTTGTCATCATTATTATTACTATTAGTATTACTATTATCATCACTATAATCATCATAATCATCATAATCATCATCATCATCATTGTAATCATCATCATCATCATATCAGTGTATATATATATATATGCATTATATATCCTGCAGTTCCAAGCACAATCTCTGTGATTTCTGGAAGGTCGTTGTAAAGACAGTCACAGCACCAGGGTTCGGGCAGCTTTGGCCCAAAACGGCTTTGGGGTGAAAGTCCAAATCTGTCACAGCCATGGCCCGGCAACTTCCGTAGCTGGGTGGATTGGGTCTGCTGAAGGGCTCCGGATTTCTCATGGGATCCTATGACTCTGAAAATAGAGGACCCGCACTTGTTTATCACATGTTCATAGGAAAACAATGGACAACATAAACACACACATACATATATATATATATATATCGATCCAGTTTGGGACAATTCTCTTCATTGAAATCACCATTGGCTTCTGTTTTTGTCCGTCATGGTGGAATAGATTTCAGGAATGGTGAACACAATTTCCATCCCATGGTCTATCATCGTTTTCACCAATAGAAACAAAAAAAGCACGTTGATCCATTTTGGGATATTCGTCATCTTGAGACAAAACGACGTTGCTGTTGATCATTAAAAAAAAACAAACATCTTGGTCGACACCGTTTTTAGACGATATCACCTGACGTCATATTAGTCATATGTTTCAACTGCCCAATCCAGGTGTTGCCACTTGTAGCAGATGGGACAAGCCTTGCATAAGTTATAACTTCATGGAAGCTTGGAAATCCCTGCTAAGCTCAGTTGTCACTCCTTCATGATGGCTTCTGTGGTTCCCCGGGTCTTACAAATTCACCACCTAACCATCAATAAACAAGAGGAACATCCATGATCAACCACCATCATGTATAATTATATATATATTCATGTATATGCCTAATTATACGTGATGGTCACTAATCATATATGACGGTTGATATATGGATTATAACTACAAATTGACCACCTAACCATCATAATAGTCCTGGTAGCCGTGGGATCCCCGTTGAACATGCCGTCAATGTCCACATTGCCCACAGACCCAAGCTATCTCGGAGTTCCCCAAACTATGAGATCTAGGTACGAACCAATCCATATCCGATGAGAACACCTACTCTAAGTCCACATAAAACTAATAGACTCAACAATCACCAAGACTTACCAGATCGCTAGAAGGATGTTCTAACCTGTTGACCTAGAAAAAATCGGCACAAGACCCATCTGCACATCAGGCGAGTTGGCGATTTTGAAAGCCGCCTGGAAGACCGATACCTGGTGATGCGGAACTTCGCTTCCCGTAGCCGGACATCGTTTGCACCGACGCACCTGACAAATTGTCAGCCCCACGCAGCGGCATGATGAGCGACTTCGGCGTCATCAAACATGGCTAGCTGGGAAATCCCCGGACAAAATGGACACTTTAATATATATATATATAATATTATATATATATACATATCATATATATATATATAATAATGTGAAAATTGATGAAGGGAGTCTAAATGAAGGTTTCTAGCTGGGAAAATCATCAAAGTAGATGGTGGGATTTGCCAGCAAGCCATGTTTGATTGCCAGATGGCACGCGCGGCCATGAAGAAGACTAATGCTTCTAAAATTCATCAGCATCAGCATCAGCATCCCATCACCATCACCATCACCACCACCACCACCAACAACAACAACATCATAATAATAATGATCATCATCATCATCCTCACTGGCACCTTCATCATCACTGGCACCTTCATCAAATAGAATCTTCAATGTTGAGGACAATAATCAATTGGGCAAGAGGTATCCTGGTATATAATGTTCTCATGTCTGAAATTCCAAAGACTCTGGCCCTGTGGGGGCATTGTGGTCCCAATGCATATGTACTCCTGGAATGACAAGAAATCGCAGAACCTTCAAGGGAATAATCAATCTGGTAAACCCAAACATAAACATTAACTTTCGAAATATGGGTGTCACCGGGTGTGTCTGAAAATGAGGGATACCAGCCCGAAAACTACAAGTTCAACCGGGAAAATGATGATAAACCATGATACACCATCAGTTTGGAGGGTTTTCCCACAACTCTCTAAAGTCTCAAGCAAAACCATATGTGAAAACGGTAATTTTACATGATATGTCCAAACACATGGAGGTTTCCAATCATGGGGGTGCCCACCAACAGTCCTGGAGCCGCGCCTGGCGCCACTTGCGATTTCCGCGGCGAGCCAATGCCGTTCCCTGTCTGGAGGCCGTTGGGACTTCCCGTCAGCGGTGATTGCCTCAGGTATAAAAAAGCCCGTCAAGTGAGATAAGCCCAGGGATAGAATAAGAATAAACTATCCCCACTTGGGTTTTATAAATGATGATTATATAGAATATATATATATATATAATTAATAATGTATACATATACATCTGTATATATATATATATATATTAATTAGAGTTCATGATTGGGATGATTTAGATATGATATGATATGATGGGAAATTTCAGACACTGTCACGATAAATGGATAGGTATATCCATGACTGGGATGATTTATGGCATTGGGGTCATTGGGTTTGCCTCAGTGTCTGTTTCACCTGACCTGCTGAGCCAAAAAGCTGGGCAGTGGATATAGGTGGTCATCCATGAACGGTTGTCCTACAGCGGATATCATCATCGTTCATTTATGTTCCCCAAAGACCAACGAAACTCCATCAGTTACAGTAACATCTCGCCATGGTATTGGTGTCCTAGGACGGCTTGATAACTGAGAACCATCACAATGGGATCCAATGAGAGCCTTTTTTGAGGCTTCAATAGTTCAATCCCCATTTCTCTGCGTTTTACCATGGCAAAAACTTGCCCATACTTAAATATCTTCTACCAAAAAGTGCCTAATTTTTTAAATTATGATCCATGAACTCCTGGCGAAATCGCCCTGGACATCGTACAAGTCAGGTCACGGATTCTGCCCCGGGGAGCGCGCCATGCCCGGCACGCCGCCGCTTCCAACGGCTGGCCGTGGGACGTTACTGGCTTTGGTGTAGGAGACCACGGGCACCGAAAGGACACGGAGGATGCTGTCCAGCTCAGCCTGTACACCATGGGGCTGCTGGGTAGATATTCGTCGTTTCTTTGGGGGGATCTATTTCTATATATATATATATATATATTAATATATATATATATTGATATACATATATATATATATAGGTAAATAATGGTAAATAGAGATCGCGTTAGTCTTATTTTCATGGATCGTTGGCTTAGCTTATTATGTAATTTTACACCTTTGATGAACCTGAATAGTATGTATTTACCTTCAAGACTTCGTCATGTTTGGTCTTGATACCACCAGGCATGGATTGGCATGGATCATTTGGGATGTAGGGGTGATGGAGAACCATGGGAATTCAGTGATTGAGGAACCCAAAATGGATCGAATGGGTACATAATCAATACCAGGTGTTTGTTTCTGACTATTGTTGGGAAAAATCTTGCATACTATGCCACTTGTTGCAAGGAATATCTCACTCAGTCGCCAAGCATTTCAAACGCTTTTGCGGGTGGCATCAAGCCGCAAAAGTGTCAAATTGAAGCGGTTCGTTTTTACGGTACCGGTGCGATACTTCCATTCTCAACCAGTGAGACTGCGTGTGGTTGGACTGCCTGCCCAACATGTTCAAACCACCATGGTGTGGCTTTGTCTGAAGATAGGGTAATCCAAAAAAGTTAATGAAAATTTATAATATAACCACCATTTTCCCCATATGTTCCCAATGTGTTTTTCCATGGCTGGAGGTATCCTCCACTGGTTCTTTCAGTCCTGAACCGCTTCGGCTTGGTTTTGCAGTTGCGCCGATGTCAGCAGATGGCTTTCCTTCGAACGGTGGACTTCAATCAACGGGTGATGTGGTAAACCCATTGACATCTCAGCAACCAGCAATAAACCTATAGACATGTACCACAACAGCAACATGTATGATGTTATGTAATATATACATTGTGATTATAGAATTGCCAGAACAATTGTATCCCAGCAATGAATATAGAAATCGCTTCAACATTACCCGGCAACAGCAATGACACCACATGATTTACAACGAACAATTTATCCAAAACAGTGCGCTGTGTTGTACCATTTGTGCACATAAGTGCCAATTTTGGAGGTCTGATAATCATCCCAAACGTTGAGGTTGGAAAACATAAGAATACCCTAAAGATATATACCCTGCGGTAATGACTCACAGTTTGCAACATGGAAAATCAATATGTTTTACAGGTACCCTCTGGTAATTTAATATATAGCTATAGACGATCAGCACTTTTAATGTATATATGTGTAGGTAAATCATCTACAACGTTGCAATTTTCCATAGCAAACGGTCAGTGAAAAATTACCAGAGGGTAAATCAGCAAAGATCATATTCTTTATTATGTATATATATATATATGCCATTACTTATCCCATTATAATCATCAAAAAAACACTATTATAATCCCTCTAAAATCCCATTATAATCCCTATAAATCCCTATAAAATCCCGATAAAATCCTTCAAAAAATCCCATGAATTACTATCCCATTGAAAAATCCCATGCAATCTGAAATCATCGAAGTCCTGCACCATTGACCCATATTGACCCTGTCTAGGCTCCACCAGATTGCGGTGATCGTCGTGGAGGCTGGAATGCCCCATTTGTGCTTCCTGGGGGGAAAACCCAGCCGAATCATATGGGGAAAACCGGAAAACCCCCAGCAATCCCATGGGGATCATCATGTTGCCTATATGAAATGGCCACATTATGGGTATACACCATTTTCAGACATCCATTTGGGGGATCTAATGAGGATTGTTCAACATATCTCTTATTAATGGGATATTGTGATTGTTAGCATGAACATTCATCAACATGTTATATACATTATAGCTGATAAATGATGGTTGATCAATGGTTAGTAAAGGCAAGAATAGTGTTGGGACCAAATCGGGATAATAATGGCGTATTTATATATATATATATATATATATTTATATGTATACAATTGTATACATATCTATATTAATTGGATACTACAGTAATTGGTTATATAGTTTTCTTTTAGAATGAACATTCATCAACATACGAAAATACACCTGATTTTTGCTGGCTGATTGAGGGCATTGTTTCGGGATATGGAGATATTGGAGCAGCCGATGAGCAAAGCCATATGATATTTGGCTTTGCCCAGACATTGGGTATGCCTCAGAACAGCAACTTCATTGAGAAACTGATAGGCCACAGGGACTTTTTGTGACCCACCCGATGACGTGACATCAACGTCAAACGCCTTGGGATTCCTAGACACAGTGGTTGGAAAAGAAACGGCTTAGCAAACAGAGCATCTCCATTTATAGCAAAAGATCAATGTATTGCTTGGACTGGGTTACTTGGATACAAGTAGCTAATGGAGATACTAAATGGATAGATCATACAGTATCTCCTACCCTCAGGTTACTTAACATAGCTATCTCAAATTGCCCATTTATAGATGATTTGTGATGATCTACAGTACCTATTAAAAAGTGGTGATATTCCATAGTTCTGTAAAATAATCAAAGGGTATACTATTTAAACTATCCAAAAGACCCAGTAGTGGCGCCATCGCTTCCGGAAAAACTTCCTAAAGCGCCAAGAGAAGACTGATAAAAAAGATGGTTCTTCTCGACGAGGAAAGGAACCAACTCAGCCTATCCCATCACTTTTTTTGTGGCCTGTCAATGTCAACATGCTGTGGATGGAAAAAACAATCCTGCTAAGGGAAACTCGTCTGGAACTGTGAAACCACCTGGTGCAGGATTTCGTCCATAGTATCTCAACTATCTCAACCCGTTCAACGAGGCTTTCTGAAGGATGTTCAGAGTTCAGAGGTATCCAATTGTGACTCGCTGAGCTGATTTGCTTCAACATCCAAAAAACTCAAGGTATTTGTCGATGGGCATCATTCCAAGTACGGATTCCGTACGGTTTGTTTGACAAAATATAAGTTTGAAACAGTCAGTCTTACCATCTGGCTATTTAACATAGCCATGGAAAATCACCATTTTCAATAGGTAAACCATCTATAAATAGGCAATTTTCCATGGCTATGTTAAATAACCAGATGGTAGTTGTCCTATTGTTGTTACTAATGCCCATCCCCAAGTGACCCTTTCGGTCTGACCCGCGCGGGAAGTTGCGCCTTGTGCGTATGGAAGAGTTGGTCCATGATCTGCTGCCTCACGACTTTTGGTTATGGCTATCTGCACACTTTTGATGATGGTGAAGTTAGTGAAAATTGTCCAGATATCATTACATGACATGTATGTGATATTGATAGTGTATAAGTATATGAAAAATGTAATATATATATATATATATATATACTTTTATGATTGTATAGTTGTCTATTATACGTGTATATAAAATAATGAAAGTTAGCTGTCTGAATGGTTACAATATATGAACCGCGGACTTTATTTGGTAATTGACGGGGTGTTCCTACCTCGTTCTCCAGTCCCGTAGCGTTTTTGGGGGTCTGACCTCGGTTTCCAACGCCGCGCTTGCTTTTAGTAGCTAAATGCTTTACATGAGATGCCTACCTCGTTCTCCGGGTGTTCCTACCTCGCTTTGCAAGCTAATTATGATGTTTTTGGCAAACCGGGGTACGCCCCAATACTACTTTCGATTTAACAAAATAAAAGCCGTTGCTCACATGCTGACTTACCACCAGTAGCAAGCACCATGGTCCCTGGCAAATTGTCTAGGGGAAAAGTTCCAAAACAACTTCTATATTGGAGGCTAATGCCCGGCCCGGCCATTCGGGTGTCTTTGGGATGCGGACCGTGAAATTTCGCCACGTTCGGCTTCTAAACACTAATCAACATGCAATACTGCTACCTATATCCATCAACTTAACATAATTTACAACAAAGAAATTAGTGTATCAGTGTATCTATATTATACACATGTATTATATGTACTTTTAACATCCTTTTACTCCGTGTTTCCGTGTTAATGTAGAAACATCCGTCGGCAATCCAAGCTGCATCTGTTCGCGCAAGGGCTCCGTCGCCGCGTGTTTCTGCCCAACCTCCGCCGACTTCCTTGGCTGTGAATGATTCATATTCAAAGATCAGTTATATATATATATGTGGTAGAGGATAAGTTATAGTTGTATCTATTTGTATGTTGATATAGTTAATATTCAAATGATTCATATAATTGAATTATGTGATATCATATTTAAGATAAGTTAGATATACACAACACAAAACCATGTGTATATATGTATATAATATGCAATAAATATTATATGATATTATATGAGCCAGCCCTTAACAAAAGAAAACATATGGGATCATCAGCCCAGGTTCGGAAAATAAAGAATATGAATGAAAGCACCAACCAGAGATTCTGACCCATTCATGTCTATATATATATAGACATCAGTTGTATGTTGTTTTTGGGTTTGTGTTGGAAATAATTAGGCAGCCCTGCATCCACTGGTTAGTCATATTTTTGCAGACTAAACATATCACAAATGCAATTCAAATGGTATAACCACTATGTTTCAGACACACACACATATCATATGGTTGGCTAGCTATATACCATTAAATTATATCCTATTGTATCCCATTAAATTTCAGATAGATTCAATAAAATAATAGCATACTGTAATTGACTATATTATATCCCCATTATGTCCTCATTATTGTTATTGTTGGTTAATTGGCCAGCTACTAATTTGAAGCTCCATCACAATGCCGCCCATGGTGCCCTCGCCCACCACAGTACCAAAGAGCCCTATTAGAGTCGTGGTATTGCCCGCTATGTTCTCCAGCATGTTGTGGTACTGCTTCTCCTCATGTGCTGAAGGTGCCCCTTGTGCTGATGAGATGGTATATTTACTTCAGAAGCGTTCCGCATTCCATGGTGCTGAGGAACAAAAATACACTGGCTAGAAAATATGGTCTATAATTGAGTCAAATTGCCGAATTAGATTTGAGTCAAAACAAATAATGGCTCATGATAATAGTATATCTTAACAAAATTATGTAAATATTACAAAACCATAATTATGGACTATGCGTGAAGGTAAAATTACAAATTCCTGTCTTCAATTCTGAGGCCACAAGGAGATTCAGTTTTGGACGAACACACATGGCGCTGGGAAATCCATAGAATACCCATGCAAATAGAGGCTTTAATGGGCGTTCAACTCAATCAAAGCATGTGATGTAATGTTGCACTGGAAAAACTGGAAATATCATGACTACCCTCTGGTAAACTAACATAGCTATGGAAAATCCATTTTTTTTATGGGAAAACTCACTATAAATGGCCATTTTCAATAGCTATGTTAAATTACCAGAGGGTAATGTATGAAAAAGGGGTGGTTTTCAACTGATGATGTAGATGATCATATTAATATTAACATATATTGACCTGAGGTGAGGTCCCAACCCGCCATTCTTTGAGACAGGAGGTCAACTCCCAAACACCTAGCTTGGAACATCAAGACCCGCCCAAAAATCAATGGTTCACAAAAATAGACACATCACTAATTAAAATCATGATATACTTTTCACATGTTTCAAAACTATACATGTTTGTTTAACTGATTTTTCGATGGTTCACCATGAAAAAGGTGCCCTTTTTTCATCGGCCCCCGCGCCTTCCCGAGCTGATAGGCTAAGAGATCGGCACATTTCGCCAACTCACCGCGGTACATCACGATATCCTGATCGGAAAGGATGCCTCTGTTACCCTATGGTCAACTAACAGTTACCTATGGAACATCACCATCTTTAGTCTTTAATAGGTAAATGTATGTAAATGTTCTATACATGAGCCATTTTCCATAGCTATGTTAAATTACTGGAGGGTATTCATAAGGAATACGGCTGTGGACATCTGGGATACCCACCATTTGAATGGAGAAAATTACATTATATGAAAATGATGATCGGAATATTGGATGATCCACAATTTAAATATTGTCCACAGGAATTTAGAATATCTGAATCGGACGGGATACCCACAACCGTTTAAGAAGGGAAAAAAATATAATATATATATATATACATATGATCATCCACTGGAATTGGGGTTCCGTATTTTCAGCCAAGCCAATATGTTGATGGAGATACTATACCGGGATATAACTTATAGAACTTTTTCAGAAACAACAAACAGGATAGATATCTGGTTCCAAGATATGTTCCAATCACATCCAATGGAAAGTGAGATTAGTCATGAGGATATCATGGAATATCATGGACTAGCAATGAACATATTTGGCGATTGTCATGGTGATATGTTGATCTAGGTTGTTTGTGAAAGACAATGGGTTCATTATTGTTGGTATCATGGGTTCATTATTGTTCATTTAACATGGGTGTATTGTAGCATGTTGGTATAATTTTATGTTGGTGTTTGGGTCATAACTAGAGTTGATTAAGTTTATCATGGGGGATTGTTTTTTGAAACAAATAATATGAGGAAATAACTGTGACAATAATTGCAACATAATGGACACGATGGTGATACAGGCAAATGGAATATATTCAAACATACATGGTTTTCTTGGTATGTTTGATTCAATGGGGTAACTTTCATCGGATTACTTCGATAAACATATTCATGGTGATTGGGTTGTAACAAAACATACAAATATTTGATGATATTTGGCATTGTTTCTGTCGGAAAATGAGGGATTTATACTATCTAATATAATTATATACATATGATTTACACCCGAGCTATTGCTATTTTCATAGGGGCAATCATCAGTATCCAGTGTTTTCAATCGGATCATCCAGACAAGTGTCACAATGGGATAAATCGGGATCATCCCAATAGTAGATTTGGATACTGTGCGCTGATGAGTCAAGCATTGTTGCCTGGTTGGTGGTTTTAACCATCTTGAAAAATATGAGTTCGTCAGTTGGGATGATGAAATTCCCACTATATGGAAAAAAATATTCCAAACCACCAATCAGGTTGGATCCAAATAATGGATTGAGCATGGATGGTTTCGTGCTGCAAATGTCTCTTCTTTTTAACCTTTGCCCCCCACAATCTTCGACGCATCCAGTATTCCAACAAGTCACACCCAGGACCCGATATGTAGATTTACGTTTTAAGATGTTTTGACGGATTTGTGGTTTCAACCCCGCTACAAAAACGAATGGGGATCAACCCATGTGTTGGCTAGAAAAACCAATATGTCAAACCATCAGTTCAGCATTGTATGCACCAATACAGGTTTCGTAACTCACACTCTGTTGAAAGGTCGCTGGAATCCAACACCAGCCCTGCGCCTCAGACATTTGGATCACCTCGCGCTCAAACTCAGCGCAAAGTGAGGCGCTGACTTGCTCGCAAATCTCGCGCATGGTTGACATCCATGAAGGGAACGTGCTTTATCCCAACAAAATTTGTATGCTCCCCATGAAAAGGACTGTTTTACCAGAAGTGATTGGTACAGTATCTTACCTCAGCAAGATTTTTTACCTGGCAACAAAAAGGGTATCGCATCCATCAAACAGTGGTTTTAACATGAAACAAGAAACATACCCCTTTTCTGTACCTGCACATGCATAAAAATAATATATATATATATACTATGAATAAATAACATTATTTTTTATATATATATATATATATTTAAAACATATATATATATAATACATTATAATACAAATATAATATATATATAAAATAGGTACTATTAAAAATTACCATGACATTTATACATTTTCTTACTGGCAAATCTTCTGGCATTCTATCTGACATATCTTCTGACATTCTATTTGGCATTCTATCTGGCATACCTTCTGACATATGATCTGGCATATCTTCTGGCATTCTATCTGGCAAATCTTCTGGCATTCAATCTGGCATTCTATCTGGCATATCTTCTGGCATATATTCTGACATATCTTCTGGCATTCTATCTGACATATCTTCTGGCATATATTCTGACATATCTTCTGGCATTCT
>Ga0126342_10011104_pt1 | contig 16100 bp, 15 predicted proteins | sample Cyp1metagenome_FD_92528 | JGI IMG/M metagenome (GOLD analysis project Ga0126342, IMG submission 92528) | Coral microbial communities from Lord Howe Island, Old Settlement Bay, Australia - Cyphastrea 1 metagenome | ecosystem: Host-associated > Invertebrates > Cnidaria > Coral ... | reverse complement strand
GTAGGCCGCCCGTGCAGAAAGCGATGGTTATTGTCGGACAAGTCACCATGGCGCAGTTGCTCACGCGCCACAGAAGATATGCCCAGGGGTCGGCGGCAGGGGGCGGAGCCCTTTAATATATATATATATATCACTGATTTTATAGATAAGTCCCAAAAAGATGTGTACTGCGCAAATCGCCAACAAACTCCGTGTGGTGTTCACCAGGGTTGCCTGACTGGGAACCCACGAGCCTCGATCTTATTTAATGCTTCCCCTTCAGTCCAGATAGGCGAAGGCGACCCCGCATTGTGGGCAAAAGCTGTGAGAGATCATCCTGGGCCTCAATGCCAGTGCTTCGATATGCTTCAACATGTCCAGTTCAAAGAAAATACTGTATATGATTATATATATATATATGTATATGATCATATATGTGTGCGTGTGTATATAACTTATATGACTATAGTTATAGGTTATACAGTGATACCCCTAAGTTTTGGGGTTTTACAAGCATATATATAGTTATACCATTCATAACCCCAACTGCACCCCGCCCCCGATAAAGGGGAAAGGCAGGAATCTGAAAAGCTCCAGGTTTGTCAACTGATGCCAAGCGTATCTGGTGCAAATATTTGGCAGTTCAGGATAGTCCGGGCATAGTTGCGGCATAATCGCATTTTCGTTTGCCAACACGCTCTGTATCAAAATACCTAGACCAAGCTGCAAGCGGCAAATCAGCGGCTGAGCACCACACACCCCGCACCATGCGCAGAAATTCTTCGGGCGCATGTACGCCGGAGTGCCTTTGTAGAGGGTCTGTGTGTCTCAGGTTTGCTCAGGCTCACAGGCTAAAAGACATGACGTATTGCTATCAGCTCCATCGGCCATATCTGGCCCTGCCACCAAGCAACCCCAGCTCCAGTCCTCTTCGATTGCCTTCAAATCTGCTTCTGTCGCCACTGCCGTGTCTTCACTTGGTACTTCATGTTCATCATCATTGCCTGGCAACATCAATCACATGAACAACCTTGCAACATTCGTCCCCTGCACTGTCACAACCTCCGTTTCAGAAGTATTTCAAGATCTTCAAGCTTGCAAGGGGATGCCATAAATCCAGGAACCTTAAACCCTCGTCTACAATAGAAAGATATCGAAAAGGCTCCGTGTCCCATTTTTGTGAGGACATCTGACAGAAGTCCATCCCTCTAGTGGAAGCTAAGACCTACATCTTGTGATCAAAATTGATCAAACGTGCCGCTTTGCGCCAATGAGCGATGCCATGCCAGCAAGAAGGTGCGAGATCTGGGAAAGTTCGGTGTGTCAAGCAGATGAAAGAGAGCTGTTTGGGGGAACCCCAAAGTTCCGATTTGACTCTCTGGGTAGTAAACTGATGCGATGGCACTTTCGTTCATTGTTTGGTGATATTTTCATCCTCGTCGTCATCATCATCACCACCACCACCGCCACCATGTACCCAAAAGAGTTTCTCTACCGTGCCGGCAGCATGCGAAGAAGACTGCATTGTGGGCAGAAGGAGCACAGAACTAACTGGTCTCAGTCATTCTGGGCGCACGTGCATCCAAGTCCTCATCGTTGATGGTGTCCTGCTTCTCCCCTTCTGCCTGGAAGGAGCTTCCGGAAGATGACCACAAGATGAACCCTACCGGACATGATTTGATTCGAAGAAAAAGGTGGAATAGAACCAGGACCCTGGTTCCACATGCTTTTTGAGCCTGGTCTTCTTCCATGAACAAGCAGACTTGCAAAACAAAACCAAGCTGTGTCCTGGTGCCAATGCTATTCAAAGAACACACCCCCTTTGACTCAAGATCGTGCGTGCCTGTTGCATGTGCAGTCACTTCAAGTACATAGATCCCTGTACATCATGTTCACCACCAGATCCAACAACAGCCGCCCAACCATCACTCCATAACCCAACAAGCATTTCCTGGATATGTTTTATCTGTTTAACATTTGTTTGGTGGGGATGAACATCCCAACATCCACATAGATAACCCACATAGAACCAGCCGAAATTTCATCCCCAGGGTATCCACCAGATCCTTCCAGATCCTGCCTCCTCTTCGGAGCTATCTGGTGAACTGCCCGAAGCTGTGGAGCGGCACCAGGCCACATCCTCCTCCAATGGCACGTACCTCCCAGGCGAGCCGGTGGCGAGCCAGCTATACGCAAAGCTACTGAGCTGGAGATTCCCAAACTGGATACTTATATGATACTATTGTATACTATTGTCAGATATTCTCAGTCATATTCAGGAATCACGGAGTCATGATATGTCATGATGATATCTATAATATTCTATAATGATGATCAATGGTGATTAACATGATTAACCCGCTTTACACCACTTGGATCCACTTGGTAACCTCACAGCAACAGCATCTCAGGATCTCCCAGGATGTGTCGTGATGTCGATGTCGGGCACATGGGCTTGGACGTGTCCTTCTCCAAACCTGGCGGACTTGACGGCATCGTCCAGAACGTCACCTTCTTCCTGGCTCATGAAAGACATGAAAACACACCTGGGAACAAAATCTGACTTCGCCTGGTAGATGAGTGTGAATTATATGTGTCTGACTGTCTGACATCGATTTAATGATTATTACAGGTGTCTGGATGACATGCGGGTGAGATAGTCCATGGTAATTGCTTTGGGTTGATAGAAAACCAAAACCAGTTCACACTGGAATGTTGCTAGGCCACAAGTATGGAGGGCTCTTTCACCCGAAGCTGCGGATCTCACAAGGTAGCCAGTTCGACATATGAAGGGAATCTACTTCCGAGCTTGAAATCCTCGGCTTCCGAATGGGAACAAAGAAGCGTGAGCGTCGCAGCAACAACTCTGATAGAGCTGCAATTTCAAAAGGCAGAGGAACATCCAAGGGCCAAAAAATCTTGGAACCAGAGGTGTTATGCTGTCAGTGGGACTTTTTCATCTTTTTCACTCCCTATCCTGCACCCCAGGCCCCGATGTCATCCCTTGTCTTCCTGGTGCATCGCCACTTCAGCCACTTCAGTCCATAGCGTGTCATTGGTCAGATTGCAAACCCTGCAACAGCAGGTCTGCTTTCTTTTGGCCAAGGCACGGTGCGTCCGCAGATTTTGAGATGTACACCTATCCAGTCCAGAGGAAGCAAATCAAAGATAATCAAAGATTGCCAGGGGAGATGGACGCAGATCACGCTGAGGGAAGATGGACCGCCAATCTAAGAATAACACTCCAATCCTGGCACCATCTGGCACCCTTCCGGTGCCTCGCTTGTGGACGCCATCTCACAGAAGAATGCTCCAATCCGCAAGCTCAAGGGAGATTTCTTGAGCGAAAAACTCTCTGCAGGATATGACAATGATATGACATGATGACACCCCACAGGAAAGTTATGTTTTTTTGAAGGCTATGGAGGATCAATTAGGCCTGGGAAAAGTCAGGATGCATCCGGCATCCATGGGCAAGCAAAGTCAAGAAGTAAAGTCACTACTAAAACTTCTGTCTCCAGCCATCTGGCCAGAATGATCAACCCAAGAAAGGATCACAAAGGCGTTCTGAATTTCACAGTGAGCAGAATCAACAGTGACACCAATCTGTCTTTCTAAAAATGAGAGAACGGATGTGAACGGCCAACCGCCAGATGATTCATGGCCTGCAATCCATGGATGTTGCGACCAAATTTCCAACACATGGAATATATTAAACGGAATGTCACCACAAACACTTTGTCAACATGTAGAAGTTTTGGCCATGGAGTTGTCCCTTGCCCAAATCTTCTCTGTCACTTGGCTCATTGAAATCATAATTCAGTGTCAAGTCCATAGAGAAAAATCCCATGAAATGAAGCCTGGAAAGAGCTCTTTTGAGACTAGCAACGTGTAGCATCTCAGTGGTCGCAGGACTGCTACATTCCCAGTAAGATTCCTTGTTCGACGAGTTCTGCAGCCGTGGCTTGTCCTTTGCACCAGATCGCGGCCTTTACCATGGAATAATGCTGAGAAACATCGGAGCTATTGGTGCCCCATGGTGCTGCTATGAACAGCAAGCTACAGCTTGGAAAATCACAAGTAGGTTCGCGCCCTTTGGCAGTGCGATGTCGCGCATAATTTTGGTACCCACAGAAGTGTTGGTATTCGGAGCTGATGATTCATTAAATTGAAAGCTGTCAGTTTGACCTAACCGATTGATCGATCTCTTAAAATGATGTTCTCTTTCTTGGGGAATGGTGGCAGAGTTACACCTTACTTCGATTTACAGTAGTTGTTAACTCTGCTGAATTTCTTCGGCGTGAACCTTGTTGTGTTGTGGCCATGCGGCCTCAGTTGGGACCTAAATGACATCCATCAAGATGTGGCATGCTCCTCAGGTCCAAAGTCAACAAAGTCATCGGAAAGTCACGCAAAAGCTTCGACAAATGCTCGATGCAAAGCCAAGCTTCGGCCGATTCCGGGTGCTTCCGGACAGCCGGCAATAATTGAAAGGAGCGAAGGCCTGGAATATCTGGAAGCGTCAAAGGTACTTCGGTTGACACGGTGACTCAGTTGGTCCGTGGTCAGCAACGGCGGTTGGTGCTTGGTAGGTCCCAAAAGTGGGATTATAATAAGATATTGTAAGATATTGTAAGATGGTCCCATTGACAAGTCAAGACATGTCAAGACATGTTGGCCGAATTGATTCTTGCGCCAAAATTCAGATGCAATCAGATACATTCAAATGTCCGCTTGGCTGTTTATACAAAAACAATTTGCAAGTCTGGAAGGGTGTGATGCGTCAGTCACACGGCATTTTGCATCATTTTGCACCCTGTGCCTCACACTCTTCCTCTGTCATGAAACGAAGGGAACGTTCCAGTGGACAAAGGTTCTCTGGGGAGATGGCGGGACACTCATCGAAGTTGCAAATGCCACCTGCTCCAACTGTAGTGCGTGCTGAGTTCAGTATTCAACTGGATGCCATCAGGCCAATACCCATCAATACCCACTCGTCAGATCTCGTCAGTAGGCTTCTAACAGTTTACAAATGTTTAGAACCCCTGTAGCTCAGGTAACACCTCGGATTAGGACTTGGAAATTGAAGTGATAATCGTAGATAATCGCAGGACCAACTGGGACTTGGCCTTGTGTCATGTCCAGAATCGTGGCATATGCGGGGTGGAATTCTGGTGACATTTTCTGGAGCACTGGGAAAACCCTCCGTGCTGGATAAGTTCAAACTGAATTCTGGACTTGTTCGGAAACAAACAAAAAGTCGGTACCAGGGCCTCGAATGAAGTCACCCCCATTGGTGCGGCTCAAGTGGTGCTTCATGCTTTGGGTGTAGCTCTGGACTACCTGCCAGGCATGGCAGACATTTCATGTCCATGTCACTGTGTCTGTAATGATTTCGGTGGTCTAAAATCAAGCAGCAGCAAGAAATCGTGTTGCCCCTTGTACCAACGCTGTTCAGTTGTTGGATTTTGATCACCGTCCTCGCCAGTGATGATGTTCTTCCAATACCTAAGAAATGCCAAGACAAATTCTTGGCGCTCGAAATCTTCAGAATGACATCAGAACAGAGCTCCCTGAATCTCACTGGTCTAATAGTCTATTTGGTATGATCATAGCGTGATCAAATGTCAGATGTTTGTCCTGTTGAAATTCAATGGACAACTTCAGAATAAGTTCGCTCGGTTTGTGGAGATTCAGCATCTTGCGCGGTCAACAGAGCCATGGACCCATCGTCATTTCATCCAAGGTGCGGATAGTTCATTGCATCAGCACTGTTGTAGCCTGGCTACAGGTGCTGACAAGCGGATCAAGTAGCAAAAACAAAGGCATCAATCAGTGCAGTGCTTTGTGTGCTGCAAGACTTGCCAAAGCAGGCAGTTTCCAGCAGTTGTACAAGAGATACTAATGTGTTTGAACAATGAAAAATCGAAAGGCCAATCATATTCCACCCAGCAGTTCCGACATGTTTGCTGCGCCTGTGCCGGTTTGTTCCTCCCAGACACTTTGCTCAGTGAGATTCTCCAGCGGTCCAAAGTTGTTGGTGAAGTTGCCGTTCAAATCCCACGAAGCGTGGAGGGCTCAGAATCAGATGCCAGGGCCCAAGAGCTCTCGATATTAGGCACATGTTGAGATGTAAAACGTGTATATACATGATATATGTATGTATATATATATATACATATCACATATACTGTATACACATGTACTACTGTGTATGTGTATATATATATATATATGTGTGTATGTATGTATGTGTGTGTGCTGTATAATACATATGTATATATTAGTATATATACATATATATATATATATATACATTGTCATATGTCCAATAGCATACTGTATATTATATATATATATATATATTATTAATATAGCATGTAGTGTATTCATAATATGTATATTATAATATATATTCTGATATTATTATATCTATATATATATACATATTATGTGTAGTTATGTATTACATCATTTTATCATATCTTATATAATATATACGTTGTCTATAAATCTGCGTTTGACTGAAGCAAAGTGGTGCACTTTCACTTTCTTGTGATGCCATGTGCTTTCCAGTTCCCAACGCCACACTACTCAAACAGGTGACATCATCAGGAGTCTAGAATTGAGAAGCGCATGAAAAATCCTAGTCCCCTTAGAGTCCCTTCGAAAATCCAATCCAATCGATGGCTTTGTCTGGAAAATGTGCTACCCCGAATTTCGATACAGTAGTTGATCAGTAGTTTTCCATAGTTTTCCCATACAGTAATATAGATCAGATGGCCCACAAAACGAGGAGGCAATTCCACGATTAGGGGATATTAGGGGAATAAAACAGATTGCAGTCCAAGACACTGTGTGGGTAGGGGCCACCAATGAATTGTTCAACATCCAGTGCATCACAACTTTGAAGTTCCGTCAGTTGCTCCTCCCCACAGTGGCTGCCTAGTTGATAAGCACCGTCACGTCTATGATCACACTGCCAAGTTGATCACTACAGGAATGACTTCGAAATGACTCACCAGTAGGAATGAGAGCCTATCGATTTGATTCGATTTGTGCCTCTTGCCGACCTAGTGACCTGTTGCAACACTTCACTTCGACTGATGAGAAGCTGGGGCTCCTTCGTCAAAGCACTGCTCCTCAGATCTCCATTGGGGACTTGCTGAGAATTGGGTGTCCATCCATGTCCATCCTATATGGCCGTATATGGCATAGTAGTGGTCGTTACAATGCCAAGATCCTATTCAGCTAGCATGAAGCGTGGCGCATCCCAAACTGGTTGCTTTACCCGAACAGAGTTGCTCCCCAGTCCCCACTTCAGGCTGCGATCAGGATGCTTCGACCCTGAAATTGGAGTGGGCACAAACTTGAACGAAATGTTTAAGTGACTATGAGCGGACCAGGAAGAGTGTTCTCTTGAAGTCTCTTAAAGTCTTCAAATACCTTTAGTACCTGAGAGCACTTCGAGGCTTTCAAGGCTCCAAAGTCGGACCTTTGCCATCTCACAGTCCACCGGTCGGCCCTGGTGGCCACCACCAATCATGAACTGCCCGTTGTCAGCGATGTTCTCCTTAAGAGAAAAAGCAGGCAGAAAGGATCACGAAAAAGAGGATAAAAGAAGCAAACGAGAGAGTGAAGGGAGAGAGGGAGAAAGAAAGAAAAATTACCAAAAGAAGGACGTAAAAACATCTTAGGGTTGATGCATTCTTGCTCCAACCGATCCAAGGTGAGCAGTTGTATAGTATCTGGGCAAACGGGTGAACTAATAATGGGTAAACAGATGAAACGTCTATGCATGTTCTTTTAGAAAAGCACACGTCCAACCGTACCAACAAAAAAAGTCAAACTGCAAGTAGTTCATTTGCAAACACACATTCCGTTTCTCTGACTCTAACCTATCCATCAGGCCCAAGTGTCCGCATCCGGGGAATATGTGAGCCTCCCGGGATACTCGATGCTGTCAACAAAGAGTTTTCCAGTCCCTACATATTCAATGAGTGGATAGAGGTTGTCATAGATCAGAACGTTGTCTTCCACCGGCGTAAGCCCAGTGAAGGAATTGCTAATGAGCGTGGTGTTGAAAAGGGCCCACATCATGCCTGAGGTGTGTGCTTCACGGGACGCGATCTATAGTTCTGTGCTGATGTATGTAATGATATTCTTCAAGCCATCGTGTCTCCCCTCGTGTCTCCCCTGGCTCTTAATCTCAACGCAATTCCTAGTGATTCTAGGATAATGCAAGTTCTTTCCAGCGAAATGGTAGGTGGCCACCTATCCAACTGGCTTTACAGACCCCAGTTTTCATGGATCTGTTGGGATTCAGGACCGAAAGCTATCTATGTTTCCCATTGTTTTGTTTCCATTTTTTCTCGGCCCTGGATTGTAATCGCCGAGAGGCGGTTCTCAAATGTGTGGCTGCTAACCAATCTGGCCAAAGTCATGTCCACATTTTTCACGTCGCAATTCACCTCGCGCAGAAAGAAATGGGCGAGGGGCAATGAGATTCTTATCCAAATTTCATGCCAACATGTTCTCAACATACCAAATTCATCCCAATTCTGGAGTCAACTGAGTTGACAAACCTGCTTTGTGCTAGGCAATTCTAGAGCTGATCGCAGACGGCTGAGGTGGTCCATTCCTACAATAAATGAGCTGTAGAAATAGTGTGTTGCAGGAAAGTAGGAAAGACAATGAAACCTCGCACTCAGAAGTGCCACAAGCTCAAAATAGTTAAGATATATAATCAGGATACGTGTCAGAATTGTGGACCCCTAAAGGCCTTCACCTGAAGAGAAAATGGTTGAAAAAAATGGGATGAAACCATTTCGGGGACAATCCTCTGTTGGGCAATGTGAATCAGATGCAGACTGACTTTTGCTACCCGGAGACTGCCAAGGACACTTTGGTCCTTCCCTCCCCTCCAATGATTTGCTCATCCTTGGCCCGAAAGCTTGCACCATGGCAGGAGTCAAGTCACGAATCATAAGCTTGCCTCTTTGCTAAGCGGCTGAAAGAGAATGAAAGAGACGAGATCCCAATCTGCAAAGACTTGGGAAATGCAGAAAAATCAAGCACCGGAGCTGCCTTCACCGCGAAACCCTCAGTAGGCCAAGCTGCAGTCAATGTGACCCAAATATCGTCCAGTGATGCATTCGCCTCAATTGAAGTGGCATTTGCCAAACGCTCGGTCAACTCAGCGAGCATCTCCGTATTACCTAGGTCCCGCTGGCGATTTTGACAAAGTTATACGATGGCTAGGACCAGGATTATATTATTATATAAAGGATGAAAGACCACCTGAGCATTTGAGTTACAGTAGCCCCTTGTTGCGAACAGGCTTCGCGTCGCTCTTCCCTATTGAATGATGTTGGCAGGTTCTGTTCCACCGCGGTTTCTTTGGGGGCTGAGACCTCATGGGATCTAGGCGAACTGCTACCTCTTCCAAATCAACGGGCCGACATTAGACTGCCGATGGCTTCAGCGTACCTTGTGGAACCTAAGGACCTCGATCTCTGGATCCGCAACACACACAGGTCGTCAGGGCGCCAGAGATCGTGGCATATCTGACGTGCATGAACTTAAAACCTCAGCGCGGTCAGAAACGTAAAATGTGGTTGTATCACCACATTGCAGCTGCCAGATGTGTTTGTGACATTATAATCTTACTCATGTCATCGTTGTCATCTTTTGTCTAAATGGCTCAGATTTGTCGGAACATGTCGGAACATTGCGACTTCAAAATCTTCAAAGAATCCTGCTGTAGATTACAGGCACGAGCTGCCAGTCAAATCATTCACCGCTCGATCCCAAGTTCCCATGAGGCCCATGAGGAATGGATCTATCATGATCTATCCCCAACTGGCAATGTTTGGTTGGGAGTTACATTGATTATCATTAGATTATCATTAGATTATCATTAGATTATCGTTCGATCATTGGATTATAAAATTTGGAGTACCCTGGCTTTATCAATGCTTTGTCCATCGACCAAGCCAGGCCCCTTTAAAAGCCCGGCCACTTTTTAGAATTTTGGAGCCACCTCCTGCAGTTTGATTCCAGACTGCTGCCACATGGTGCCACCTCGGCCCAAAAAAAGGTAGCCTCGGAGCCTTGTGTTACCTGTGTTGGTTTCACTGGCTGTACACTTGTGGCTTTTGGATGCTTTTGGAAACATCTCAAGATATCAAGAAACTATAAGAAAGTGCAATTTTTGTGGTGCGATCCGCAGTTGCGCTAGACAACATCAGTCTAGTGGACTTCCAGGAAGCTGATGGAAATTTCCTATCGCGGCACTTCCCATCGACCACGCTGGGACCATCAATGTATCCACTTGACCTGATTCAGATCTGTAAACTGTGCTCAAGAAGATTGGAATCAGTTCTGCTCTCATTTCTACAGCAAAAAGAACTCAGGTGAGATTCCAGAAACCCGAAGGAAGTTGTAGCTCTCATTTTTTCCGCGGAAAATCTAGTCAACTAATTAGTTGCACAGCGGACAGTGGTCCGAAAAAACATGTTCAAGAAATCACCCAAGTTTCCACCGCGCAGATGAGCGGCGTGCCGGTGTTGGTACTCAATCCAAGCCGGCCATCACTATTGATCCAAATGGCACCATGGCGCCGCCTCGCAGGCGGCAATGAGCCTATGCGAATCTATGCGACATGAATGGACTTGATTGGACTTTTATGATCTTTAATGGATGATATGGATGGACTTTCATCATCTTTTCTATATCGTTGGCTATTGTTTGTTTGATCTAGGATGGCCAGATATTTGTTGGCCACATAATATATATATATAATATATATATATATATGGCCAAGTGAAACATGGGATGCTTCACTTTCCAGCGCCTACTGGATGAACTGAACAGGGTCTCCGCATCGTTGGTGCCAAAGCTCCCGATGAGCATGGAACGCTCGGGGGATGGAGCCGATTTCACATAGAACCAGCCTCACCATAAGTCCCCCATACGTCAAACATCAATAGATCTTTCATATCTTTCGTACACATCTTCATCATCTTCCTTTCAGTTCACCTTTGGACCAGTGGACCACTTCCATGAACCTTAAGACACCTGGCTGTGAGTTTTGGGCTATCCAATCATGAATGGAACATATTCTCCCATCCCCCCATCTTTGGAGAAATCTGCAACAATAAAGAGATATGATATATATATATGTCACAAACATTCAAATCATATCCAATCAACAAACTAAGCTTCCAGGCCTTCCCATGTCATGTCGCCCTGGCTGTAGGTCTCCCATTCCGTGATCAACGGCGGGATGTTTGTCGACATCCCTTCTGGGACTGGCACGCAGCTTTGGGAAAAGGCTACACGGCTATACTGGAGTTTCCAAGCCATCTAAAAATATCTAAAATCCATCTAAAGATTCTAAAGATTCTAAAGGCGAAGAAAGTTCAGGCCGTTTTCTTGGCTGGAACCCTTTGGATGACGGCGTGGTCATTGTGGTCAATTAGGCCAGGCAAGAACATTCTGCAGTCACATATGTTATTTTCCCCGCTCCGGGGAGTTTGTGCTTTCCAATAGGTCATTTGGAAATTGATTTGTGTGCTGTGCGAGGGTGAGTATGAATAGTTGCTCTGTGTTGTTTTGCTTTGGTTTGCTGTGTTTTGCTTTGCTTTGTTTAGATTGGATTTGATTGGATGCTTCTTTGCTTGCTTGTTTCCTTGTCAGTTTGTTTGTTCTGCATTGTCTTGCCATCCACTAGAGTCACTAGAGTGCAGTCAATATGTCGATGCCCAAGCAGCTTGGTATACAAAGTGTCAGCCCGAAATGCTGATCTTCCTGCCTTCAGACATCCGGGTCACGAGAAATCCCCAGCTGACTCCGCGGGTCCTGAGTTTTGAGACCACGTTCAAGGCAAGCCTACTACAAAGAAATAAAGTATGGTAAAATCCCAAAATATTCCAACGTATTCCAACATATTCCAACATATTCCAACGTATTCCAACAATCCCAAGATCTCGCTTCTTGTCTTTTAGCGGGTGGCAACAAACTGTGATGTGTCCGCTTCACATTTATGGTTCTGTAGGTGTTTTCCTCACCAAGCTGCGCAAAGACTTCGCTCTTGACAAAGCATCGGCCAGGTCGAGTAACCTCTCTGCAGACCGGGTCTCTCAAATATGCCAAGAGAGTCCGTCACAACTCAGAATCAGGAGACGCTTCACTGCTGCATGCTAAGAGATGTTGAAAATCCACAAATTTAGACATTTTTAACTACAAGGTCAACTCGAAAAGTCCGCTGTCCCGAAGTCCTTCACGCTGCATCGCTTCTGATCTGACTTACCACTGCTGACGCGGCCTCGCCACGATTGTTACCACAGTTGTAGGAGCAGAAGAAGGCTGGTGGGATCCTTGGAAATTGCGGGCACAACCGGCACAACCCAGATCTACCCAGATCTACCCAGCATCCAGTTTGAGCTGGTCAATGGATGTCAATGGATTTTCGATTTTCATCCCGGACCGTGTGAGATGTAAAACAATATGAGAGAGATGTTGACTGCAACTGCAAGGAGAGTCTCCCACATAGCCAGAGGAGCCGGCCATACATCTTGGCATATCTTAGATATCTTAGTCACTTTAGCTCCCGGTGCGAGTCACACCATTCCACACCGTCTCATGCCTAGAGGCTGGAATCCAACCCGTTCAACCTGGCCACAGAGAGGCGAAGTCGGCATTTTTACTCCGATTTGAAACCCAAAACAAGGGTCCTACTATGTCCTACTCAGAGATTTGGAGCGGAGGCAGTGAAATTTAAAACATTCAGCAAGGAAGATCATCTTGCATCAGCTTAGACTCTATGTCACTCTATATGTCTCTCCGTCTGAGGCACTGCAGATGACTGCTGCCATACTGTTGCCATGTCTAGCCGTCTAGCCTCCTCAAGGGCCAGGGTCACTGCCTGAGAACCAGAGGAGCACTCCATGGTCCAAGATGACTCACCTGGGTGACCAGTGGATTGCTGCTGCTTACTTATACCCTCTCAAGATTCTCAAGCAGAATTGATGGAAGCAAGTGATTATTGAAATCATATGATATCTATGTATATGCAATCTGAACAAGAAAGACATTGGTTTGGTGTAAACCGTAAGAACTGCCCCAACTTCTCTTTTCAATGCCTTTCAGCATGCCATGCTACTCTCATCTGTGTTGACCCTATCCGCGTTCAAGCTCAGGCACCCATAGGCGGTGTGGTCGCGTCGCTGGAAGAAATGTATGCAGTGTGGGTGCAGAGCCCATTTTCGTCGAGATCCTCGCGGTGGTCAGTGGAGGCCTCTGAGGCGCTATACCAAGTGCGCATGGTGGTGTGAAGCATGACTTGTCATACATCGTATCTTGAACTTATACATTTGCAGTTATATACAATATAGTATATATATATATATTCATATATAGTAATTATTATGTATAAACTCACACATAGTGTGAAGAAACACGAAACCAGCACTCCGTTCATAGTGTTCTCCTCATCACACAATCGCCTTGATCGGTGGATCATTTCTGAAATCATCTAAAATCTATATCAGTGTTCACAACGTCTCCCCCTGCTGCACTGAACTCCTGAGATTGATTTCGATCAGGTGTCCCGTCCAAAGTCTGGATGATCCACCTGCCGGAGTATTCTGAACATGAACCGAGGCGCCGAGGCAGGTCATTGCACCGAGACTCTACCCCCATTGCCTGGAGTCGCTGGTGGAACCATCACAACTTGGATCGAAATAAATATGCCTCAGCCAGATTTGATGTCATCATGCACCAGACATCCAAGCACATTTGAAGCCTCAAACTGCCTTCCACCTAAAGACCAATATGAATATGATACTGTATGTGGTTCAGCAACCCTAGTTTGTTGAACACAAGAGCTTCAGGTTCAAATTGTCATCATCCATGGGCATCCACGGGCATCCATGGGCTTTCAGGGTACAATTTGGAATCGAAGGCTTTGTAGAGTGGTGCGCCACTGGCAGTTCTGCCTTGGAGATTGTACTCCTGCAGGAGGATCCAGAGCAAGAATTTGTGGGGTGAGATGTGGTCCATGGTCAACAAATGTCAATAGCATCATGGAATATCTTGGAGGATCACCAAGATAGACAAACTATATATGGCTATGATGGGACATGATCATCTATGATCTATGTATGAGAACAAAGGTTGAGAAGACCCAGGACCAAGTGCACTGTGCACCTCCATGGGTTGGGAGGTCAACTGGGCCGTAAACCACACGTCACTGGGGCCAGTGGTGTTTGTGTCTGTCAACAAGAAACACTGCCTGCAGGCTTGGGGTCATGCTCACTTGTCTGATGGCGTTATCTAAACCAATGAAACACAGGAGCGCACAAGTGCAGTCAGACCTGCTCCGAACGTCGAAACCATGCGGGGAAAAAAATGCTGCCATCAACAAGCAAAGCATCCCGCGTCAACTTTTTTCGGTTGGGCAGGGCTTTTAAGTAATGACCAACATTGGAGTGATCTTGGTATGCGTCCATCCCCCAAATAACCAGTAAACTTATGGCTTTGGTTCAAAATTATAAACCTTCACGGCAGAATGGTTGCATATGATGATTCAAATGCGATTAAATATTAAGACTCTAAGGATGATCTGATGACTCGAAAGTGATTTCTCATACTGAGACAAGTCACAATTAAATCTTTGGCATTAGTAATTAATTAGTGATAGTACTATCTATGTGTATCCATTATGGATAATCCATATTGACATATATTGAAATTAATCAATCTGCTACCCGGCCCAACGGAGCGGCTCCGTGTTCACCGAGTCCAGGCAGGCACCGTAGATTGCCAAACGGACAGGTGCCTGTCGGGTCGCCAACAGTTGGTGCTGGGTTCAACCAATCCCAATCTGATCAATATGTACATATCTATGTCTATTGATTGTGACATATTTATGTATTTATCTATCTAGTTAATTTGGTTAATCTATTTATTGTGTTTGATTATTTTTTCTCTGTTTATTTACTTATTTGTTTATTTACGTATTATTTTATGTATTATATTTTTCAATGTATGTATGTCTGTACGTATGTCTGTATGTCTGCTTATGAACGAAAAATACATGGAAAACTGTCAAGCAAAGGACGGCAAGGAAACTTTGCATGGAGAATGGACCACAAAAGGATCACCGTCTGCAGCCTTTCAATCTGATGCATGTCGATATTTGTCTGACACCTGGCACCTCTGCACATGCCAAGGCAAACAAGAAGCTGATTAAAAAGCCACGCATGGCGATTCCAACAAGCTTGGCTGTTTCTTGATCTGTGGAGGTCACTTAGCAGACTTAGCAGACTTGGCCGTTCATTCTAGCCTTGAACAAAAACCATTGAAAGAATGTACTCTAGTGTCGGATGTCGTTTCGCGTCATGTTCCCGGAGCAAGTAGTTTCAGGGAAGCAGGGAAAACCCTGTTTGGCCCCACTTTCATGCGTTTTCATTACATTGCTTGGAAGCAACCGGCTTGTGATCAAGCTAAAATGGATGGCTTATGATGGCTTCGTTGATGGCTTTGTCGATGGCTTCGTTGATGGTTTTGTCGATGGCTTCATGTGCTTGTTCCAGCTGCAATCTATCCAGGACAAGTCCATGAGCCAAGCTTGTCAATGAGTTGCTTTTAAGGACTCAATTTGGGATTGGCCTGTTTTGCATTCTTGTCTTCCATCGTGAGAGCCAACGGCTATCGGCTATCCGATTTGCAAATTTGCACTTGCCCGTCCTTTTAGAAAGGTGAATGCAGGGCGCTGCAGTACTCAAGTACTCCACTTGCTATTGTGCCTATTGATTAAAGATGCAGCTCAAACCCAAATTAGTCTATCGTTCTCTAGAATCGAGTTGTGTAGTCTGTAAGTGGTCCGTTGTCATGTTGCAGAAAGGCATATGGGGTGATCGAGCACGCATCTGAACAGATTTCTCCACGCATGCAGTTCACCATCAATCTCTTAAAGAAATAAAAATATTGAATCACAGCGAAATGCGTGCGGCAGGATCTGTCAAATCAAATGCACTCGCTCAAATTCAACTGCAGCTGTTTTGTCATGGCGCCTCAAAAGTATGTTATGGCTCAATTGGCCAAACTGAAAAACG
>Ga0126342_10011103_pt1 | contig 16100 bp, 14 predicted proteins | sample Cyp1metagenome_FD_92528 | JGI IMG/M metagenome (GOLD analysis project Ga0126342, IMG submission 92528) | Coral microbial communities from Lord Howe Island, Old Settlement Bay, Australia - Cyphastrea 1 metagenome | ecosystem: Host-associated > Invertebrates > Cnidaria > Coral ... | reverse complement strand
TGATTTAATGGTGATTTATTGGGATTTAATTGTGATTTATGGTGATTTAATGGTGATTTATTGGGATTTAATTGTGATTTATGGTGATTTAATGGTGATTTATTGGGATTTAATGGTGATTTAATGGTGGTTTAATGGTGATTTATTGGGATTTATAGGGGATATAATGGGATTTACCCTCTGGTTATGATTAACGTAGCCATGGTTTTTCGATGGCCCTAATCGAAATAGATGGTCTACCGTGCTTAAGAATTGTGGATCTTTCCACGGCGATGTAACAAATAACCAGATGGTACCTGGTTTACTGGGGATTTTGATGGGCCTAGGATTGGCCATGCTTGATTTCCCAGGATGTAGGATTGGCCATAGTAAATCTGTTTGCTGGGGATTATGATAAATAACCAGGTTTCCAAAAATGCTGGTATAATAATACCCTATAACAATCATCAGTAAACCAGTAAACCAGCAATCTTCCTGGCCTGGTTTACCATCATTTATGATAACTAGGATTGGGAAAGCGTTTTCAACCACCTAGTTTCCATAAATGGTGGTAATCCGATTAAAATAGATGACTTGGGGGTACCCCCATTTCAGGACACCTTTATATATTGGTTTAAATATGGTTATGGGAAAACGAACCAAGCATTGTTTTTGCATGTTTTTTCTATATCATTTCCAAGTTTTTGTTGATCAAAATCACCATGTTGGGGTTTCCATAGTCATGCGGGTATCCCAAAATGGATGGTTTATTTAGTTATTTCATGGAAAATCCTATTAAAATAGATGACTTGGGAGTAGCTCCGTTGCAGGAAACCTCTTTTTTTTGGCTTTTAAACATGATAGTAACTCAGTGAACCATCAACATATTACTCATCCCGTGAATAACGATGGTAACTCTGTGACACATAGTTTTCTATTACAATAATGGAATGATGTATGTGATATATTTCGGATATATTGGTTTTTAAACATTTTAAACATCATAATGCAATTCCACAGCTGTGTATGTTTTAAAGTTCTTGATATGTGATATGTTTTAAAATTCATCAGATTTGGGAAATTAGATATGGGAACTTATTAAACATAGTTTATCATGAAATATGTCATAAATAACTTGATATGTGATATATTTCATGAAAAGTCATCATTACATATCATGTATCCCATTGCTATTCTATGCGTCCATGAAATTATATGATGTGATAAGCACATAGAATGGCCATATGAGCTCATATGTTAAACACTGACATCTGTGGAATTATTCAGCGACAATATTAGTTTACAACATTGTTAATGGGAATCATTCAGATATGATGTGAATTGATGTGATATGATTTGAAATGATACGATATATAAATAAAGCAGAATTTATGACATGATACATATAGACTGGTAAGTCATACACAATATAAATATGGAACAATTATGACTCGTAAAAGATGAAACATGTTCGATATATTTATATACAGATAATATCACAAAAATAGATATTCTAACGTATGATGGGGAATATTCAGCTATGATATAGAACACAAATATCAAAAATAGAATTTGACCTGAATACACAACTAAAATAGGAACCATTTGAAGAGTTTAACTATACAAATCAAACATACATGCAAATATATACATATATTTACATATATATATAAGTGCGTATACATTTACTATATCACAGATATATATATACACCATTTATATACATATATATATATAATATACACATCATGACCCAATCATCATGGACTCGTGCCTGACTTCGAGGCAAACTTTGCTCAGCACCCTCAGAGGCGAGTTTTTTTGGGTCGAGTCATTGGGCGGTACCAGAAATCAGCGACCCAGCGGACCCAGCGGCTGGGGATGGGTGGTTTTGCCATTGGTACCCTCTGGTAATGACTAACAAAAAACTATTGAAAATGGCCCAGTCGATTTATAGTTGATTTTCCCATGAGCAATGGTGATTTTCCAGTTCGCAATGTTAATTAGTTTACCAGAGGCTGTTTTAATGATTGGGGCAGTTATTTTATGTATACAAAATTAAAAATAATCAATTTATGATTGGGGTTTTGCCATCCAAGTATATTAAAAGCAACGATTTTGTGGTTTATGGCATTGGGGTAATTACATTTGGGTGGATTACCATTTATTATGTAATCAATGACATATGGTGATGACTTGGGGATGGTCTATGGCATTGGCTGAAAAACACATGAATAATAGCACGGATGATTTTTTTTGGGGGAAATGACACGTGACTATATAGGATGATTAATAGGTAATTCAACCATAAAAAAAAATCAGGATTTAGCCAAAAGAATGGATGATAAATAGGACTGATAAATGATTAATGATAGATGTTTGACTATCCAACAATAGATGGTTTCGATGTCTATCGGCGAATGAAGAGGCAGCTGATAGCCATGTTGATATACGTTAGCGGGGTCGATAATTTTAACATATACTGTGAATATCAAAATCGCGTAATAATTTCAACCAGCAAGTAGGTTCGATTGAACCATGTGCCAAATCTTGAGTTCTGTCATTTTTCGTGTTTTCGGCTCTGTGTAGGTGATACCAACATGCTACATGTCCACAGCTGAAGCAAAACTTTCATCGGATCGGTTGCAGCAGTGCAGGAACTGCATTAGCTAACGTTACTGTAGATTGGGATCCAGTCATTGAGCAAGCCGGAGTCACTTGTAAAAATCTGGATTCCTGTGGGGAAATCATAGAATAATGGCAATTTTTGTTAATAAAACATGCCATGCCAGTCATTTCAAGTCATTTCCTCAGCCTTGAAACGCACATTCCAACGATACCAGGTCGATTCCACTGGAAGATATCCATCTCAAAGTTCCTAGAATTCAGCCTATGGTCGCTGCTTAACATGGCAGTGATGGCAGCATCAATCTCTCCCTTCCAAGTCTCCGCAAAGCTTGCACTGACAGGCGAAGACGGGACGACTTAGACCTTTCAAGGGAGCTCCAAGTCGTTCATATTAATCTCAGACTAAAATCAACCCCACATGTTTATGAAAATATTGTAGGGGGTCTCAAAACAGTGATGTTTCATGATTTTTCCCTCGAAAATCATATGTTAATTGGATTTGGCTGGTGGATTCATATTTGGGATGGTGATTTCCAAGGGCTGACACTTTGCTTGGGCCGTACTGCGGTCCATGGAAGTCGAACACCAGAGGGTGATTTCTTGGGTTTCTCAAAATCCAATGGGTTATCGCAAGGTTCATCTGGTTGGTGGTTTCAAACATTTTGTTTTTTTTTCCATAATATATGGGATGTCATCCTTCCCATTGACGAACTCCATCATTTTTCAAGATGGATAAAACCACCAACCAGTCATTAATGTTCCTCATTTTTTCCTGAACATGGCCATAGATTGGTAGATTTTTTTCGTTCGGACCTGGGAAATTACCAGGTCATCGTTTGTCATAGTCTGGGTGTCCCGGTTTCAGTGTTTCAGATGGCGACTTCACCATGGGGAGCCACTGGCCGCCACCTCTTAGAGCATCCCAAAGCTCAAAATGCTGGAGCTATAGCTGCAACGACCCCCTTGAGACGTCACTCCTGTTGTTTTTCACGGTTCGCAAGGGGTCAACAAAGTACGAAGAATATAGAGAACAGCCCAAGTGTTTGATCAAATATATTCCAATCCCTCTGAATAGTACATTCCACCTCAAATTCTCTCCAAAAATCAGAAGTTTCGGTATATAATTACATTTTTCCAGGGTATGGTTTGAGGGCACATAATTTTAGGAAGAGAAATACGATTAACATTTGACACAGAAGAACATCCCAAGTTGTACTGTATGTTGTTTGTTGCTATATCGTTTTCAGTAGGAATCAACATCATACTCCATTCAATATCCCACTTGATTGATTGATTGGATTGGTGTTTCGACATATGTATGATTCTCCACCCTTCCCGAAAAGACGAGTCTAATCAAAACTGTGTCCAGGGTATCTAAGATTGGCCATGTTCATCCCACCCATATTTTGATGTGAAATCCCAATGTTCAATGCTGATATATACCCTAGTTTCGTGGGTTTTTTCTGCACTGTTTGAGTTGAAATGGCCATTTCTGAAGTTGAATCTCCATGTTTGATGATCAAATATGGGTCAATACCTATGAAAATACCATTTTTAGTGGGTTATTCACATCCATAAATCCCAGCTATTTTGATGTGAACTACAGGGGTACTATTGGTTTTGACCCATCCCCAAAGCACCGTTCCTCAGATGTTTGGCTGAGACCACTGTGAAGTTCAGTCATCTCCGAGGCGAAGTCGTGGCCACCGTTCGCGTCACTGGTACTGAAACGGTGGCCGTGCTATGTCAACTCATTGCGCGCGCCACAGGTGCGCCGTGTTTCGCTGTGTGAAATCGCGGAGTTGAAACCGCCTGAAACTGGTTCGGAACAGGAGAATCGATGGTTTTTCGAATGGAACATCCTAGTTTAAATGGATGATGTAGGGGTATCTCCATTTTAGGAAAATCTGATCTACTCGATTCTGGAGGGTTGACAAGAGTATTTACGCAGCATCTTCATTTTGTGCTTTTGCACAGCTATCATTGACATAATATCAATGGAAATTATGGTGGAACATCACCATTGCTTGCACTTCCTCCTTGCTACTGAAACGGAGGTTGACGTCCATGGTGAAACGGGACACGACACGCTGACGGTGGCCAGGGGAAGCTTCTTCCTTGCGGCTCTTGCTGGAAGACTCTTGAAGTCCCATGGGGATTTTGCGGGGGGAACACCTGTGGGGAACTCGCTGCACCGTAGCACGGTCCCGTTTGCTCCGTATACCCTCTGGTAAACATACAAAAAGCTATTGAAACTGGCCATTTATCGTGGATTTACCCAGTAAATCCCAGTAAAAATGGTGATTTTCCATAGTTATGTTAGTTTACCAGAGCGTAGTAGCTGCGTGTTCGAAAAAACCTGGGTGAAAAAAGCACTCCGAAATTCTGTGTGCTGCAGATGAAAAGGACACAACAATCATAACCGTTGATTTCTGAGAGTTTCTTGGGCAGAGAGCCTTGCACATGTGTAATCTAGGTCAAGGTCAACCTTGGATGGGTAGTTTAATCCTTCAATCTTTTGCAATAAATTTCGGAATATCTACTGACCAACCAGCTCAGAAGTTGTAATTTCTTGCCGGGTATCAAAGATTCGCAATGGTTTTATGATCCATAACCCATATAAACCCATATATAAGTGGTATATTCCATATATAACGGGCCATAAATGAACATTGAAAGGTGTGTCATGGGTGTCTTTCTTTGAAGTGCCAACCCCCAAGGTCCACTGGTTAGTCGCTTCATCATGTGGGACCCAGGTTTCCCCATGGCAATTTGAGGGTATACTACCCGATGTTCAGACACACCTTCAGTGTTGCAAACTACATTCCAGGAATATTTCACATTGTTTGGTAGCCCCATTTCCTGTGATTCCGGGTTGAACTTTGGTGTCTTTCCACATTGGCGAACTGGCACATGTCTCTAACATTCGCGCCAGGGTAATGTTGGACCCTTCAAGGGAGCCGGTAGTATTTCTTACAATCCATTATTTGGCTATGGATTACCCTCTGGTTATGTCAAAATAGCTATTGAAAATGGCCATTTATAGTGGATTTTCCCATAAAAAATAGTGATTTTCCATAGCTATGTTAAATTACCAGAGGGTATTTCCTATAGCTACCAGTTGGTGATATTTTGAAGGAACCTGCTTGGCTATAATTCTCAAAAATCACGAACTGGATGTACTTCCTATGATCCACCAACTGGTTACACCATGTTACACCGGGGTTTGTTTGAAAATATAGTACTCCTATGTAAATCCACTGATTAATCAGCATTCTCCCGATTCACAATTTTGCAGTGTATACCCCAGTTTCAGATAAGCCCGAAAATCATAGTGTTGGTGATATGTGTGTGGTGCCCATGAAACAGTTTATGTAGTGCCCATTCTTATTGGCTAAATTGCCATTATTGACGGCTTTTCTGAGCGTATCCCCCGTGCACTCCCACAAAATTGCCATTATATCCTCATTTATACCATATATTATCATATGTGATCTTAAAAAACAATATATGATCATATTTTACCATATATTATCATATATTACCATATATGATCATATATTACCATATATTATCATCTATTATGTCTCCTACATAGCCTTGTCACTTGTGACTGTAAGGGCCGCCTGTTGGAGAAGCATCAAAACTTGGCCAGCGCCGGTGTGAAAGACGACTGTAGCGTGGAGATCGTGTCCTGGAGCGGTGGGTTTCGCGACGGTGCCCCCGAAACGGTGTGATGTGTTGGTATCCCAAAGTTGTTGTGGTGAAAACATGGGAAATCCATAGAAAAATTGGAAAACCATGGAAAACCATGGAAAATCATGATGAACAAGTATATCTGGTGTTGGAACTAAGAGCCAGTGACTTACTGGTGCTAAACGCAGGGAATTTTCGGGAATGATCCCAGTCATCACTAGTAATGTCATCATCCCAGCAACCCCCAGCAACCCCCAGCAACCCATCCAGCAACCCTACGTAAAACGCACAAGTCAGGTGATTGGGACAGGAGGATTTATGACTTTCCATTCAGTTGGGAATTTAATTCTCCCATTTGACGAACTCAGATTTTTCAGAGGGGTAGGTCAACCACCAACCAGCAGTGATTGGTGATTGATATAAGATGGTTTCTATGCATATGAGTTGGACTTATTGATGGTTATTGATGTTTGTACTGGAGCCATTTTGCTTATTGATGATATAAGATGGAATATTATTATAGAGTGATTGGAATATTTTTGTGGGTGATTGATGGTGTCTGGTCATATGAGTTGCTATGTTACGAGGAAAATATGCTGATTTTGGAACAGCATTTCTGTTGGGAAAAATGGGCAACGTTTTGATATTTCGACAAGTATCATTTGGAGAAGGGCATAGAAGTTATATGAGCTATATACTAAGTAATATGTTGGATGATAGAACTTCCTTTTCGCGGATCTTTTCAAAGGGGATGCTACATTGAAAACATGAGGGGAGAACAGCCAACCTTACTGTTTGGATCGTCCCAGTCTATTCCCACTTAATATATAACTGGTTGTCAAAGTGGGGCTATAAATGGTTATAACCAGTTTTATTTGAGATCACCCTAGGTAGGGGATTTACTAGCCATGGCCAAATTCTCCACTGGAATAATCTGGCTGAATTTTCATGCCTGACTTCATTTCAGGTTGGTGAAGTATTGGTTCTGTATCCAATTGGCCCAGAGATATTTCGCAACAATCTTACTGGTGCGTTTTACGTAGGGTTGCTGGATGGGTTGCTGGGGGTTGCTGGGATGATGATTATTGATAGTTAGCCAGTGGATCATTCCCGAAAATTCCCTGCGTTTTAGACGCACCAGTTTGCGCAATTCGTGGGCGATTTGCAATGTGAATTTCAGCCGCCCAGCCACTTTTGTGGTTGGTGGGGCACCAGTTCTTTCGGAGTTCCACCACAATGAGTCCGAATGTTCGATCATGTTTGATGGTAGACTCCCCATTAAATTTGATAGTTTTATTTGATTTTTTCAATGCGTAAATCTGGGGAAATCTGATTGAAATCCCATCAATCTCCATTCATGGTGACATCATGATAACAATATATAGTATCAACATGTATCAACAAAATTATGATTGACAAATATATAGTGGGAATAATTATGATTGAAATCCCTTCTCTTTGCTAAAAAAATGATTTCTGAAATCGATCAATCTCCATTTGTGGAGTCAAAAAAGGGGCAGACATCAACTGTCGATATTTCCCTGAGATTTGCCGCTTCACCACAGGTGAAAGACCAGAGATTAGTGTTGACCGCCTCCCATGATGGCACGGCGAAGATCTGGCGTGCGGATGATGGGAAATGTGCCTTTGGAGAACCAAGCTGATCTGCTTGATCTGCGAACTATCTGGAACTGGAATTGGGAGAAAAACTATTTCTGATACTTCCAGGATGAAAATCCGAATCAGCAGTTGGTTAAACGATGATAAACATGCCCATGTTTTTTTATAGCTGGTGCTTTGGAACATGAATGGATTATGACTTTCCAGTTGGGAATGTCATTATCCCAACTGACGAACTCATATTTTTCAGAGGGGTAGTTTGAAACCACCAGCCAGCAGTGATTGGTGATTGATATAAGATGGTTTCTATGCATATGAGTTGGACTTATTGATGGTTATTGATGTTTGTACTGGAGCCATTTTGGTTATTGAACCCACCAAGCAGATAGGCTTTCCAGCCCCATGTTTAGGTCATCCCTTTTGGGAGCATCACGAACCATGGGGAAAAGGATGATAAATTCCCTTGGAATTTGGAGAAACATCATGTCTTTTTTAGACAAATTACATGGACATATATGGAAGATGATATGTATATATATTTCATATTGTATGGAAGATGATGTAGGCAATCATGGTATATTGAAACTGTGGCTGGTTTTTTGAAATCCCGCGCCTTGGATTCCTTGGATGGTTGAACCCACAAAAAATCATGGGGCTAACCCCCAAAAAAAACTGTGTTTTAAGGATTTCGCAAGCATCCATCTCGACATAGCAACAGAATCTGGTGGTTTGGAACATGTTTTATTTTCCATTTCATATATGGGATGTTATCCTTCCCATTGACTTTCATATGTTTCACGATGGTTAAAACCACCAACCAGGAATGTTCGAACTCAACGTTCCAGGTGTTCGAACTCTATCTGGACATAGCAATGCAGTGAATGCCGCGCGCTTCTCCAGCTCCGGTCTTTATGCAACTGGGATCGGATCAGTAGGATCACCCTACTGACCCCATTTATAATAACAGGGGTGTGGCATGTCTCATGTCACTGTTTTCTTTGGCATGTTTTTTTCAAAGATGTGGTGAAGAAAATGCATTAGAGGGCTCCAGGAGAAAGTCAATGCGAGCACTAAAAACATTCATGTGTGTCAGTGGGTTTTGAAGAATCCAACCGGGATTTTCGATGATTTTCTGTTAGAAAATCTTGGGGTTCCCAGTCACCAAGTCAATGGCTCTGGAGTATGGAACTGGCCCAACGAATAAAGACAAACATGGCCAGTACAATCCAAAATCATGCCATTTACATCCATAAAATCTGTTCCGGATGGATTTTTCTCATGACACATGGAAATCAAATCATGTGCGTACAAAAAAAATGTTCAGTTCTCTGATGATTTGCAATTCCAATAGTGTAGATATGGAGGTTTCCTAAAATAGAGGTACCCCCAAATCATCCATTCATAAAATGTTCCATGAAATAAAGCATCCAGCGAGCGTGGGATCTCCCCATGACTATGGAAACCCCATGAACCCCCCGCGAATTCGATGGGCCATCGGGGTTTAGTTTAGTAACCCCAAAGAGATGGTTAAATGTAAAACTCCTACATTGGGGTAATGATAATTCATGATACATCACTGATCTATCTTTTTGGGGTTTTCTCTGTCTATATATAATTGATTGATTAATGATCGGGTTCAATCCTCTGGTTTATAATGGATTACTTGTTAACCAGTTAACTAACTCTACAGCCGATCTAAGTACCCTTAACTGTAACCAATTATATTGACCAGTCATATCTCCATCTCATGATGATTAGTTGAACCATGTTCACCATTTTTGTTGCTTATAAACACAATGTTTTGTTGCTTCAATCACAATTTTGCTTGCTTCAATCCCAATGTTTTGTCAGTCACCATTGGTTGCTTGTAAATCGATGGAGTTTGGTTTGTGATAAATCCAAAAAACTCCAAAACCTCCGAAAAAGACCAGCCGATCAGAAGCGTTGTTTTTTGTTTTGGATTTTTGTTGGTGAAACAATTTTTCTCCAAAACGTCCGAAAAAGACTGGCCGATGAGAGATGATCGATGAATCGATGATGAGGTCGCCACTGCCTCCCTGGACCAAACGGCAAAGCTCTGGATGGTTTCCACGGGAAATTGCGAGGACCGGGTCTGCGGGTTCCGCATCGGATGAAACATGGTGACTTAGGATGGTACCATTGATCTATGAAACATATGGTAATTTCATATAGATCTTATTGGATGATTTGGATGTCTAGTTTTTTTGTGTGTTTCCAAAAATAAGCCATATATTTCATGGGATCGGACCCACTTCATGTAGTTTTTTTGTGTGTTTACAACATATACTTGGATGAGTCTGGCTTTTGTATGTTTTTGTTTGTAAAAATGATAAGAAATATCAGTGGGGACATCCGATCGGACCCACTTTGTTGATAGGATATCCACTTACAAATCTACAAAGTGGGTTGAGATGTCTTTACAGGATATTATCCACTATATCCACTGAGCTATTTATATATCCACTATAGCTTAGATTTATATACCCACTTAGATGTCTTTGTTGGATATATAAATCTAAGCTATAGTTCTATCCTGTTGAGATCATCGTTGTGAAAAACGTCCAGTGGATTCTGAGAGATGGATTCTCAGAGACAGTTCGAAGGATAGTCCTACAATCATATAGTCTGAAAATGTGATGAACATGTTTCGAATATCTGAAAAAATAGTTTCAATGTTCATATAGTTGATGAATTTTGACCATTTTTTGGGGATGTTTCGAAACTGATGGGTTGTAGTAGTTGAAATCTATGAGAACAAGATGATCTTTGGGGATAAGTCAAACATAACAAGGCATCAACCATTGGCTGGTAATGATATTATTGACTGGTAATCCCTTCCCCCTAATACTAAACCCCGCCCCCCCTAATAAACATCCGGAGGAGTTTTTGATATCTGGGAAGACTCTATTTAGTGTTTGGGTGCCAAGCTTCCCCCAAATACTACATTTAGAACCTTTATTTTTCAAAAAACAAACTTGTCTATTTCATAATCAGTTAAATTCCTTTTTAACATCTAATTAACATATTGCCAAAAAATTGGATTTCGAAGGTTCCCCTAGATCAAAAGCCTTGATAAAATCTAAAAACATTGACTTTAAAGGACGGACCCTAATTTAAAAAAAACACCACAGTGTTGACTACTTTTATTATTAGGGGGTGACACCCTCAAATGCTACCTTTATTTTAAAATTGTTTTCTAAAGGGAATCAATTAAAACTCAAACTGGCCAACTTCAATTTTCCGCAAATTTCGTATTTGGACCTTAGTTTTTAGTGTTTGGGGTACGTTTACTACTAGGGGGAAGTGATCATTCCCGGACCACAATGGGCACCATGTCCACCAGGCCACCCTACATGGGCACACAGGTTCTTTGGTGCATCTCGGCATGACTTGGAGCTTGACATTGGACGGCTAATCACCTTCCAACCTTAGCGAAGGATGTCGCATCTCATTTTCCCGTGGAAAATTGTCATAAAAGGGGTGGGTTATATACTGTATACACCATGTTTAAACCATACAGTATTGGACAATTCCGAAATACCATCCGGTAAACTAACATGGCTATGGAAATTTCACCATGTATTGATCATTTCCTAGGAAACCCCATGGATTTCCATAGCTATGTCAGTTGCTTCGTGACTCTGTGTGCCTTGATGGACGCCTTCCAACTCTTTTGAGTTTGATCGATCCTCCATGGGTAGCATGGCAACAGCTACTGACTTTGAAACAACCATGCGAGTGATCACATGAGGGAGCTTCTGAAAATGGTGGGAATTTCTCAGAAGGAATGGGCATCATGGTTGGTTCAAGGTCCGTGGATTTCTCGCCCGATGATGCGTTACTGGTCACTGCCTCCAGCAGTGACAACAGCGGTCGGATTTGGAATCTTCAAAGCATGGCACCTTGGAGAAGATGAGCAACTCCTGGTGGTATTTGGAGCTTTTTGCAGAGGAGTTTTACCATGTTTTACCCCCAAAAAACAGCCCAGTCGTCATGGATGACCATGACATAAGCTATAGGGCAGCCATGGTGCCTTGGAGGTTCCCCATGTTTTTCACCTGACTTAACCCCTGGTGAGTTGAGTAGTGAAGCGAAGCAAGTCTTTAGCCAGAAAAGGTGGCAAATTTAAGTGGCAGCGTATCTAAGAGTGGTCATGATGCTTGGCAATTTTATGATCATCCGAGTTGTGTGCATAGCCATGGTGATGTTTTTTTGTTTGATCACCTTAAGGACGTGTTTCTTTCCTCATTCCAGGTTTCACTGTGACGCAAGGACATCGACTATTGCAGATGGGACATATTTGGAATTGTGATTGTGCCGGTGGCAGGTAAAAGGCGATTGTGCCGGTGAGAGAGACCCCCAGTTCCGTTTGTTGGTTGACTGTTGACACCCCCCCATGATTCAACTCCTTCGTTGTATCTATAAAAGACCATCGAATTCAGGCCAGGTCCGCGTCAACTTCCGCGGATTAGAGGGGACCACAGCTGAGTATTGAGGTACGCAATTTACCCATATCACATGAAATCATTGTTATCTGGTTGGTGGCTTCAAACATGACTTTTATTTTCCATTTCAATCCATTTCATATATGGGATGTCATCCTTTCCATTGACTAATATGTTTCAACATGGTTCAAACCACCAACAAGTTTTTTTTTCATGGACGATCTCCAAAACCATGGGTTTTTACTATAGTTTGGTCTAATGACTTGGATGATTTGGGGTCATTTTTTTTTAGGACATCTCCAATTTCCACGAAATCCCCATTCGGTTGGTTACGCCATCCAAGCATTCCGTCTTCGGACCGCGGGGTCTGAGGCGTGCCAGACAATCCTGGCTGGCTACGAACTGAACAGTGCCAGATTCACAGCCGACGGCTGGAAGGCGCGGGGGATATCGCACATTGCTAAATGGATTGTATTCACCATTTGGTTGGTGGTCTAGAACATGAATTTTATGACTTTCCATTCAGTTGGGAATTTCATCATCCCAGCTGTCGAACTCCATCATTTTTCAGAGGGGTAGGTCAACCACCAACCAGCCATATATTGGATACCAACCATATATCAATATTGTAAATGGATGTAAATGGTTATTTGATTCACACATGACCACATTACGCAATACCCATATATGATAGTATTCTATCTGGGTCAACCTTGGTGGTCATCCTTAACCAGCTAATTATTTATTTGGCGGGTATCTAAGATTCACCACGTTTTCGAACCTGGGATGGGCCCCCAGTTGTTGGTGGAAGAATCCTGGCTTTGTTAGTCGGCGTTGTTATTTTCCCAATAGAACTTCAAACTTTTGGGGAATCTGTCGAAAATGTGTTTTATTTTTTGGGAGACCAAAAAAAAAGAGAAAAAATCCGAGTAATGGTGATATGTTCATGGCAAAGAACGGAAGAATCGCATCCACCTAGTACTCAAGACCTCAAAAAATGGGTGGAAGAATGGTTCTATTTCATGGGGACTTCACCTCGAAAAATCATATGGATTTTATACGGAGATATCATGGAAATCTAACATGATCTTTTTCTCGGGATCAGGATCTAACAGAATATTACTGGTTGGTGGTTTGGAACATGTTTTATTGTTCCATTCAGTTGGGAATGTCATCATCCCAACTGACGAACTCCATCATTTTTCAGAGGGGTAGGTCAACCACCAACCAGCTTAGTTCATAGCCTCCGGTGTCATCAAGCATGGGCCGCTGGGAATTCCGTGGCCTAGCCATGAAGATTTCGTTCGATTTCGCGGTTGATTACCAGAGGGTACCACCATATGGATCCATATGGTAAGACCTGGTGAACCGCAGATGGCCTTGTCTATTGTTGGCTGGTTGGTGGTTTGGAACATAATTTATTTTCCCATATATTGGGAACAATAATCCCATTTGACTTTCATATTTTTCAGAGGGATAGGTATACCACCAACCAGTTAGTATTAACCATCTAGTAGTGTAGCTAATTTTGACTCATAGCCAGCTATGATTAGGTGATTTTCGCCATGTTTGATTACCAGAGGGTAATTGAATTTCGATTCCCGTATTTTGGGAGCCATTCCGCCATTCCAACAAGTGGTTGATCATCAGTTTCCCTGCCACATCGCATCGACCATAGAATCCAGGAGCAAGGTCCAAGGTGCAAATCACTTGGTGAATGACCTAGGGTTTACCATCTGGTTATTTAACATAGCCATGGAAAATCACTATTTTTAATAGGTAAGCCATCTATAAATGGGCCATTTTCCATGGCTATGGCTTTATGGTAGACTAATCAATCATCCCCCACTTAAAGATCGAACAGATCACTGATAGATTCACCCTTGCCGTTTCAGTGATTTGCGGCATCTTTTTTGGGGGCTTACTATAGATTTCAGGGAGTTTAGAAGCCAACTAAGGAATGTAAGTGGTATAACCATGTATCACCGGTATAACCCTTGGAGATATGATATAACTGAGTACCCATATGCCCCATGGTGCTGGAATATTTACCAACCTTTTCCCGAACAAAATCACCCAAATAAAAGATACCATACATGGAGCATATGGGATATAACTATAGTTGAGGTCATGGTTTACAAACCAACAGAACTATAGTGGCCCCCAGCAGCATCTTCAAGCTGCTTAAGCCTCAAGGTGTTAACAGCCTGCAGTTGGTATGACTGCGCCCTACTTTGGTGCGCGAAGACTGGCAACATTTTGCAACGATTTGCGCCTCACGATGCTGTGTCTTGGGCGATTTTCTGCTGTTTTCCGTCATTTCCATATAGGTTAGTTTGCTCTAATAACTTGGATTTTGGGCTACCCCCATTTGGGGAAACCTCCAGTTATGGTGATGAGTTTGTCCATCAGTTGGACAAAATCAACGACCAGCTCATGTCTTGATTTCTTGAAATAGATTTGCGCATTCCTCTTAGAACTTAGAACTGTCACTCAAATCATTCCACCTCTTCTCAAGCTAGATTCGCAACTGTCCCATTTCTTCATGAAACCAGCCCATTCCCATAATATGCTCCATGGATCTCCATGGTATATTTACCTACATTTTCCTGGGTGATTTTGTGAACATGTTGTTGTGCATATTGCACCATGGTGAGCATATCAACAGCACAGCCTGACGCAACGTCTGCGTGTCCTGAGGCTGTGTTGCACAGCTGCGTTTCACATGACGCATCCACCGTGGCCGGGGCCCCGGGGGGCCCCGGGGGCGCCGATGATCGTCCTTTGAGAATGGAGAGAACATGAGATGATCATTGAATTAGATTGAATTAGAAAAAGTTACTTTACTTCGAGTGATCCCCACCATGACATTTATGCATTTTGTTACTGGCATATCTTCTGGTATTCTATCTGGCAAACATTCTGAACTTTATCTGGAATACCTTGTGGCATTCTATCTGGCATATCAGAACTCATTCTAGCTGGCATACCTTCTGGCATTTTATCTAGCATAACTTCCGGCATTTTATTTAACATTCTATCTGACGTTCTATCTTGCATATCTTCTGGCATCCTATCTGACATGCTATCTGGCGTTCTATCTGGCATATCTTCTGGCATTCTATCTGACATATCTTCTGGCATTCTACCTGGCATATCTTCTGGCAGATGTTCTGGCATATCTTCTGGCATTTCATCTGGCATTCTATCTGGCATATCTTCTGGCATTCTACCTGGCATATCTTCTTGCATTCTATCTGGCATATCTTCTAACATTCTATCTGGCATATCTTCTGGCACTCTATCTGGCATATCTTATGGCATTTTATCTGGCATATCTTCTGGCATTCTATCTGGCATATCTTCTAACATTCTATCTGGCATATCTTCTAACATTCTATCTGGCATATCTTCTGGCACTCTATCTGGCATATCTTATGGCATTCTATCTGGCATATCTTCTGGCATTCTATCTGACATTCTACCTGGCATATCTTCTGGCATTCTATCTGGCCGTTGAGGTCCAGCGGTGCGCACTGAGCTGGGAAGGTCCCAGGTTGAGGTCCAGCGGTGCGCACTGAGCTGGGCAGGTCCCAGGTTGAGGTCCAGCGGTGCGCACTGAGCTCGGAAGTTGGCGAAGAGCTTGGCGAAGAGTTGGCAAGGCGGAAGTGGAGGTGGAAGTTGATGCAGACATGGTCGAGGAGAAACTGG
>Ga0126342_10011102_pt1 | contig 16101 bp, 20 predicted proteins | sample Cyp1metagenome_FD_92528 | JGI IMG/M metagenome (GOLD analysis project Ga0126342, IMG submission 92528) | Coral microbial communities from Lord Howe Island, Old Settlement Bay, Australia - Cyphastrea 1 metagenome | ecosystem: Host-associated > Invertebrates > Cnidaria > Coral ... | reverse complement strand
GTGAGTGAGTGAGTGAGTGATGAGTGAGTGAGTAAGTGAATGAGTGAGTGAGTGAGTGAGTGAGCGAGTGAATGAGTGAGTGAGTGAGTGAGTAAGTGAGTGAGTGAGTGAGTGAGCGAGTGAGTGAGGAGGACGGGAGGACGGGAGGACGGGAGGAGGAGGAGGAGGAGGAGGAGGAGGACGGAGCGGATACAGAACTAAAAACAAAAACCCCACACGTCAATGTGGGGAAAAACTGCTTCAAAACCTCATGACCATCAACAGCAGTAGAATTCATCTGAATCTCTGCGGCCGTTGAAGATCGGCAGACCCTGGGAAGCCGTTTGGATTGCCAAGAAACCTGAGAAAAGCGACGCGCCTGACCCTTAAGAATGTTTTCGCTCGTAAGCGCTGCCACCATTCCACCCCGACTGGACAGATCCCGTCGGTTACTTAACCAACAGAGGTTTGTCAATTTGGGAAGAAAAGAAACAGGAGTGCTACTGTAGTGTCTCTGAGCTCTAAACAGTTTGTTGCTTTCCAGGGCATTTTCCCCAGTGGCAGTTTGGTAGCAGGCCTGTAGATACGACGTGCTTGCACAAAGCCAAGGAGCAGTTTGAGTCGACCTCCATGCAAGTGCTCCGAAAATGACCCTGAATTGTTTCTTTTCGGCCTCTGTCAGAAGAGCATCTTTGTTTTGTTTTCTCTCCCGTGCAAAATTGATTTCGGTAATGGAATCCGCATACTTTTCTTGGTTCAGCTCAATGAAAAATCTTTGTTCTGCTTCCACAGAAAGTGATTGATTCTTGCATAGCTGATGTCCAAGCACCAAAAGGAAAAGACTGTTTGAGTTCATGAATCTTAGAACGAAAGTATTCATCATGACTAGAACCACAAACCAACAAATCATCAACATGACCTCCAATTAAACCACAGAGTTGAGAATTTTGGTACAGTTTCCAAACACGCGATTCAAGTCTGCAGCGGATCCAACCTTGGGAACACAAAACCGAAACAAGTTTTTGAAACCAAGCCCGCGGCGCATGTAAGAGCCCATATATTAATATATGGCCTTTAAAGCCCGAAACAGTTCATGTGGTCGCATGCCAAGCATCTCTTTAACCTCGTCAGGAGGTTCGGCGTAGATTTCTTTTTAATATCGCAAGTTTCGACTTCCCAGCGCCACATTGACGCCATGGAGAGAGTGGTATTTCGGGATTGGGTATTTAAGGCGGGACTATCTTTACGGAGATTCAAAATATCAGGATCTTGAAACCCTTTTATGATAAGTCGCGCCTTAGCTCGTTGTCCAATCTTCTGACCTTCTTTATTTATGTCACTTTTCCAAGTTAAAACCCATCTCATAGCCAAAATACGTTCTTGGGGTACCCGTGGAAACCGCTTTTTGTTCAAGATATGACCCTACCTCAGCTTGCATGGCTTGGAGAAAATCCAGTTTATCACCATCGCTCAAATGCCTATACTGGACCTCAGCTCGGCGTTTGGGTTTTTCATTCAGTTTCCATTCCTTAGTGCCGTTTCTATTAACTTGGTGAACGTCTCTACCAGTAACAGTCAGCATAATTTCACAACATGAAATCTGTTCGTCACAACATCGCTGAAAAAGGGCATGACTGACAGGCATCTCGGAAGTGTCTTTGCAAGAAGGTCGTGGTTTCGGAAGTTTTTCATTGTTTCTCTCTGGCCTCCAACTTGCTGTTCATGGCATGTTGAACTTTGGAAACGCAGCCTAAATTGAGATCCTCAACGCAATCCAACTCTTCAGCTCTTTTGGGTTTCCAACCCTTCGGTAACTGACAGTTTCCAACAGTGTCATCATCACCATCACCATCATTTTCATCAACATTCTCAGAGAAATCGATCTCAACACCATCCCGGAATTCCAAGCTGACTAGGCCTTCCCCCGGCATCCAAAACAGCTTGAGAAAGAGGAGAATCCCAAGGTGCACAAACCTCAACCAAATCCAGTTTCCTACCCAAGCTCCTATAAGCATGCATGACTTGGGTGCCATGGTCACGGGCCACCTCAGAAAACCACAACTGTTGACCATGGCTCAAAAGCTTACTGGAATCAACCGCATGGTGGCATTCTGAAGACCGCGGAACTGTACACGGATCGGGGCTGCTGGCTTGCAAGGTCTCTGAATTCAACGTACTTCGCTCCGGAAAGTCCGGTTGTCCATTCAAATCTTGCCCCAGCTGCAAAACTTGGTGGAGCTGTCCCTAGGGTGGCACAGCTTCCGGACGGTTCCCAGAAGCTTCGCAGTGCGACATGTGATCATCCCGGGAACAGCTACCATGGGACATGGAACCATTCAAATCAAAACCAGAGGAGGTCAAAGGAAGCAGCAAAGGATTAGTGCTAGCTCTGTCAAGTTGAATGGCCTCATCTCCAAGAAACCGGAAGTTGGCTAAGCCAGTCTTGAAATTGATCATTGCTTCATGCTCTTCTAACCAGCGCGAACTCAGCAAAAACGGCGTCTGTCCTTCCACAACATGGACCGGAATCTTCATCCGATGACCCGCGATGTAAGCAGATACATGAGCAAACCCTAGAGCCAGGGACGTCTCATTGTTTCCAAACGCACAGGATTGTCTCTGATGTCTATCAACGGTAATCTCTTGATCTGGGTCCATGCCAAGTTCTGCGTACTTTTCATAGAGCACTTGCAAGGTGTGTGCTCCGATGATTGACTCACTGGCGCCACAGTCCAAGATGGACTTGGTCTGAGTCTGAATCTCATCTGTCAAGGCTGCATAGGTCGGCACAGGAAACGCGATCCCTCCATCGCCTTCACTCCAAGTCACTGTCTTTTTGGCAGATCTTACCTCAGCCGTAGTAAAGACATGTAAAGACAAATCCAAATCGCCCAGAGTCAGCGCCACCGCCAATTTGCCGGTGACCTATCTTTCCACACCGCATGCATCTTCCTTGGAATCCTTTCCCTGACGCTTCCTGTCCTTTCCCTTTTCCACCAGTTGGATAAAATCCTCTGGGGACACGATGCTTGTCCAGCGCCTTCCTAGCTTCCTTGTACAAAGTCTTACGGGGTTCCTGGAAGTTGGAATAGACCTGGTCATCACCGGGTCTGGCCGCCAGATCATCTGTGACTTGTTCAAATCAAGCTTGACTTTCTTCCAGGGCGTCTTCAACATCAGATTCATCATTGTGCTCAGCATCTTCATCCAGGCCGCCTCACTGCCCACATGCCCTGTCGAGGCACAAGTGGGCTCAAGTATGGCTGCAAAGGTCTTGGAATGGTTTCCCTGCTTCTTCGTTTCTGCATCTCGAAGACTCAAACGGTCTCCGCCCCGCATTTTTCGCATGGCAGGCATCACATCATCAAGCTTGTATGACTGAGCCTGGGCCTTTACCATAGCAACATCTGTGGAGTCCAGACGAAGAAGCTTGTTGATGGCGAACCATCCATAGATCTCAGTAGGAACTGTTGCCTTGCAGCCAATCTCTGCCATCGCCTTCCTGATGTCTCGAACAAAAACAGCACGTCTTTACTGGTAGACATTGAGGTTTTCACCCTCGCGACGAAAAGGATCTGCGGTTTGGAAGTATTGTTGCAAGGCATCTCCTATAACAGATCAACCTGCTGATTGCCTCTATCTCGCAGGAAGTCCAAGAGGTGAGTCACTCCGTCGGGCTTCTTCAAGGCTTCCCGATCGATATCCAGGCAGCATTCCCAGGCACGGCCTGTCAGGTTCCTCACTAAGCGAGGTGCTGATAGGGCTTTGTCTTCTTCCTTGCATCCATCAAGTTCCAGAAGGCAGGCAAAGCGGAAATCTGAGAAACTCTTCCAGTTCCCATCCCATGTCGGCAACTTTGGGTTCACATTGTCTCCACTTCCCATTGGGGCTGCCATGGAGAATCCCCACAAGATTCACTAGGTCGCGGACTGTTGTAGGCTCCGCTACCAGTGTCGGTTAGCACTGGTAGGGAGCAAGGGTTGACCAATGGCCGGACACGAAATCATGCCACAAAATGGAAAAAAGGGTTGGGGAATCACAACCACAAGCCGATGGCACATTTCGGGTTCACGCGGAACCGTCCCGGCCGTGCCTGTGTCGCACAGCGCTTGAAGCCAATCAGATTGGCAGGTCATTGACTGGTAAAATGCGATACAAGGTCACAAGGCAACAGCCTCAAATCAACACTTGGGGACCCCTGAAGCCGCCATACCTGCAAAAACACAATGATTCGCCCGCTTCGGTTGCTTTCCCAGATGACATGATGATGTGGCTGACATGATGATGTGGTTGACATGTTGGTGTGGTTGCCATGATGGTGTGGTTGCCACGATGGTGTGCTTGACATGATGGTGTGGTTGACACGCCGGCCATCTGCCGGTAAATCAAAAGTTTGCTGATTGAGTTGAATTGCTTACACTTACACATTGTCTACTACACACTGCTCATTTATATTTTGTCGCTCATACACCCCATTCAAATTGAGGAAACATCTAAATGGGGTAGTAGGTGACCAGGTAGGTTTTGTTTTTTTTGGTCGCTGCAGCTGACGGTTCAGTCTGCACTGTGTTCCCGAACGAATGAGTTGGGTGGCATGATGCCGGTAGTTTCTGCTGAGTTTGGTGTAGATCTTCGTGGTATTTAGGTGTCATGCCCTTACCTGAAATCAACCTTAAAAACAAGGGGACAACAATTGTGCCCAGGTAGCCGATCGCACAGCGATCAGTTGCAAACACAATACTGACGTCTTGACATGAACAAAAATATGTGGTACTGAACCTACTGAAAACATCTGAAAACAACTACGTGTGATATTGTGATAGCCGAGGTGGGATGGCCGACCTGCAGAGATCCGTCATGAATGCTTTTAAGCAGGCTGTACACATCCGTGATCATCGGCGCACCATATGTCTAGATTGTCTTGTTCTGGACCATTTGACACCATGCTGTAGTGTTTGCTTGCCGATTCGTGCCAATGCATATTGCGTCATGTTGCCTTCGACGAACGACTCCGATTCATGCGTTATTTACACCAAAAAACATTCGGACAAAATTCTGGAAATTACTTACTTTGCAATATTTCGTACTTTGCCACAGTCCATGGCAGGCCATTTTCCTAGAGATTGGCTCTGCCGCTCGATTCATGCGCTTGGAGAAGAAAGAACATATGACGCTTTGGAATGCAATCCTGAAGAGCGACTTGGACACCTTTTCCCAGGTGAAAGAGAAGTTGCCTTTCTGCACCAAGTTTCCTTGGACGTGTTTTCTTACTGCGGTTGCAGTCTCCAAACAAGAGAAATTATGAATGTTTCCCACCCGATGTGAACATGCCCAGAAAAAAAACACAGTTGCTGGTCTTTTCAGCATAAAGAGTGCCAGTGATCTGATGCCCAATTTTGAATTGAGGCTGATGTGCACCAACTTGGTGGAGTGCAAAAGCGTAGCAGTGAGACTACACCTCTGGTCTGCGGATTCCACACATGGCTCCAACTGCGATGTCTTGTTGCACAGGGCACCACCTCTTGATGAAGATGGCACGGCCAACACGGTTCAAGATTTCTTGAACTTGGCAATGCCACCACTCCTCAAAGATGGCCAGTTGGCCGAAGGAGTGGAGATTCTCTTGCAGGGATTGCAAGTTCCACTTGACACGCCTCTATATTGGCTTTCTCTTCACGCCAGCTACTTGGATCACTTTGTTCATTTGGTTGCTCGTATGCCAGACACTTCCTTCGGTGATACCGTCAACCAGTAGGGTTGAAGTGTAAGGAAAGCAGAGAACAGATGTATTCCCAAAGAAGTACAGGAAAGGTTTTCGGAATACATTGCTTCGCTCAAGCTTCGTCCAGTTGACCATACTGAAGAAGCTCATCCTGCTGAGCAGGTTCATCTCTGGAGTCCGGAGAACTTAGAGGTATCCGATGGTATCCGAACCGTCCGAACCCTTCCAGATTCTGCACAAAGATGTTAGGGCCTCCAGAAAGTTAGCGGTTCCCACATGGCACTGCCTTGACAATGTGGAAAGGACGCGAGAGAAAAACTAGAAGCGGCAGAAGAAAAGCATCATTGGTCTTGGCTCAATCAGACTATAAGCAGACTAATGGCTGACTATGGCTACACAATCCTCAAATGATTTTGTGCCGGCATAAATCTGAGCTATTTTGCAACTTAGGAAGGCTTTCCCACATCTTCGAATCTAAGCATGGTTGAGATTGGCAGAGCACTTCAGGATCTTCAGAACCTTTTCTCTTTGCTGCTTCAGGGGTCGCCTTGCTTTTGCCGCGTCAGTCGGTTTCAGCTTCAAAGTGAGCTGCTAATTTGATGCGACAAAGCACGCATCAACATAAGACCAACATATCCTCGCTCAGTCACTCTTCTAGTTGATTCATTCTTTCCTTTCCTTTGTCGACGCAAGACAATTTCAGCAAAAGGAATCCAACCAAATCCTGCTCGAATTTCAGGACACAGTGTGACAATAGCCGGCATCAATACCTGTCACTTATTTTTTTGCGCATCTTTTCACATTCATCTCCAGTTTCATACCGGACTGTCTAGGATTCTCATGGTTTAAAGCCACACGGGGCCTTCCTGAATTCGCTGCACTTTTCACATGTCGCTTTTCCAGAGCAGCATGTTCGGATCTGCTGTGTTGGACTTAGTCAACCGTCTTCCCGTCGCAAAAGTATTGGGAGGAAAACCTATCTCATGCATTGCCATTGACATTGGGGCTTGGACTTGACACCAAAAGCTTTGCTCTGAACCAATGCACGCCCGTTGGAGAAGATCAAAACAGAAAAGGAAAAACATGAAAAAGAAAGCCTTGCTCACCGGTTGAAACCGACCTGGAGGAACCTACAGACATGCAAGAGGAACCCTTGGCACAACCCTTGGAGCTCACCGCAGCTTGAGACAGGATCATGTGATCATGCACATGCCATACACAATATGACTGCCCATGAAGCATGATTCCTTGAAATGATCTGTCAAGGTTGAAACATTTGAAACTGATGAAGAAGCTCAAGCTCAACTTGGAGTCCGAAGTTCAGCTAGTTGATGCATTTGTTGTAACATCGTTGTTCAACACCTATTTTTGCTGTTTTTACTCAAGGAACTTGTTGAGGAAGATGATGTTGGCGCCTTAATGATTCCCCTTGAAGGCAAGAAGTTCAAGTGCCTTTGGAATGGTCGAGCCCAATCATCAGGAATAATCCGACAGCAATTCATGTGTCTAAACAGAACATGCCCATCCATGCGCTGTATTCTGCTCTGAGACAAGGTTCCGGTCAGCCGCCTCAGCAAGACGCCATTCGACGTGGAGAGGAGTTGCACAGCCCCTTGGCAATTATAGCCAGCGATGCAGCAAAGTCGCCAGCTTCACGCAAATAGCGTTGGCTATCAGAGGACTGGTGGTGTCTCATCATTGCTCTGGTCGCGACAATAGGACTCGCTAGAAAAGGGGCCGTGCTGCATGCAAGTTGACTTTCTAGTTGTTGGTTGTTTCTTGCAGACACACGCACACACACACACACACTCTATATCACACTCTAAGTCCCATGCACATCCATATCCGCATCCACATCCACACCCCTTGGACAAGAACAGACTTCTCTTTCCCATGTCGTTCAGAAACCATTTGCAAAACAGTGACAACCCACACAACGCAACCGATTATAATCTGATCCAACTATCTTAATGCGGGGCAATTAATATGATGCAAAGATGAGTCTCCGATTATTCTGCACCAAGAAGCGACGCGAGTTTGAACACTTACACAGTCAAAATATACATACAGTGTTTTCGTTGGCCTGTCAGCTATAGCATTCCCTGATGGCCTACTGCTGAAATACACGTGCCGGTAGTACTCATTGCTCATACAGCAATCATAAAAGATAGCGATGTCCCACAGTTCTATTTCATTTGTTCCGATGTTTCTTGCACACAACACCCAGGCACAATAGAAGATGCCCCTCCTTCACAGCGGCTTCACGCTCAGACACCACCTTTTGTGTGAATTTTGATGCCCGTACAAGATATAGATATATATATCTAAAATGAATCAAAACGAAAAGAAAAAAGGCTACCAGCCTGGCTACCCCGAGATTTTTTTTGCAACCCATGCACCTTCACCAAATGCATTTCCACGCAGGCTTAAGAAGGCTAGAAGATGACAGGGATTCAGCCTGACAGTTTTTCCTTTGGACGAATTTTGCTGCAGAAACACTGTACAACGAAACACCAGACAAATAAATATCAGCCACACCCAAACAAAACCTGGTCTTGAGTATGGTCCTCCACAAAGACCCCCCTGTCCCGGCCAAAACCTGTGTATGTGTATATATAATTATATATTTTATATATATATATAGGGATCGTTATAAGTTATATGCATGCGTTACCGTGCACTTGACATACTTGACGCATTTTGACACCTGTTCTGTTGCTTTTGGCATTTCCTGCTACTGATCGTGCCGTCACTGACCAGCTGCGTGGGCGGGCAGAGCCTCAATGCCATGTGGGTGTTGACCGATCATGATGTTAATGCGACTGGACTGAGCCGATTTCTGGTTTGCCTATGTTTGCCTTATGTCTGGTGTTTTTGTCGAATTCCACTTTGTTTGTGACATCCGTGAAACCTCAATCTATTTGTGTGTCAATGCAGGAGCAGTTTTCCTGTGTCACCACCTTCTCATCGGCTCAAATTTGGATGTGCTCGCTCACGGGTGCCCCAAATCTGCAGTTTTTGCCAAGCAGCCAGCAGTTTTTGTAATCATCTGCTCTTGATTAGGAGCTTCTTGGTTAATAGCGAGATGATGGATTGTGTATATTCATTGTTGATTTTGAAAGATATCCCATATGCCGTTCTTGTTCGTTGTTTCCACCACTTACTGCTCATGAGTTTCAGAGTTGTTCGACTCGCGCCCAGAAGTCACATAGTCTCAGATAGGCACAAGGGCCGTTTGGAACCGCATTGCTGACGCCCTGAAATTTCTTGTGGAAGGTACAGCTATCAGCAGTTGGTGTGTCCTAGCGAGGCTGCCTTTCTCGCAGCAGATGTAGTTGATGGATATTGATATTAATGATTTGCTTCTGGGATTTGGTGTGCCTTTAATGTTTGCCTTTCCAGAAGCACATTTGTTTTCAAGGCGAAAGATCCTTTACACCTTGGCCAGAAATCAAAGCCAAAATATGCCTTTTGGCGCCCTGGCAGCTTGCGGCACGCCGCATCATTGAAAGATCCCGTACATGCCCAATACAATAAATATTGGCCACGCAAAAATATGCATAGGGGGCCAATCTACATGTTTCACGCATGTTTGACTCGCAGTCTTGTTTCTTTGACCTGACCGACTGTTTCTTGTGAACAAGAAAAATTAGGTTGCCTCTAAGATCAAGATTATGTTGCCGCTTACTGTATACGACTGGCTTTCAACAACGATGCCCATGATTGTTGCCTGTGCTGGTCGCACTTGTGCCCTTACTCCTTCACAGCTGTGGAAAGTTGTCAATACGTCATTCTCTCTCTCTCTCTCTCTTTCTCTCTCTCTCTCTCTAAAGCCACACACTAAACCGATGTGAAAATTCATTAAACTTATCCAACTTATCCAACTGCAGGCAATTGATTCCGAAAGTTAGACCTCTGCTAAAAGCTTAGGGGGATATTTTATTCCGAAAGTTAGACCTCTGCCAAAAGTGTACGGGGATTGGGGTCTGGCATCCAATGGCACAGAGACTGCTGTCACTTACCAACTCGAGGATCGCTACTTGTATGTAAATGTTCGAAATCAGCCTACAAGCCATTCTTTTGGAACAAAAAAAACTATCTGGGCCTGTCTTGAAATGTCTTGAATCTTGCTAGCAGAATCATCAACACTGCTAGGGTGGCCACAGTGGCTACCCAGCTACCCAGCTGAGTTGGTGGCTGCAATGCTTGCTGAGGTGCCTGAATGCTACACGCACAGGCTTGGTTTTGGACGAGCCGATATGCGTTGAGAAGTGCCCTATTTCTGCCAGAGGCCAAGATGGTACTTGTACAGACTCGTACACTACAAGATCTTCTGCCACAAGCATTTGCAACTTGTGAATACTTCTGAATGTGTGTGACATGCTGACATGCTTGTGACATGCTTGTGACATATTTATGACATATTTATGACATATTTATGACATGTGGCAAGTGGTCTCCCTCTTCACAAGTGACCACGTGTCAACGTTTTCAACGTGCAGTTCTGCTATGTTCTGCTCGCCTAGGATTACACGTATCACCTTTGCCAACATGGCCAGGTTCAACGACAGGACATAACTGCATACTGCACATACTGCACAAGACAAGTGTAGCTGCGTAGCTCGCTGTATGTGAAATTGCTTGTGAAATCTACGTTCTTAATCGAAGCGTGCAATAGGCAATAGACCCAAATCTGATGAAGGCACGCTTTGGTCTTGTTTGCGTAGTTCGCTTGAAGAGCCCTCCTGGGGATATGTTTAAGCTCTGCGAACATATATATATAATGTAATATCATGATCACAATTTTTGTATATACATGCTAATACTATCCATTTGTTTATTTTTGTATCAATGTGCACGTATACGTGAGTGTGCCAAGATCACATGAACCTCATGTATGTAAAGATCTGCATAGAATTTCATTTATATAAATGGAAAGGATTATTTTTTACGTGTGCATATATAGTTATACAATCATATATAATTACATATGATATACGTACATAGCGTAAAGATAATCTTTGTTTTTACTAGGTTTCACTGGTTGTATTTACACTCATTACCATCGTGCATGGCTCAAGAAAAACAAGCGTCTATAGCTGACACTTTCAGGCTGTTAGTCCTGTAAAACAGGTTTTCAGCCGTAAGCGTAATTCTCCTTTCTAGGCTTAACCCAAATTCCACAACTATCACTTCTTTTCTTGGACAAGGATGCCTATCAGATGTACTAATCAGAGAGTCCCCTGTGAGACTCCCCCCAGCTGTATTTCAGCTGCCGTGCTCTCACCGCAGCTTCCAAAATGCCATCATGAAAAATGGCTGGCTCAAGGCATCTTCGTTTTGGATTTGCTATGTTTATAAAGTTTGGCCATTGTGGCCTTTGAAAACCCTTCCCACGCATTTCATGTTGAAAATTTGTTCATCTCCTTAGGAGATCCCTCCCTCATTGCAGCTGCGTGCTCTGAGCCCGACGCAGTAGACGAGGAAGGCCACGCCTCTGCAGCGCACGCCTCACCACCAACAGCAGCTGCAGATGCTGTGCCCGAGGCAATAGACTATGAAGCCAACGCCGACTTCGCAGCGCATGCATCACCACCAGCTGCCGCAGCGCGCCCAAGATCAGCGCCACCCGGAGACGCCGCTTGAGAGCCCGATCGTATGCTAATATTCAAAGAAGTAGAGCTCGAAGTGGGCATAGAGCCCCCATCGTGATGAATCTTCACAGAAGTCCCACCAACCGTCGCTGCTTGGTCTTGAAGATCAGAGCGCCTATCCTCATCTCGACAGCGCGGCAGCTCACGCAATCGTCTCAAGCAGCATCGCGCTTCCCTGCATAGATTGCACCCAGAGCCATGAGCACTGCTCCACAGGTCCAAATGACCTCAGACGTGGTGTCACCCGTGATCTCCTCCTCTGCATCAACTCCAGAAAGTAAAAGACCTCCTGCGATCATCGCCATCACAGCTGCACTTTGGCTGTGGGTTTCTTCACCTTCTTCATTTTCATGTTGTCTTGGCATCCCCAAGTCCCTCAGGAAGGCTGCAAATGCCTGGCCAAGAAGTGGCTTCGTCAAGCCGTCTGCCACCAGCTCTGACCCACGTAGGTGCAGTAAGCCCAGGCGCTCTTCCCTCAAGAGCTTCACGAAGATACGATGCTCGAATCTTCAGATGGCGCGTCCTCCACGACGAGCTGCTTGTTCCATGGGCCAGACCGATCGCAGCAACGTTGTCTCCATAGAGCACTCTTTCTATTTCGTTGCTCCCGGTCTGGATGCCCATCATTGAAGAAAGCATCGCCTCTGCAGACCGTCCAGCATTCAAAGAGTCGCAGTATGCCACCAGCTCACTCTCCGCCGTCGAATGCGTCACAAATGGCTGGATAGACGTCTGCCAGCTGATGATGCATCCACCAAAGTAAATGGCCATGCCTTGAACACTGCGTCCCCTGGAGCCCGTGCCATAGGCGATGTCCGAGAAGAAGACATCGAGGAGCTTGGCGTTTCGGGCAATCTTCAACTGTTGTCTTTCACCCCGGATTTCTTTGGGGACTCCTCGGGGATATCGAAGACCTCCAGGGTTTCCGTGGATGTAGGCCATCACAATCATCCCGACCTGAATCGATTTGGCTGGATTTTTTTGTAGCAAGTCTGCATACAGCAGACACTCCAACCGAAATGTCAGGCCTGGTGCGAGTGTTCAACCAAAGCAACGCACCAGCTATCGCCTGGGCTGTTTTGATCTGGCTCTGGTCAATGGGATCTGCAGGATCTTCATCGCTTTCGCTCAGCTTGAAGTTGGGGTACCCGATGGACTTGGTCACGTTCCACCGTTGAAGCATCTCCTGCTCATACTTTCTCTGCGTGAGAATGAATCCATCTTGATCCAAAGCCGCCTCAATCTCAAAGCCGCAGTACTTGACAGGTCGTTGAACCTCCGCCTTCTCAACTTCAGACATGGCCCAAACATCAGCAATGGCCTTGATGGCACTGTCAGCAGCTCCATCTTCAGCAGAGATCAAAAGATCATCCACGTACACTGACATCAGGCCAGTCCACAGCTTCTCCCCCGTTTTCTGGTTCACCTCCTCCAATCTCCAGACATTGTCATCAGGAGTTCGGACAAAGTGTCTTTCAACTTCCAGCCCTTCACGATCCCTTCGCCAGGTCATAGTTGGAAGTGTTTCGTCTCTATAGAGACACCAGTCACGAGGTGAGCTTGTCAAGCCGTACACTGGATGATCCAGACATCTTCAGGGCCAGCAAGTCCAAGTTTGCGAAACACTGTTGGCACCTCCATTGCCGTGATCTTTGTTTCATCACGTTTTGACGCATTGAGAAAGGCCACTCTGATGTCAGTTCCGCAGATCGACCATCCTTTCAGTCCAGCAGGACGTACTTGAGCTCGAATTTGATTGCCATCGGCACCACCAGCATAGCGTTCATCGCCACCTGATTCTTGATAATTTCCACATACCACTGCGCGAGAGCGGTAAGCTCCTGAGCCAGCTTTTCTGGTATGCACCATTTTTCCAGGCAGAAGTTCAATCGGCAGGCGATGTAGTTCACCTTTGGATACCTGACGAACTGCCTGTTTTGTATTGACAAGCTGCTGGAACTCCGCCCTGATGGATGCCTCCCAGTCGTTCAGATGAGACCAAACTTCAGAGTTGCTGATGGTCTTTGTGACCAGGAACTCCTTCTCAAGGTTCTGAGTCGCCCGTTGACATTCCAGCTCTTGAGCTTCTTGCAGTTGGTGCCCAATCATCGCCTTCATTTTGATGGCGTCAGTCAATGCACCAATCCACATCGCCTGTTCGTCTGTTGCATCCAGCTTGGCAGACTCGCTCTCGATGTAGATGCTAATCCGTCCATACTTGAGGCCACCGGGTATGTGCCACCAGCCCGGTCGTTAGGCGCCTCCTCCTTCTCCCCACCTCCGTACTCAATCACATCGGACTGCATGGACGGTGTCCGATCTCGTGAGCTTGCCGAGGTCTCTTCTGAATCTGTTCTTAGAGACCAACTTTCTTCATCGCTACCCGTTACACTTTCCAACTCAAAATGATGTTGCAACCATTCAGGAACATTATAAAAGGAACCTGATTCAACCTGTGAAGAACCGTTTTTGGGTGTGTTTGACAACCCTGACCCTTGTCCTCCCCCTTGATGGACACCATCGAAATAGCTGGCGCTGTGGTTTTGCCCCACAGTCTGCGAGTAGGTGTGCCAGACCACATCGGTGGAGATGCTCGGTCACCACGTTCTTCGAGGTAGATCGCCTGTGGCTCTTCTGCAGGTTCCTGAGGAGCATCTGCAGCCGGTTGCACCACATCATCAGTGTAGAAGAACTTGCCAGTTGCGAGGGACTTCACATAGTAACTTGTTGTTGTCAATGGTGAGAACTTGTCAGGCCCCATGACTACCACCTCCTTTCTGGCATCTCTCCAGTCCGTGTAGTGTAGCGCTCTTGCCATGATTTGCGCAAGGCAAATGCTTTGCTGCCAAACCGCAGCATTGGAGATGCAGGCCATCCAGCTCCTTTCAGCTGATTGCAAAGCCGTCTTTCTCCAATGTGTCTGGCGGCCAACGGCCAGTGCTCTGAGGGACACAACCTTGCCGAGATGAGTGTCTTGACGCCACGCTTTGTAGCTCCCACCTCCGACCCCACACGGCGATCCTGATGTGAGGGTTGTGATGATCCCTCGATCCAAAGTCCAACGTCGGACAGGGGCAGCCACCAGCTCTCGAGCTCTGTCGCAATGGAGACGTAGAACTGGGAGTCCCAACGCCTGAAGCCGCGCATGTATGCGGGCCAGCGCAGGCATCACTTCGCCCACAGACCGTGAGCCCAGCAGCTCCACGAAGGTCAGATTCTTAACCCCAACGTCGGTGGCTTCTTCAATCATTCGATGCCACACCTCATCGGCCCCTCTCATAGCATGTTCTTGTGGTCCGTCAGGAGCAGAGTAGCGGAGCTTCTTCATGAAGAGGATCTTCTGGTTCAGGTAGATCTTTTGAGTCCTCCGGAGTTGGTGGCTGGTCACCCTCTTCATCCATCAAAACGTCATCATCATCAGGAGCTCCATGTGGATTTGCTGCCGCCTCCCCTCCGTGTAAGTCCATCGACGGCAGAGGATTTGCAGCTTGATCTTCCCCTCCGTGTAAATCCATCGACGGCAGAGGATGATCATGATCTTCTGGTGGAGCTCCAGGTGGCCGTATGAGAGGTCTGCCATCACCAGTCACTGGGAACGTGTAGCACGCCACCATCAGGTATTTGCATCGTTGATGCTCTTGGTCTTGGCCAGCTGTCATTCTTCCAGACAAATTCACTGACAGCGTGTAGGCCTCTGGGTGTGTCACCTCCCGGTGAGGTCTTGATCTGGCCTGAGCTCGAATGCAATGTGCACAGTCACGTCGAGCCGGCAAGTGGTCGTGCAAGAAGTGGTTCTTCCAAGCTTCAAGAGCCACCTGAGTCAAAGGTCTGAGGCTTGGCTGCTTGGGAGATTCATGGTCCTTCTCGAGCTTCTGGATGTAGTTGTTGACGGCTGTCGCGATTGCCATCTTCAGGCCAGGGTCCCAACTTGCCCAAGTCTTTGAAACTTGGCATCTCTGCTCCATAGGAAGTTGTTTGAACTCCTGAGCAGCTTGTTGAGCATCAGCTGGATCTCCACGAAGCTCTCGCAGTTGACCAAGTTCCTCCATCGTGGTGGCCAAAGTAGTGGGCTTCTTTTTGGTGTGCCCCATTGGATGTTGATCAAAGTGAACCATCCAGATCTTGTATAATAGTGGTCCTGGAAGTCACGCCACTCCTTGGTCCAAAACGCTGACATGTACATTGTGCTCCTCCACGTCCTCAAGTTTTCGATACCTCGCAGGATCTTCAGGTTGTTCAATCGCCAGTTGAGTTTGAGGTTCTTCAGGAGGTCGGACATCTTCCGCGAGCACATACAATGCCAACATCCCAAACCAAAGAATCACGTCTCTTACACCCATTACCATCGTGCATGGCTCAAGAAAAACAAGCGTCTATAGCTGACTCTTTCAGGCTGTTAGTCCTGTAAAACAATATTCATAGCATATATAATCATATACATGCGTACATTAAGTACATGACATGCATGACATTATATTTACATTTGCATTGTTACACTTACAATTACATTACATTGCAGACATACATACAAACACAAAGTGCATCTTTGCACCTGTGCATTACTGTATGCATTCTATATATATAAATATATTTATCAATAATAATAGATATATAGTCTAGTATTCTACCAGTAGTACCGCACAAGGCGGTGGCGGAAGTTTCAAAAATAGGAAACCTATAGGAGAGGTTGGTTGTTGTGAATCAGGGATGGCAGAGCGAAGCCACTGATGGACTGAAAGGTGCTTG
>Ga0126342_10011101_pt1 | contig 16101 bp, 15 predicted proteins | sample Cyp1metagenome_FD_92528 | JGI IMG/M metagenome (GOLD analysis project Ga0126342, IMG submission 92528) | Coral microbial communities from Lord Howe Island, Old Settlement Bay, Australia - Cyphastrea 1 metagenome | ecosystem: Host-associated > Invertebrates > Cnidaria > Coral ... | reverse complement strand
GCGCGTAGGCCTGCGTAGGCAACCTATCCCCACCCAAGCTTCCGCGTAGGCTGAAATTGTGCGCGCGTACGCGAAATGTAAGCCTCGCGTAGACACCTATAAAATGATAACACCCTACATCAGGAAAAAAAACACAACTCAGATGGGGGTTCACCAATTTGGTTGAGTAGATCAATGATGCAGCTCCACCAGAAATGGAATGATGTAGAATGATACAGACGGATGTTTTTCACTGCTAAGATGGGGTGTGCCAAGGAATTGATGTCGATGAATTGTGTGTACTCAGTGAGGGCTGGTCATTGGCAGCGTGGGCTACGATTTCTGCTTCATCTCCTTGGTGATAAGAAAACCCGCTGCTGGAAGCTACTGATGTGCAGCACCCTTGAACAACATCAGTATTGAAGTAGTATGTACTTGGCTAAAGCTGCAATCTGGAAGAGTACTGCACCATAAGGCAACCAATAGCTCTGTGGTCCTTTCCCAATCTCAAAACAAGTGCGATACAACTCACCACAGTGCTTTGCGACTCAATGTTTGTACTGGAACTTGTCGAAACCAAGATCCATCAGGAGGAATCAAGTAGTATTATTTAATATTATCTATACTATCAGTTTCTCTTCCGAAAAGTTTTCTTCCCTCCAAATTCAGGCGCTGGAAGCAACAACAAACACAAGAAGCGAAATTTGTTCGGTATCCAATTTTCAGCGACTAGCCATGGCTCAATTTTTTTGAACAAAAAATTGGGTGGTTCAGTAATTACCTGTAATTACTGATACAAAGACACTCAAAGTACCTGAAAACATTGGCAAATGGTCAATGCGGTGTTTGTGTCAGGTTTTCAAAATATGTGAATCTAAGTCATGTTCAAGAGTTTTTGTTACAGTAAGTTATACTGCTGCACCTGATAAGACTTTGACTGGTTCAGTACAACATGTATTTTGTCAAAGGCTAAACTTTCAAAGTCCTTGCTGATCTCCAACGGTCAAAGTCAGCGCCATCTGACGTCAGGAAAGACCTTGGCTTTCCTGCTGCCGGCCTTCAAACTCATCACCAGGCGGAGCTGCGTAACCTCAGCGAAACCTGGTAGGCCTGGTAGGCTGATGAGTAGCTTCAACTAGGTTTAACCATCACATTCATAAGCCTTTCACTATCTTTCACTTGTATGGGTACACCGATGTTACATTCACTGCTTTTCAAGGGTATAGCTTGTTTGCTTTTTGTTGATGAATGAATCCATGTTTTTCTCGTAACCAAGATGAACTATGCGGTTTAGCTGAAGTTTAGAGACCACACAATTGAGTTGGTTGGTTTCAACGATTTTCTTATAGTTTCCATCCTGGGGAGAATGAACCCAGTATGGCTCTGAGAAGCCTGTGAAAACCTCGAAATCCACTGGTTGGCCCAGTGATATGAGGATAGATCAAAGGGATGTCTTCTTGTCTAGAGACCCGTAGGTGGAGGTGGCGAAATAAGCCAGTTATACTCCCATGACATGGTGATTTCCCATCATTTTCCCATGATGTTCCGTTTCCATTTGTTAAGGGCCATAATTGTCTGCAATCCTCTGAAATTCCCCTGTTTCGAGCTAGAAATCATGTGAAAATCAGCATGTTCATCCATATTTTCCCCATCTCTTCCCATTGTTTCTAGCTATAACTGTTATAACTCCCACTTCCCCTTGAAATCATCAATGACTCCCGGGGCGTAGGTGGCTCAAGGGCTTGGAGGAGCTCCCGATGACGGTGACGCCCGCGGTGCTGGTGCTGGCGCCCACGCGGGAGTTGGCCACGCAGATCCAGGCGGAATGCGAGCGCTTCGCGCCGGTGCCGTGGCGCCACGGAACGGTGAGAACGGTGGGGTGGTTGATATCCCTTAGGATTCGATGTATAGATGATATGGGTATGGATCAATACCTATGAAAATACCATTTTTAGGGGGATGAACATCCATAAATACCAGCTATTTTGATGTGAACAGAAGGGGTACCAAGGTTTTGACACACTGCCATATATGATATGTGGGTATGATCTAGATGTATATTAGACTATATTGTAATGTAACAAGTTAATACTAATTTAATGATACTTACAATAATCTATATAGTATACAAATAATATATAGTTATATATATATATATTATGACTATAGAAAGAAAGAACGATCGATAGATAAACAATTAGATACTGGTAGATTAAATCATTGTCATATTATATAGGTAAAGTATTTACGTTAGATTAGATTGGAGTGGTTCAGAACATGGTCAATAAACCATACCAGCAAAAGTGGTTTGCCAACTTTGCAATGGAAGATGGACCACTTCTATCCATCTAGCGACCTTGCAATGGGAGGCCTCACCACTGATGATGTCACAGCTCACATGATTTGGGTTCGGCAAGTGGCAAGTTGTCAGTAAGACATGACATCATATGCAGTAATGCAGTAACTCAAATGATTTACTTGTAATTTGTTTCGGGCAAACTTGGTCCTTATGTACTTGTTGGAGGACTATCCCATGAAAAAAATATGGTCATTTGGTGTTAAAACATAGGCTAATAGCAATTGGTGATATTCCGAAAGGGTTCCAAGTGCAATTGGGTTACATGTGTAGCTGAGGGATGGTGGATACTGGCCATGTCCATGGAGATCATCCAATTAAGCGACAAAGGAAAACGGTGAGAATCCCAATGCTTAAATGGGGATGGGTCAAAACCCTGGTACCCCTGGTGAACCCCAAAATAGCTGGTAAATGGATGTTCATCCCACTAAAAATGTATCTATAGGTATTGACCCATACCCAAATGGGATTATGATAGCAACTTGTATTCAGGTCAAGTATGGTTTCAACTTTTTTTTTAACGCATGATTCCTTTGTTTCGGTGGGTTCAAGCGAGTCAAGGGGCTGATAAATATGGCTATGGGTCAAGCTTCGCCGCTTCGCCTGGTACCCTTCTGTTCACCCCAACATATTTGGTGGATGGATGTTCATTCCCCCAAAATATGGAATACAGATGTAGACAGTAATAAGTCCCAATATCCTCCATGGTGCTGGTATATTTACCTACATGACTGGGTGATTTATCTTGGGCAAATGTAGGTAAATATACCAGCACCATGGAGCATATGGGAGTAATAAGATGTAATAAGCATTGACCCATCCCTCGACACTGCATCCGGAACCCGGGAATGTCCGAGGCGAAGATTGCCTCCATGGCAATCTTTGGTGGCACCCCTAAGGGCCCTCAGGGAAAGGAACTCAAGAAAAGGTGCCCGCAGGCGAGGCGTGACAAAAATTCCGAGTTTACGACTGGGCGAGGGGTGTTTCACGACTGGTGAAATTCAAGTGACATTTTGAGGCTTGTCAAAAATGCCATAGTTAGAGCCCTTATCAAGTATAACTGGCTTATATATCATAAATCATTGTTACCAAGATATTTAACTATCAAGTATTTTAAGAACTGGCTGATATATCAATTATATTTGTTACCAGCTATAATTACAGGATTCCTATATCATATATAGCCAGTAGTTACTATATCATGGACTATATGATGGACCATATTTTGAAAAACTACATTATAAGTATTCATAAGTATAACAGTATAACATAAGTACTATAATTACTATATGGTTTATGATATATCACATATGTCCTGATTGGTGGTTTGGAACATGGTTTATTTTCCATAATATGAATGGATAATCCTTCCCATTGACTTTCATATTTTTCAAGATGGTTTGAAACCACCAACCAGTGATTATCTCATCCCATGTTTTGTGGAAAAAAAACATGGCCTTTTTGATCGCCAGGTCTTGGTGGCCACACCTGGACGCTTGCAGGACTTCCTGGGCACTGGCGAGGTGGATTTGTGGCTCGGCGCTATGGTGCAGGGAGGTGCAGGGCTGGTTTCCAATGAAGATTTTCTCAACAAAATCCAGCCATTGATTGGTGAGTTCCCGGCACCAGGTCGCAAGTGCAGCTCCTTGTCTTGGACGAGGCACCAGCTGGAAGATAGAAAAACCTAGAGATTAAGTGGTGCCTGCTACTTATAAATTGGTTTAGAACCGCATCTAACTACAGTTATAACATGTTAACATGTTATAACTACCATAAACCCTCCACTTATTGTACTGTATTATTTGATGTTATTTGTACCAACTTGGCTATCGAAGGTTCGCTCGTCGTCTGTGCCCCTAAACCGCTGACGTCGTCAACTGTCAACGCTTTGAAAACCTGTCCACAGTTTTCGCTGGCTACATGAGGGTTACTTTGTCAATGACATCACTAAAACTGACAAGCGTGGTTGTTTTTTTTGTTTCGGTAGTTTTGGACGCGAGTAGTGCAACCCGACCCCCTCAAAGGATTGCTGGGTACTATAGTCAATAGAAGGAGCTAATGAGACAAACGTGCTAGGAATAAAGGTCACGCATCTAAGAACCTGAGTCTATTTCCTGTGTTGAGCTCATAGAGGATGAGGGAGAGGATTTTGCAATGCCATAGTAGTAGACTTTGCTACCTTCAGATCATATCATGTTGTGTTTGTCACTCTTCCTTCCATAAATCGATGCTTTTTGCCGCTGAACTTCCCTTTGTTTGCTCCCCATTTTGCAGCCCAAATCCTCAGTTCAACGGGCCAGGCAGATCGCATGCTGGACATGGGATTTGAACCCGAAATCGCCAAGATTCTATCACAGGCCGATCCGGGGTACCATGGTAGATCCATGTCGACCCTCAAAAAACACCAAAAACATGTAAAAGAACCAAAATGACGGGGTAAAAGACAATTTTTATGTGTACAAACGAAGGGTCTAGGTTTATCTATCGTATCTGGTTTGTTTTTCGTTCATTGTTCCATCTCTCTGATCAATATGTTAACCTGCGCAAGGCAAATCTAATGGTGTTTCCTTCTTACATTGCCTCAATCTCATCCAATCCAATCTATCCATTTACATACACTGACCACATAATTAACTGGTTCATCAACAAGAGTATGAAGCATTGAGAATAAATGCCATTTGGGCCTAAAAGAGTACCATTTCAGGAGTAGGATTTCTACGGGTATTTATGGCACTTTACGGATATTTACGGCACTTTGACGGTTATTTAATGGCACTTTTGCCGAACATGTTGCACTGCACCAAAAGATTAAGATGATTAAGTGCCTTTTTTTTGTGCATAAGAATTGCAAAGTTACCAAAAAATCGGCTTCTAGGCCAAAGTAACCCAAAACAACAGGCAACTAGGGCTTTCCAGATAGTGAGTTTTATAGCTATAATATTGCTATAATCATTTTATCATATTCCATGAATCTGCCATTTAGATTTCCTTGATATCCCAGCATCTCCCATTATTTTTCCTCCATTTTGTTCGACGAGCGTTTCACGCGTCTCCAACTCGTTGAGGCTCCGGCGGAGCGACAGACCTTGCTCTTCACGGCCACCTGGCCGAAGGCGGTGAAACGCATCGCAGAGAAGCCGCTTGGTGGCGAGGGCGCCTTGAACATAGGCGTCGGAATATCGAAGACATAGGGGTTGATTTCAGAATTTTCAGATTAGAATCGAATTGTAGTGCTTGACATTGAATGGGATGGAATCGGGCAAATTATGAATTCCTTCCGGAATATTCCTCTTGGGTCTATTGTGGAATTCAAAAGGCATTACAGGGCATTGTAAGGGCGTCGTGAGTGGATTTCAATACAGTTCCACCTTCTCAGACACCGACTGGGGCTGCTGGGGCAGTCGGTCAGACCTTCGACGGTACTTGGAGCGCTAAGGCGGACTGGGATTATAGTGGTTTAATGGGATTGAATGGGAAATGCAAAGTACGAATCCCTTCCCCCGTTCATTTTTTAGTCACCCCCCCTTGAAAATCTTGAAACCATGGTTTAATAGGGGATGAAATCACGGGACCTACTTCGCGGATGTTAATATTAGGGGGCGATTTGAAATAGAAACTATATACAGATTTACCCTTTGTAACTTTGGTAATCAAACGTGGCTGGCTGGAATTCATCTATCAATCTAAGGTTTTAATGTGAAAATCGTCGAACTAAATAAATGGTGGATTTTGAATTGCCAAGTTTGGGGCAAAGCAAGACTTGGAATATTAGATAGACACCAAGATATAATGGGAATAGAATCAACAATGTCCAATGTGCCATGGTCCAGTTATCGGGCTTTGTAAAATGGTAGTGGATGGTGGATTGAAACAACAAGCATTATTGTAATGTAACCCACATTAACCAACAATATGATTTATGTGCGATGATGTCCCATGCGGAAGAACTTTCCTTTCAAGAAATACATAAAGTTTGGTTCGGGAGAAAATCAACCATATGGAACACACACACACATATATATATATACACATAAAGTATGTGTTTTTTTGAGTATTGGTCGAGAGTCAGCAATTTATTTGGGATACATAGCCCACAATTTTGTGAACAACCTTTGGGGAACTGGTACGTGCCGTCTGGTCGCCTGGGATGCAATGCCCTTGGTGGCGCCAAGTTACATGTGATGAAATATGGGAAAACCAGGTGTAAATGGAGACATTTTAAGGGATATACAACCAACCATCGTTGGGAATATGAAATGGAATAGACATAGAAATAATTGCGTGAAACTACGTTTTTTTTTAAACATATTAAATGCCATATAGAAACTAAACTACACCGTACACCCGAAATGTTTGGAATATCTTACAATTTTGGTAAATGCATGAAAGGAATAGAAACCCAAGATCAAAATCCCAGGCCCAGGTTGTGGGTCACGTCATAAATATTCCGACGGAAAAACCTCTCAAAATGGCAAGGGGGAATTCCACCAGTTTGATTTGGATCTACATGTTACATGGGATGCGGTTAGGCTAAGCCATGGCTGGCCTCCCGCCATGGTTTCGATAATGGAACATCGAACTATTTTGATCATAATCGGCGAATCATCAAAAATTGTCTATACGAATCAGACATTCTACATGGCGGTGTTTGCCGATATCCGGGGGCTTTGACTAATCAAAGCACAGATTCAGACCAGACATTTTTCGGAGGGAACTAAGGAGCTACGAATAGAGTTTCGCAACCACATGATAGCCATGACTGATGATTAGAGTTTCGCCAGACAAAGCTAAGATTGAACCCGCAGAACGTGGGATTTGATGTGGGTGAAGTGTTTTTTGACCTCGCAACGACTTGATGGTTAGGTTCAGAGCAACCCGGGCATCCCAAGAATTGTTTATCTGTGGGAGTCACTAGAAATTGACCGCACACACACTAGTATTTCGAGCATGGATACTGTACTTCTGGGTTTTGGATGTTTGGGATAAGTCCTAAATTTGCAAGCAAACAGCAACAGGGTGTGGCCTCTAGATAGCAAAGTTGACTTAGTCAATACGGTTTATGGAATTTTATGGATGTCTATTGAGGATATAGAAATATTGCTAATGGGGTTTACGTAAACCCCGACCTTATGCCCACTGCTCATTTCGTAGATTTGATCCCCCAGTTTCAGTGGGTACCAGATGGTACCAGCATCGCCATGATATTCTCAGGTACCTGAAGCCGGACTATGTGCAGCTTGGACAAAACCAGAGATGGCGGTTTTCTCTAGCAGAATTAACAGATGATGGGCTTCCTACAAGGGTATCAAAAGGTCACACTCTAAAATGTTAATTGTGGTTTCTACAACGTGGGGACCCCAAAAGGGCTAAGTTGGTGCAAATAACTACCACAATATAGGTGTTATGGCAGTTATAGCTATAATTAGACGGGCTTATATACCAACTTAAAACATCTTAAAACTAGGGGCCCCACATAGTACTTTGCTCTAATTTGTTGGGTACCCCTGCAGCGAAAAAATGTCGAATTGGCCATGGTTGGTGGATTTGTTCCGTATCTGGAGCATGACATGCATCCGTTGAATCCGGAGTTGAAGCTTTTCCCACGAAGATGACGTGATGCGCGTGATTCGCTACATGATCCAAGTGGCTTTCCAAAGGACCTCAAATCCAGGTGAAACCTCGTTGAACCTGAGTGTAGATGACTGATTTCACATGATTTCACGATTGGACAATGCACTTGGGTGTGTGTCCCAAGTCGGACACGTACCCATTTGCGTATGGGTTTCCCAGAAATAGGTTGCCTCAAGATGAATTTGCATATTTCCAATCAAAAACTCTATTCTGGAGGTTAGATGGTTTGGAATCGACCAAAAAACTGAGCTGATGCTCGCTGATGTTTTAATGCACAATTCACCATGTTCAAGGTAAATCACAATTTTCTTATAGGAATTATCAAGCTAAAGGGAAAAACATATCACGACTTTTATCCACCTGCTAGCGAACTCGTTTTATAGATTGGGTTAGGTTTACCAACATATCACTAGGCCCACATTGCTGAAAACATAGCGGATTTCCATGGATTTCCACCATTTCAGACGGACACGGGATATGACGGGAGAGTCTTATCCTTCAACCACTGAGCACGGCCAAGCCTGAGGCATGTGAACGTTGGAGAGACTGAAGAATTGGCCGCCAACAAGGCTGTGAGCCAGGAGCACTGACATAGATCGCGGTGGTTTCAGCATGTTTCAGCCCATGATGGGCCCCGGATTGGGAGAGTCACCATGAGTTGAATATGTTGAATGATCCTCCAAGTACTCATAGGCTCCTGGTTGAACGGGTCTTTCTGACTTTCTGTGGAGTTTATGTGTTGCAACATGTTCCCAGCATCGTGGACCATAGGTGGATCCATGTTTATGTTTGGAAAAAGCCTGGAAATATTCAGGCAATAAGTTTCATAGGAGCTAAAGATGGTTTATCAACTATATAATTTAATCATTTGCATTTAACATGCAACTTTAGTTCTGATGTTCATATCCTGCAAAGTAGCATGTTTGATTTTGAATTAAAAGTCTGGGGCGGCTAAGAGTATATTATAAATTCTCAATAGTGGTAATATGATATATATTTATATATATACATAATATACATACATAGATATATACATGAATATGCATTTGTAGATCATATGTAGCATATTTAATTAGACACACATGATGGTTTAATTGTCATAAAACTATGAAGGCGACACTGAGCCACCACCTTGGAGGAGTTCTTTCGACTTGGAGATGATGAGAATCTGGGCGGTACGGAACGGGGATCGAACAGCCCCCCTGTTCGATAGCGTTCAGTTGGTTTATCACTACAACACCTGTGGGTTTATGTTAGTCCTAAGTATACTTAGATGGGCCTATAAACCAACAAACATAATGTTTGGGGCGTTGTGGGAACATGTATACTCACTTACATATTAATTGAAGTTGGTAGACTAGACATTACTATAAAACATACATGTCCATGGGGGATAGAATCTGATATAAGTATAGTTGTTGTAAACTAACTTACAACTTACAACTGGGGGGAACGGTGTTTGTCGGGGTATCGCCTAAAACTGTTTAAAGAGACAATTTACAGACAATCCCTAGGTTGTGGGATAAGAAATAGTGTTTCTTGCCGAATTGGCCTTAATTCAATCCACTCAGTATCCCCTAAATTGAGACTACCCATTTAGGTGGGCCATGGAGTCATTGAAATTGTTCGTACTGGTTTATCTAATTTTATATGTGTTTATATTTTATTTTATAAAAGTTATACCTTCAACATGATGGGAATCCCCCTTTTTCCATTGAATGGACCGATTTTCCAGGTGATTCACTGCCCCAGGAAGGATGATAAACTTTGGCAGATCTTGAGTGGCCTCAGCGATGATGCCAAAGTCATTTGCTTTGCCAACACTAAGAGGCGGGTCAACAAACGTGCACGTGCACGTGCGGTGGGGCATGTGGAAAATTTGGACCAATGACAGCAGGTTCGCTGCCATGGTGGAATTGTCTCACCGCATGTTTTTTTACATGTTTAAAAAAACTGTCATGTGACTGTTGGTTTATAAACCTCATGGACACTACAGTTATTGTCCGGCATTGAAATTGTCTGACTTAGTCAACAAAATATCGGCCCACCTCCTGGGTGAAGCGCAGGCTACCCCCGGTGAGAGGAAAGTATCAATGAAGCAGAACTGGGATTTCACCGACTGATAGAATATAAATAATATATATTTTTAATAAATAGAGATACATGTATGATTTAAAAATATAATATGATATAATATTATATAATATGATATAATATGATTTAATATGATATAACATGATTTAATATGATACAATATGATATAATATGATTTAATATGATATAATATTAAATAATATAATATAGTATAATATAATATGACATGATATTTTTGGGATTTGAGTATGGTTTAGTGCAATGGGACGTTTTGGATTGGCGGACGAACATGTTCAGTGTTTTCAGCCATTCCGGCCAGGAATACTTGCAGTAAGCCAGTCCAAAATCATTTTATAAATAAACCTTGTATGAGTTGTTTGGTACTAGTACCTTCATCTATTTCAATAGATTTAACGTAGCAAATGTCGCCGTAGACGGTGGCCGTGGGTGTATGTATGCACTATTATATAATATGTAGTGTATTGTAGATTGTACATACGCATATCTAATATATATATATATACACAGAGATATATGTTCAACAACATGATGATACACTATAATATAGTAGAATTAATGTGATTTGATATAATACAATAGATCATAATATAGTATAGTATAATATAATATGAAAGAACATAGTATCATATGATATTATATTATGCGACATAATATGATATAATATATAACATTGTATATTGGAATGACAGACAATATGATACAAACTAGTATGGCACAATGCACAATGAGATACTAATAGTATGCTCCACCATGCTATATCATACTATCCTATACTTTACTACACTTTATGTTACTATACGATACGAAACGATACGATAAGATATATGGATACTTCAGTATACACTATATTTTACTTTACTATACGATACGACAGGATACTTTTCTATACTATAATGAATATTGTCCTGTAATGCCAGTAGTAGCCCACAAGGCGGTGGCGGAAGTTTCAAAGATAGGACACTATAGGAGAGGTGAGTTGTTGTGATGCATGGATGGCAGAGCGGATCCACTGATGGACCGAAAGGTGGTTGGAGTTGTGCTTTATGAAATTGTTAAAGTGGTCACCTCAACCACAAATGCTGGATGTAGTGTGGTGTAGTGTAGCGCAACGCAATTGTAGTTGCAGTTGCAGTTGTTGTTGTTGTTGCTGTTGTTGTAGTACTTGTAGTGCAGTGGAGTGTAGTGTGGTGAAGTGAAGTGTAGTTGTAGTTGTATCTGTAGCTGTGGATGATGTTGTTGTAGTTGTAGTTGCAGCTGTAGTAGAGATTGTTGCAGTTGTAGTTGTAAGTGGTAGTGGTGGTGGTAGTGGTAGTGGTAGAGTAGTGTGGTGAAGTGGAGTGTAGTATGGTGTAGTGGGTATGTCGTTGTAGTTGTAGCTGTCGTTGCAGTTGCAGTTGTAATTGTAGTTGTAGTAGTTATTGCTGTTGCAGTCGTGGTTGTACTTGTTGTTGTTGTTGTGGTTTAGTAGTAGTAGTAGTAGTCGTCGTCGTCGTCGTCGTCGTTGCTGTTGTTGTTGTGGTGGTTGTGGTTGTGGTTGTGGTTGTGGTTGTCGCTGTCGCTGTCGTTGTGGTTGTTGTTGTTGTTGTTGTTGTGGTGCTTGTGGTTGTGGTTGTGGTTGTGCTTGTGCTTGTGGTTGTGGTTGTGGTTATGGTTGTGGTTGTGGTTGTGGTTTTGGTTGTGGTTGTGGTTGTGGTTGTTGTTGTTGTTGTTGTGGTTGTGGTTGTACTTGTCGTTGTCGTTGTGGTTGTCGTTGTCGTTGTCGTGGCCGTTGTCGTTGTCATTGTGATTTAGTGGGGTGCGGTTGAACGTCCAAATCAGGTCCGAACATGATTTTTTGTTGCCATTTTGACAATAATTTTACTTCGAGATGTGCTTTGCGCCACAATGGCGTGCACTTTTTCAAAATCTCAACTTCCACAAAAGTGCTCCGAACATGTGGTGCTTTGCGCATTTTAACTTCCAAATGTGCTTTGCGCCACAACGGCGTGCACTTTTTTGACATGTCAACTTCCAAAACTGCTCCGAGCATGGTGTGTTTTGTGGGATTTGACTTGGAAATGTGGCTCGCGCCACAAGGGTGTACAATTGTTCATCTCTCATCTCCTTATATAGAAAGTTCCGTGCCTGCCGCTTTAGCGAGCCTACTTTTCGATCCTCCGGAGCCACAAAACATTGGAAAAGCACAGTTTTTCGCGACTTTTCTGCCTTTTCGTGCGCCTGCATCTTCTTTCTTCCGACTATTTCTCTTCTCTGATCTTCTTTCTTCTGCCTTTCTCTTCTCTGACTCTTCCCACCTCTGCCTTTGATCTGTCCATATTGTCGCAAGTTTGACTTCTAAACTTCCTTCGATAGTATTTTCAAAACAATCACATAAGTAAACATAAGCATAGTATAATTTAATATAGTAAAATAAACAATGGTAGTGCACAAGATGGTTTAGCTTGATTAAAGACAATGTATGCTCATTTGATATTTTGTAGCATGACTTCGCACAAAATAAACTGATATTTTAAAATCAGTACACGATGGTATGATACAATATAATCGAGGGTGCTACAAACGTGTGTCAATACACATAAGACGCTGCATAGTGCATAATACCTACATACACATGCTAATCAGCTTCAACGCACTGGACCAAGACTTGTCAACGTGTGGGTGAGTGGTTCAAGCTCCGGCCTGATTATGATCTTATGAGCATATGTCATACATCTCTGCACATACATAGAATAGATAGATAGATAGATAGATAGATAGATAGATAGATAAATAGATAGATAGATAGATTAGATCGATGGATGGATGGATAGATAGATAGATAGGTAGGTAGATAGATAGATAGGTAGATAGATAGATAGATATATAGATAGGTAGATAGATAGATAGATAGGAAGGCTAGATAGATAGATGGATAGATAGATAGATACATAGAAAGATAACTAGATTAGATAGAATAGGTAGATTAGATAGAACAGGTAGATTAGAAAGAATAGAAATACTAGATAGATCAGATAGATTAGCTAGATCAGATAGATTAGCTAGATTAGATAGATTAGATAGATTCGATTAGATAGATTAGATATATTAGATAGATTAGATAGGTTAGATACATTGGATAGATTGGATAGATTAGATAAATCAGGTGGATTTTATAGATTCAATAGATTAGATAGATTAGGTAGATATGATAGATTAGGTAGATTAGATAGATTGGATAGATTAGATAGATTAGATAGGTTAGATAAATCAGGTAGATTAGGCAGATTAGATAGATTAGATAGATTAGATAGATTTGATAGATTAGATAGCTTAGATGAGATAGATGAGAAAGATGAGATAGATAAGATTGATGAGATAGATCAGGTTGATAAAATTGATCGTGTTGGTATGATAGGTAAGATAGAATAGATAAACTAGATAAGATAAATAAGATAGATAATATAGATAATATAGATAATATAGATAATATAGATAATATAAATATGAAATATAAGATATATATATAAGATAGAACCGGTAGATAACATAGATAAAATAGATAGGACAATAACTAGGTAGCTAGATAGATAGCTAGCTAGATAGATTAGATAGATTAGATAGATTAGATAGATTAGATAGATATATAGCCAGGTAGCCATATTTATATGTGTATGTATTTATACACACGCATATCTTTACATGAATGTACATATACATACTATATGTTATATACATGTTCACGTGCAACGCATAGCCATCGGCCTATGTTTATGGTCACCGTGGCCGACTCGTTGGCATCCCGACGTGCGCAGGCGCATCGATTCCTTTCAGAAGACCTTCTGGTCCAAGGGATTCGACTCGGTCGCCCTGCATGGCGACAAGCCACAGATGCTTCGCCTCGGGAAATATGGTCAATTACACCAGTTACGAGGGTTTACAGTTATGATGTTTTATGGATGGTGTTTTTGGTGAAATGGGCTAAAACCCATAACACCATTTTTGGGGATGCCGTAACTAGAGTGATTTTAAAATACAGTTATGGCCCTAAATAATCCGAAATACCTGTTCCAAGTACGAAAAACACCATTTATGGATTGTATCACCTCATTTAGAACTGTAGTTATAAGTTATAACTAATAAATGACCATAATTCTGTTAGGCAAACGTTTAGATCATGTTCGAAACCATTTTCGAAACCACCATGAACGTTTGGATCATGTTCGAAAGCCATGGGTTTTCCAGATCAAACGTGTTGTTTCGATTCCCACTCTGCTTACTGGTGCGTTTTACGTTCGGAATGGATGGGACTGGGGGTTGCTGGGATGATGACATTACTAGTGATGACTGGGATCATTCCCGAAAATTCCCTGCGTTTAGAACCAGTAAGTCTGGAATGGATGATACCACACTGATCCCATGTAACTTGACCGTGTCACATATATCCTGCATCAATCCCGATCATCTTTGTTACCTTCTGGTGTCATCAACGTGGCTAGCTGGGAAGTGGTTGGGAAGTGGCTGGGAAGTGGCTGGGAAGTGGCTGGGAAGTCCTTGAGCTAAATGGAAATTTATAGCTGGGAATATCATTGTTCCAGCAAACCACATTTGATATCATTTGATGACACCGGAGGGTGTCCTTGAGTGACACAGGATTTCGGTGATATCCTGGGAATTTTGTAGTGGGAGAACAAACCTTTTGATGAGAATTGAATGGGAATAGAACAGGGATATACTTGAAGGATAGTGGGAATATTTCATGAGACATAAGATAACCAACCATATTTGCTTGGAACATCTTATGGGAATCTAATGGGAATATGATTGGATTTCATGGGATATGATTGATGTAGTGGGGATATACTGGGTATACCATCTAAGTAGTTTGATCTATCCCGGCCTCTTTGGAGGGTGGAATTCGGGGGATGGGGTTCTGTTGTCCAGGCCCTGTAGCCCCACAGTTTAACTTTGAACGGAAGACCCGGAAGACAGACAAAAAGCGTTTTGAAGATGATTTCCCAGCTGGAAATGATTTCCTACCTTTGCAAGACATCTAACCTATGTAACGCTTAGGGAACGACGCCCTTTTTTGAACTGATCCATTGGACTTTCTCTTAGGAAAGATCGAGATCGAGACTTGGAGAAGTTTACCAAAGGCGAATGTTGGTTGATGTTTGCCACCGACGTTTCTTGGCAAATCGCAGTTCCGGGCGGGATGCGGGATGTGCCATTCATATTTCATATCAAGAAATAGAGGAATTTCTTCAATGTTGGAAGATCTTGGCGAAAATGCGGCAATAGATGAACATGCTTTGACATTTTTGATCATTTATAGGGAATGTTAAGTGCGTATCTGCGATTAGCCGTGCTGTTTGTATCTTTAGTTGACATCAACATGTTCAGTCATTGTTGAGGGTAGATTTTTCAAGAAATGTCAGAACCACGTTCGCATGATTGCTTGTGATGTTTGCCTACTTATCGTGGGTGGACGTTGTTTGTGTTATTTTGTGTTGATCTGAAAGGCGACACGGCACCACCTTTGGTGTTGAAATAACTTAAATCTATGTGATAGACATGGCAAACCCTCCATACTACTAAACCACCCCGCAATTTGGGAATCATATCGTGCCAAAGAAAGGGAACTGTGTTTGGGTTTGCTTCTTTCAAGACTGAGAACATACGATTTGAGTGAGGTTCAAGGTATCAATTGTTGAACTCCGAAGCTTGTGAAAACAATGGTGTGAGATTCCCACCACCTGTCCACCTGTCGTTTAATGAACGCAAAGAGTTGACTCGTTCATGGTTTCAAAACGCTTCATATATATATATATATAAATTATATTATATATATATATATATATTTATTTATGATATCATATATATTAAATTATATTATATTATATTACATTATATTATATATAATATGATTTTTTATATATAATATATTATATCTTATATTTTTTATTTTAAATATTATATATACTAACTATCTATATATATATATATTATATTTATATTATATATATTATATATTATTTTTTTAT
>Ga0126342_10011100_pt1 | contig 16102 bp, 15 predicted proteins | sample Cyp1metagenome_FD_92528 | JGI IMG/M metagenome (GOLD analysis project Ga0126342, IMG submission 92528) | Coral microbial communities from Lord Howe Island, Old Settlement Bay, Australia - Cyphastrea 1 metagenome | ecosystem: Host-associated > Invertebrates > Cnidaria > Coral ... | reverse complement strand
TGGGGAGCCCCCACGGGGAGGAAAAGTGAAAATTCCCTAGCTTGGGGAGCCCCCACGGGGGGGAAAAGTGAAAATTCCCTAGCTTGGGGAGCCCCCACGGGGGGGAAAAGTGAGAATTCCCTAGCTTGGGGAGCCCACGGGGGGGGGAAGTGAAAATTCTTAGCTTGGGGAGCCCCCACGGGGGGAAAACAACCCTTAGCCCCTCTCACGGACCGAAATAAACCTGCGGTGTGGGCGGCCACCCCACGCGAAGCGGGGTGAATATTCTTAATAGAACAATTAGACTAACCAATAGTGACCATAGATATGATTTGTATAATTCTGTAATCATCCTGATGTGGAGAGATGCTCATAGATTTGCAAAGATATTCCAATGTCAATGAGGATATGTTGTTTTTTATATGCTGTCTATTGCTGTCTACTCCAGGATGCCTGTGTATATTCATACAGTCACGTGTATATATAATATGTATGTGTACGTACATATATACATATATATTATATATATATATGTATGTGTGTGTGTGAAATTTGGTGTCTTTGCCTGGATGGATAGATAGGTAGGTAGACAGATGGATTTGATTGCAATTGCAATGTTTGTCCGGTGTGCTCTCATGCATGTGTGCATATCACTGATTCTAATTTTTGTTTGTGTGGTCGTTGTCTATGTTTTTTCTTCTTGTCACAAGTTGGGATACATGACATATAGAACAAACCGCAGCTGGGCTGGTTTATTATTCGGTGTGTCTCATTGTGCGCGTCGTTTTTGGTGATCAACTGGATTAAGGATTTACCAAGGTATACCCACCAGAGGATTATCATTCCTACATTCCTCTCCAGTTTTTGGCACACTCGGCACCCCTTTTGCCCCCAAGGTTAATGATAGATGGCAATGATGCGGACAACACGGCATGGTGAGCCACGCAAGTGAAATCGGTGGTGTGAAGAACACCCTGAAAGCTGGCGCGCTGGAAACATGCGGCATGGGAAAAAATGAAACCAAATGAAACCAAAAATATCTGTCCAAATCATATTGTACTCATAGTTACCTGAGTGAACTTCACTACCCATTCTTACAGAATTGATAGCCAGTAGTGCATCGATGCGCAGATTGACACTGTTGATGGTATGAAGGTGGGATCCCTGCCACACTTGGAGAGAGGAAGATCTCCAGACACGTGTCCAATAATTGATTTAAAAAAAACACGGCAGCCTTCCCACTTCATACTGAACTGGTTGGTATTCTATGGTATTCTTTGGAATCCAGGTTTTCTATCAGAGATCCAGCCACTAACAGCACGAAAAGACATCCAGCCCCGACGACCTGCAGGCGTTTCGCCCTCCACGTCGCATGGTTCTCACCGTCTTCGGTGCCTCGGACGGCTGGGGTGGAACCCCAAGTTGATTTGAGAATATGAAAAAGTATATAATATGTATGTATATATATCTCTCTCTCTCTCTCTCTCCCTCTCTCTCTCTCTCTCTCTCTCTCTCTCTCTCTCTCTTTGCGTGTTTGTGTGTGTATGTGTGTGTGTGTATCTATCTGATTGGATATATGTTTAGTAATTGGTTGGAAAAACTGTCTAATTGGCAATTTTTTGCAACATATGCTATAACCCCGCAAAAATGGGATAAACCCAGGAATTTTTGGGGGGGCTCAAGATCACACGGGTGAGGTTCACTGACCGCATCCTCCAAGAGGGTTTCTCCGCCGAGGTGATCATGGCCCTGCGATGCAGGACGCAGAAGGGCTTTTTCGTTCTGCTGCGGTGGCGCTCGGCCGCTTCGCTGATGTGAAGTTGGCTGATGTAGACATTGGTTTTGGTAGTTGAACGATGTTTAATGAGCATAAACAGGGGTGCGCACTGTCCTTCGTGAGAGAAAGAGAGAGAGAGAGAGAGGGAGAGAGAGAGAGAGAGAGACTAGACTGCTTACTTTATGGGAAAATACTATGCATTGGTAGTTTTGGTGGTGGAATCATCAGCAAGATGTGCTCACCAGCAAGGCATCCACAGGCATTCATTTGACTCTCACAACCAAAGTTTGCGACACTACGCTCCAAGCAGCAGACATGCCCAAACCAGAAGAGTCTTCCAGCCAACATGCCCATCAAAATGTGTATATATATATATGTGTATATATATATATATAGCGTGTGTGTGTGTGTACAAGTGTGTGTTCTTCATATCCTCCATGTACTAATGTTTGCCCCATCGAGACTGCTCCATCCCTGAGTAGCACCATGTTCCCCTTTTTTCCTGGCCACCAACATTGCAAGGCTACATGGCACCAGACGTGGCATGGGTTGGAGGCCAACTGCATGTGAAGCTGTAGACACGGACCATATCACTGCAGGTGATTTTTGGGATTTCTTGGGCTGTGCTGTGCTGTCAGTCCTTTTGCCTGATTTTTTGCATAAGATTTCCTGTTGCTTGCGAGGTCTTGCTCATAGCCCAGGAATGAGTGTATTTCCAAAGATTTAAGGACAGCCATGGACAACCATATATCATCCCTCAGAAGGCCAGGTGAGTAACCGCAATTAAGACTTCCCAACATATGACATCCAAGCACAGCATTTCTTCCAGACCGCTCTGTCAGCCTTGCAAAGAGCAGAAGATAACAACTCTTAGCCATATTCACATTCCGCTAAGTGCCAGCTGTATGATTCTAAAAGATTTCGCCCCTGTGAAACAGACCCAAAAAAGGCAGCGTGAACTGAGGATGCCAGCATTTTGGCCACGAATTTGCCACTCTCCGCGTGCCATGGCAAGCTTGGCAGCCCGACAAATGATGCAGATGCAGGCCAGGCACAGTGAAATGCCCTAGCAGCTAGCTATGGTAGTTGGTATTAAACGAATACATTTAATGCGGTCATCCATGGGTTGACGACCAAGCCTTTTTGGCTTTCAAACATGGTCAAAGCATGTCAAAGCTGTTTATATATATAGTCGGAAGTAAGTTTTCAGTGACCTTTCCTTAATTGGTTAAAACTGATCATAGCCGTGATTATTGATTTGTTTGTCTCCCCTATAAAAAAAGAACTGATTGAATTGACCAGGTGAGGGTGGTTTTCCTTCTTTTGCCTATTCTCAGAGCTACTGTATGCACAATGTATCATTGTTGAATGCTGCTATAAGCAACGTGGAGAAATCTTGCCAACAACGCACTCCTTTCCAGAACTGAGGATGAAATTGTGCATGACCCAGAATAAGCGGGGATAGCCTCATGCAACACGTGCCATGGACCATGGATAAGGGCTGGGATGGTGTCCCCACGTCAGGCGGCCTTGGCTCGCCCCACCAAGCGCCTCGCTGGGGATCACCGGGCCGTGGTGGCCTGTCTCCTGCGCCAAGCGGAAGAAACCTCCGCAGGCCGTGAGGGGCTCCCATCGACGCAGTAAGCACCCCCTAGGCCCTTACCCCTCTAGTAAATGTGTGTAAATTTAACATGGACAACCCTGCCAGATAGGGGTTGGAAGATGAATGGAAACTCACTAAGAAGTGGTTATTTTCTTCGCGGTCTATGTGAATTTAGCGGAAGGTAAATGAATGATTTCGATTATGTGCAAATCCCTTAATAAACCATATTTACCTAAGGGATCCTAAGGCTGTTTAATATGTTTTTCTGGGAAGGGTTTCTTTACGGGATTATTTACTAACCAGGGAACATGTTGGTAGTTTGTAGTTGCCACATTTTGCTATTACGCGCCAACCTTTTGAAATTGGTATGGGCGTTGTCCCATCCCCCATTCATATTGAACACCCCCGTTGTATGGCCCAAATAATCCCATATGTGTAAACACCCTACTAAACAATGGTTTACGGTGGGATGCCTAATATTGGAACGGGATTAATAATGTGGCAAGCCCAACAATATGATAAACCAGTATAAACCATTTTCAATTTGGGTGTATCAATGGGGTATGGCTCCTGTTGGTCGGCTCATGGGTCGGAATCCGACTGCTTGATGCGCCTGTGCAGTAGAGAAATTGGGGAAAAACATCCAGCGAAAATAGAGGAGTCAATTGAATCAACCAACAAAAATAGGGGATTTCAGCGGCTAATTGTGGGGGATACGCTGAAACAAATTCAATGGGGAAAGCGATGATAAACCGTTGACTTGGTACGGAGTGGAAATGGATTAAAACTGAGGCACAAAGAGGATCCCGCAAAATTGGTCATTTGTAGCACTCAGCAATCCAGGAATCGAGTTTGGGGGTCCAATACTTTTAACCGATTCTGGTTCGCTCATAGTGCAAGCCTCATTTGGGCTCATCTCTGAGGTTGGTGTCCTCGCAGTCCACCTGCTCCTTTTGTGTACCTACCACTGGCTTGCGGCTTCAAACCTCCTTTTAGTTCCGAGTTGCTTGCCGATTTCGGATTATGATCTCAACAAAATTGCTCATCTCCCCGGGAAAAAACAATTCAATGCCCATATCTACCTACATGCATTCCCTACATATCAAGACCAATCCAGCACTTGAAAGCGCAGTTCCAGTGAACTAAGTGTGTAGATGTCATTTTGGTGGTTGTGATGTGCATGGTTATATCCACTAACAACAATTACCAAAGACCATCGTTTTACCCATTACAAGTGGATATATCACCATAGTTAATACCATAGTTAATACCGTAGTGTATCCATCCATACCAATTCTTCATCATTAGTCACCATTATTCATCATTATTCACCATTATTCACCATAATTTATCCTTATTCACCAGTATTGACCGCTAACCATCATTAACCACTATAGTTCACCATTACTAACCACTATAGTTAACCATTACTAACCACTATACTTAACCATTATTACTAGTGTATCCTTGAGGGGACCATGTCTCCAGGGCTGGACGTGTTCTTCATCCTCCGCGCCGCGGCAACGTCCGCTGCAGCCTCCGCCAGGTCCGGCAGGTCGCGTTGGTCGGGACAGGTGGGCTTCCCAGGTGGCCACGTGGAGGCGGGTGAAGAGGACCGGGGCCTGCAGGGCTTGGTGACCAGGGGGGAAGCATAGCAATATAATGGATTATATAATGGTTAATTAATGATCATCATTGATAATCATTGATTTAATTGGTTATATAATGGTTATATATATATAATTATATACACATATGGTTGGTTAACCCATTGGTTATTGATAAGTCTGATAAGTTATATGTCATAAAGAAAATTATGTATACGAGTTGTATAATCACTGGCCTGATATCTGGGTTTTTGATAAGTACATAATGATTATATAACTGGAATTAATCAAAGGATAGCCATTGTCTTTCTTTTGTCGGTCTTATCCTTCATGATGCGTACTGATAAGGATCAGCATATACATATGGACAAGAATGGTCATGACAGAAAGATTCACCGACTATAAGATGACAACTTTCTGTATTGCATTGGGTTCAAAGTCAGGCTTGGAAATGCAGAAAGGATAGAAAAGTGAGTAGATAGACTGCTGCTGTGATACTGTAAATTTCTACACACGACGGCTGGGATGAAGGATCATGATGCTGTTGCACGCGAATGCAGAGAAGAGGTTGGTCTCTTTCTGGAACTTTGCCAGCCAAGGGTTCTACCAAAAAGTGTCCAGATCGATGAGAAAAATCCGTCAATGATGATACAGTACCTGTCCATCCTTAGACTTACTATACGTATATATCAATATAATTCTGTACATATGTAAAGGATTTTCTGAGTAGTTCCACCAAGTGCGACAATTTGCCTGGCAATTCCGTGTCAGTTGACACCGGTTGCTGGGATGATCCTAGATTCTTAGATGAGGAGCAGTTTGCCTATGATTTCTCCACTTTCAGAGCCCAGGTCGTTTTGTTCACAATAGATATTCAATGGTTGGTGCAAGAGAACATTTACAGGAATTTCCTATATTTCATGGAAAAAAAACATGATGTCCGATTAAGATGTTTCCTTAAACCAATCCACTAAAACCCATCAAATCCATTGAATTCCATTGCATTCCATTGAGATCTTTGGGTATTTGCCACGAGTAACTTGTGTTCTCCCATTCCCATCACAGCACCAAGGATGAACCTGGAGCCTATCGCTACTTGGGCAGTACCTTGCAGTAAACATCGATTCACCACCTGGCCATGGGAAACATCAGAGAACATAGACAGGGGCAGTCTCAAGCTGTTTCCACATCAGAGAACCGGGTACAATTTCCGACTTCAAGCCAAATTTGGTGCCCAGTGCTTTGCAGGCCACTTGATTCGGGTAACAAGTCCAGGGAACTACAGCGAAAAAAGAGAAATTGACACAAAATGAAGTATCCTTTCCCACCAAGCAGTGATCACCAGTGGTTGCTTGGTGGGCTTAGGTTGGTAACTTCGAGGTCCAGGAACCCCCCCATTTGACCTCCCCATCCCCGGGTACCCCCGAGGCGTGGCGGAACGCTGCGTGACACGGCGCCGCGGCACCCTGGTGGTGGCTTGCCGGGTCTATGAACAGCTCAGACCCAGGTGCCCGGAACATCTGCAGGAGCGGGGTGGGGGGGCCCAAGGGTTGGTTAGGGGTGGGGTAGGTCATTTGTGTTTGGCGTATAGGCCTATAGACGCAGCAAATCTTCATGGTGATTTTCATGTGACCGGCTTTTAGAGAACATGTTCTACTCAGTTTGTGGAGTAATCTAAGATCCAATCTCTAGCCTAGAGGTAAAACCTGACTTCCTCCGTTTGCTCTTCTGGGAACATGGGGGTCGCAGTTCTGAAGAATTGATGATTGACCCTTCCGCGTTTGTAAAAGGACGCAACTGATTTGGCCTGATACAAAATTGTGGGCAAATTGTAGCGACCTCACTCACAATAACCTCACCATAACCAGAATTTGATTTGGGTGCTGGGGGATTGAACCTTGAAATCCTGGACAAGAAAACAACAATAAGGTAAAAATAAACACCACATAACACCACCGGTTTCCGGCGAGGATGTTCCGGGATGCAGGATGTGGATGTAATTGAAAATGATGGTATACCCCAATTTTATTGCAATTCAACAAGGAAAAATTTGGGAAAATGTTCATAAATTCTAAAAAAATAATGGAATGGTGGCGTCGGCGTCCCCTAAATTTTCAGACAGACCCAGTTTCTGCTAGCCCTAGCAGTGTTAGGACAAAGAAGTGGCTGCCTGCGGCTGGGCACCTTTGAAGGTCTTGCTGGGTGATGCCCAGTACCTTGGCTGAAAATTGGAAGAAATTGACGAAGCAGCTACAGGTGCTCCACCTAAGATAGAAGCTGTAGGCTTATAAGATGTTATAAGTTAACTTAGGGGACTCATAACTTGGTGATTGACTACAGTAACTAAAATGAACCAGCTAAAGGAGATTGAGATCGATTGGCTGCCTTTTTGTTGAAAGAAACACGGCTGAGACTACTTGACCGAGACTACTTGACAAACCGCCAAAAATTAGCTTGTTTGCAGAGTATTTGAAGATCAGCCGCGATCTGATGGATTCCCAGCAAGATCGTTTGCTATTGAAAATCTCCATGGGAATTCAGGTTCCAGGTTGAAATTCATGGCTGCAAGCAGACTCCAAGGCCTTTGCGATGGTCCGCCATGCATGGACCTGGTGGTGAGATTTGGGATGGATTTCCGTGCCATGGCTGCCATGGTTCCTCTTTTTCGTTGCTGGTTGCACCGCTGATGTCCATTTTTTCTTCCAGCCAGCTTCCGTTAGTTGAGTTGTCGACTTAGTGCATCACTGAGACTTGAACATATAGATTAAAACACATATTTTGCAATGAAACTCTATATTTTTAGCAGGAAGACCATCCATTTGCCGGCTATTTGATGTTCACCAGGGTACTCATCGACTTTTGGGATCAATATCCACGTGTCAGATGTTCCTTCCGGCTCGCCGCTGCAGCAAGGTCCATTTGCTTGCCCGTGACTGAGCTTTACGTGTCCGAAAACATGGATGAGGTCCCGGGGTCAGGGCACTGCTAAGCTGCCAGAACTCCTGGGTTTTGCAGAGATTAACTGAAAGTGGCCGCTGGATATTCATCTTTGGATTTACTGAAGGTGGTTTCTGTTGAAGTTCCCATTGGATAATGCTCCACCATTTGGTGAATCTAATGGGAAGATGTGCCTTTCCAGGAGGCGCAAATCCTGGGTTTCAGGGATTTGATTGAAAATTGGCTACTCGGCATCTCATCATTTTGCCTATTCGAATGACCACGTGTTTGTATATCCCAATTGGATCCAATTTGTTGATGAAGATCCCCATGTTTTTGCTAGTTGATTCTTGGCTAATCTAGACACGCCCAAATTCCTGGTTCACATGCGATTTTTCTCCGTTGATTACAATGTGGGAGGAACAAGAACAAGGCACTGGCAAAATTATTATTAATGCTTCAACTGCCTGAAGATAGAAACTGATATGATATAAAATGATATAAATTATTAAATAATGTGCATCTAATTTTTATCCCGTCCCAGTGAATGTCCCATTTTCTCCACCTTCCCAAAACCTCTTAGAGGCGACTGCCCGGCAGCGCTTCATTTTGTGGGGCCTGACCCTGGGCATCGTCAACGACTGGCTGGTGGCCACACGCTTTCGCGAATCGCCCATCTCCCTCAACGCCTCACGCCTCTGAAAAGACGCGGCAGAAGAGTGAGTGGTGTCAACGGTTGGGTTGTGTTGGTTTATAACCCCATCTCATTCCAGTTGTACATTCTAGGTAAAGATTTTTAGATATGTGTGAAATAGCATGAAATAACCCCAGATAACCTATCGTTTGCGGGGGGCTGTTTTAATGTTTGCTGGGAAAAATTGACAAACCATGAGATCATCTTCTGGCAGTATGAAACATGAGTTGCAACGTGGACCTGTGCATCGTGAAAACAAAAAGCTGTCCACATTCCAGGCTACTACTTGTGTTTGGCCCTCAGATTTCCTACATGTATGACGGGTTGCCCAGTGAAGCGTTGTCAATTTGGAAAGACAGACTCGAAATACCCTCCAGTAATCAAACGTGGCAACGGAAAATCCACCGTTCACAGGTGATTTTTATAGAGGATTTCCAATTGCCACGTTTGATGACACCGGATGGCAATTGCATGTCATGAGGTGAAAGCATGCCAGGCGGTTGTTTGCTGGCTCCTCAGCCGGATCAGCTGTTGATACCTTGATGCGATTGACAAGGGACACATGGCTGTGGCTCAAAATTTTACACTACGGAGCCCGGAAAACAGGGTGGTTTCCATTCCAAATGGCCCATTGATAGAAGTTTTTTTTGCCCATAAAAACCGTGACTTTCCACTAAAAATTGGTTGTGGGTCCCTTTAGGCACCAAGTCTGAGTCCCGTTGAGCCCACGGCAAGGATGGATGCCAGCCACCACTTTGTCCAGGGCTGGTCCAAGCGCACTCCTGGTGTCATCCCAAGAAATGGATGACTGTGACCAAAGATGGCTATCGCTAGTGTCAGAGATGATCAAAAACCTGTGGGTCTCTATGTCCATGGGTGGATTTCAATGGATTTGTCTGGAAAAATCTCCCGGGAGTCTTTGGGAATAATGAAGTGCCTCAAGGCCTCAGGAAATTCTGAACAACTACTGTATGCCTTGATTACATTTGATTACCCCAATGGGTGTTGTTTGGAGGCACTGCCAATGCAGAAGCAGACGATCTTCGTTGGGGGCCCAGGGGTGATCATCGTTGGATGTCCGGGGGCATCACCGTGTACGTGGGGAAGATGATGATAAACTCTCATAAACCATTGGAATTTGAGTTATCTCATTTTCAGGCAAACCCAAATTTCATTTGGACGCCGAATTCAAATTCTGTTGATGTTCCATTTGGAATGTCCAATGGTGCTCCCTAATTGGCATCGACTACAGTAGCCAAGATATACATATTACCTACTGCAATATATACATATTCTGTCTGTCTGTCTGTCTGTCTGTCTGTCTGTCTGTCTGTCTGTCTGTCTGTCTGTCTGTCTGTCTGTCTGTCTGTCTGTCTGTCTGTCTGTCTGTCTGTCTCTCTCTGTCTGTCTCTGTGTGTGTGTGTGTCTTCAATGGGGTGTGTACAAACTTACCAACCAGTCGTGGTCATGACCAATAAAAAACATGATCTGGCTGGTGGTTTTTAAACGGTGACTTTTCCATCCTTTGGTCCTATGTTTCTTCCTGACACTCCCATAATGGACTTATTTCAATGTGGATGGGCTTAAGCCCAGAGTTGTTTCAAGAGCATTCTTAACCCTCCGGAGATCAAACGTGGCAATGGAACAGCACTCATTTATAGATTATTTCCCTGTTGAAACATTTAAACCCCATTAAATCACCATTTTTAACCGGAAATCATCTATAAAATGTTGCCTGTTTTGGTCAACACTGCTCACGCTTCGGCAAATCTCACCCCATCCTGCTCTGAAGGTTCCCCTATGGACATTCCATTGTACACCCCTACGAACCGGGTAAAAATGGTTGTTTGGGATTCCTTGGGGTAGAGAGCAGTAAGATGTTTCAAGGGATTTGTTAAGTGGATCAACACATGTATTTACATACTATATTATATATATATTGTGCATATATATATATATATATATGTGTGTGTGCGCGCATATATCCCCAAAACATTGGCTGATATTTGAAGGTCACTGGGTCTTGTAGCTTGATCCTCCAAGGTGCCACTTTGTTCCGGCACCCGTCTGGACCTCATGATCCGAGGATGATGGAAAGCAGTCAACACAGATAAACCTTGGTAGCTTGTTCCAGATGTTCTCAAGGTGAGGCAAATTTCGCATTTCCGTGAATATATGGGTTTGTCTGAAAATAAGGTACCCGCAAAATCCCATGGTTTACTATCCTGTTCCCTATCAAAATGGAGACCCGGCAAGAGAAATCTATATTCCCATCACAGCCCAGAGTTGCCAGGCACCCCAGGGCCGCAACACCAGACCTTTTTCTGTGCACGAATCTGGCAGTGTTCTGCTGGCTGCTTCGGAGTTCGTAGCCTCAAGGGGGCGACTGACTGGGCTGCTGGAACGCAGACAGCTAGGCTAGGAGCAGTGGCCAGTAGACCCTGGTTTTGATGAGGCGTTTTATGACCCATTTAAGGATATGTGATTTCTGTTGTGCTACCAGTCTTGCAAAGTGTATTTATATAATTTTATATACAACTGCAACATACTACAACCACACACACATATACATATGTATATATATATACACATGGGATATATGTGTAGCGTCTTTTTGTTGAGCTTCGTATTAGCCATACATCAACAAGTCGGCCTCTGGAATTGAAAGACCAAGGGCGCGGCGAAGCCTCGAAAAAGCCACAGGATGGGATGTGCTTCGAAGATCGTGTTCCCGTTCCCCTAAAGATTGATTGATGTTTTAGTCACTAGGTGGCTTACTGGTTGTTTAGCACCGGCCACGATCACATACTGGTCGCACGCAGGAGCTAGTACCAGCTCTTCACGTGTACCTTGGAGGAATATGTGGGTATGGGTCAATGCCCAAGCAGCCAACGATTTGGGGTACGAAGCGGGCCAAGCTTCACCCGTACCCACTTGGGAACCCTGCCAAGCTACACCTTTCGGCCAATCTTTATTGTGTGTTGTTGACGCTTATCCCTCAAACCAGCAAACACATATACCATCATATACGAGTTCTCGGTCTCTCCACACAAGATTTGGATACTCCGAACAATAATGGTATGGTTGAATATCAGGCCATTCATCTACCATTATGCCTGGTGAGCACCCCAGTTTACCTGGTGATGTTCAGCCCCCATTCTTCCTATCAATCCATCAATTTTTCACCATGTGCCCAGGCTGGGTATGGCTTTCTTGGCCGATGCACCGGGGGCATGGCGCCCGACACTGAGCTAACGACTGTGCCTCTGACGACGTAAAGGATGGTTTATGTATGGAGTAACTAGCCCCAAATGATGATAAAACTAATAATTCAGTTTGGTGAAGTATGTGAAGCGATACAGATCATGGGAATATACCAGCCGCTTTACGTGGGGCATTACTGTAGTGGAGATATGTGTAATACATTTCACCAACTTGATATGATATCAGGGATGGATTACCCTCTGGCACCCTCTGGTAATCCAACACATGGAAAATGGCCATGATGAGTAGGAAAACCATCTGCAAATTGATTATTTTCCATTGCTATTTTAGCTTCTTAGGCATAGATAAGCGGAAGATTATTGCTATCCTGACAAGGAAAAGGATGATTGCCCAGTGGATGGAAACAGGTGTTCCATGGTTTTTCCTCTCATTTTCAGACAGACCCACAATTGGAAGGAAAATGATGGGGATAGCAGCATGTTTTTCGTAGGAAGTTTTGTTCATTTGTAAATGTATATAAAATAAGGATTGTCCAAGTTAGATACCGGGTAAATGCCTCTGTTCGTGAAATTGTAAATTGCAAATGTGAATGGGTGAAATGATGTTGTAAACCATTGGATTCTGGGGCAATCCGTTTCGTGATAAACCCATGGAGATTGGAAAATATTGGAACCACTGAGGCTCAGATATGCTTCAGGACTTCTATGGCTGGTGGCCGGGAGCCAAGGGCGACAACCAATTTTTTTTTCGCAACTTGAGAAGCTGATCCCATGTCGCAGATGGGTCAAAACCTATACGAAAAGCGTAGAGCGGATCGACATCCATAAATCCCAACTACTATGGTGGTGAACATATGACTTCCCCCAGATGGACGTTCATTTTATCCAACTGATGGACATTCAAAACCATTCTCAGACGGGTCAAAACACAATCCAAAATTGATGATACAATATATGGATGAATCATACAATATATTGATGATCAAAACACAGTTAATGATAATATTTGGGAGAATGGACATTGATTTTGGAACCTATCAACCAGATCTGCGGAATATACTGCTTCACCAAGGTTCTCAACCAGATGGACATTGATTTTCCGTCCCCAGCGGACTGTTCTTGATTGGAGTGGTTTCAGGAAGAAATTACCGGAAAACCATGGAAGGACCCCTCTATTTGATGGTAAACACCATGATCACCGTGGTTTCCTGTAGATTTTCGGTGCTGGTGAACCTCAGGCGCTCCTCCGACAACGACCTTTTCGCTGCTTGCCAGGTGGCCCGGGGTTTGCTCGAAGTTCAGGATATGTGTCGCAGGTAGATGTTGTTTAATGAAGAGTATAGGTTCTAAATACAGTATCACTCAGTATCATTTGTTGATTTCAATGTTCATCTATATATGTATATGTATACTGTAAATCCCTTTGGCAGTGATTAGTTCCAAGATTTTACTAGCTGGGAAGTGGGATTGATCAGCCAACATGCCAGGAGGTGCTCTCCGTCCAAATGCGGCAGCCCCAAAAGCTCCCAATTTCTCTGTAGGGTTTGTTTGAAAATTTAGGGGAAAACCATGGAACCCCATTTAAGATGGATTAGAGGTGATTAGAATGATTAGAGCCGAATTTTCCCTCTTTGGCTTTGTTTATCCGGATTCTCCATTTCCAGACACTCACTCCTGTGGAGTTCTGCTTCGCATTGATTCATCTTAGCTTTTAGCATACGCGGAACCTTTCTATCGTGGCATCCGCCGGTGTACCACGGCTCTTTGGAGATCCCGGTGGGAACATGACCAACTACTCCATCATCAGTCCCAGGGATTCATGATGACTTCTCGTTTAGGACATGGATACACCAATACATGGATACATGGATAATAAATGGTTCGATAGATAGCTGTGTGTGTGTGTGTGTACCCTATTCAACGTTAAGAGTAGAAGAAGATAGGAAGAGATAATTAATGAACTATAGTATATTAAGATTATCCAACTAAACATACTATATTGCATGATATAATATTCTACTGCTCTAAATAAATGAAAGTTTTGGACCCGGCCGAGGTGGTGGCAGATGGGCATCAAGGTGCCTTTCGTGCCCTTGGCAGGGCTTTCCACCAAAGCTGCCTACGCACCACGGCTTAAAAATCTAAGCCAGCAATGGGACATTCATGATTTCAATAGATGAACTATGATCAATCAAGTATCTATGATAGTTTATCATGATTTGTGGTGGTGTCTTGTGATTTATGACTCTATGACGGTTAAGGTTAATTTATTGTTCTTTGTTGATGTATGTCATGATTTATTCTTCGTTGACATTGATTATTTGTATAGCACAGCTTTTGCCAAGAACCTGTGGCAAGCGGCAGCCAAAAAAATGCGATAATGGCTTCCCTGCAAGAAATAGGCTTTGTCCGTTGCAAGTCAGTTTCAACTCTCTCAGAGATCATATCAACGGTTGGCCTGAGAAATTGTTCAACCTACATAAGAGGTTATTGAATCAGTAGAAACACCGGCCAGCTAAGTGCATGTGACGGATATCGTTCCCGAAAATTCTGGAACCAAACCAGATCGTGTCGTGTTTTGAAATCCGCAGATCAGACTTTACCTCAGAGAATTCTGCCAGCTTTTCTTCCCGCAAAAAAAAAATATGAAGATCAGATCTGATTCCACACAGCAGCTGCTGTGCTAAGGACCCGCCTCAACAGCCAAAGTTGCTGGTCTTGCGGAGTGCCTTTTGGCACCTGTCAGACTCTCAGCGACCTGCCAGGAGGGCCGGAAGATGTTGATGTTCAGTCCTTAGAAAACAAGGTAATGATCCCCACATCTGGTAGACGTTGGGATGATGTTTATCAAAACTGGCCTTAAGATTTCTGCGACATTTCTTCGATTTTGACTGAGACGCCCCCATTTTTCATGACCTTTCCCATCCCACCACTCTTGAAAAGGGCAGGGCAGCATCGTTGGGCGCGTTTGTTGCTTCGAGGCCTGCCGGGCGAGTCTTCGCCTCGCTGACGGACCAAGATTTTGACAAACGGAAATCTGGTGATTTACCATCAAGAAATGGTCAGATGGGTATAATTCCCCAAAAAAAGATGGCTTTAGGATATGTGAATGTAACTCCTCATTCCTGCGAAAGTCTGCCCGTTCTGCTGTGCACAGGAGCGCTTCACGGCAGCCGGTGGCAGTGTTATGTTAGGGTCTCAGCTGGAAATTGGATGGCTGGAAGACAAAGAAGTGTTACCTGGGCAGATAGGATAACAGTGATGGTTTCTGGATGTTTAAGGTCAAGAAGCCTCTTTTTGACTGCTAAATGCATTAAATATGATAGTCTCCCTCATGTTTTTCTTTGATCCAATAGTGAGATAGGATCAATGGCGATTTTCCCCGAAAAAGTTCTTCATGCCTCAACACACATGTCCGAACAATGCTACTGACCTGGATGGAACCAGGAAATACCAGGAACAACGATGAACAACAGGCATATAATTCATTATAATTCACATATAGACATAGTTATATACATAGATAATAATATATATATATATATGCATGTGTGTACAGTAAATATAGTTGTACATTACAATACATTACATTACATACCATTCCATATACCATACCATATGCCATACCATATACCATACCATATACCATATACCATATACCATATACCATAAACTCGTACCATACACCACACCACCACACCATACAATACCATACCCCACACCACACCACACCGCACAATACCATACCATACCATACCATACCATACCATACCATACATAAATATATATATATATACATACATACGTTGTATATAGCACACAAACACACATATATTTATGAAGAACCGAGCCAGCTACACATTGGAAATCTTTAAAATATTTATTTTTCATTTTTTTCATTTTGGTTATCATTGCATTCATCATTTTTTTATCATTTATTTTATCATCTTCATTTTTTTATCATGTGTTTATCATTTTTTATCATGTTTTTAATCATTGCTTTATCATTTTTTATCATTTTTCATCATTTTTTCTTCCAGTGGTGCAAAATTTTCCAAGAAATGGAAAATTACAATTTTCCTCGAGTTTTTTCATTTTTTTATCATTTTTTAATCATTGTTTTATCATGTTTGCTTCCAGTGGTGGAATTGATGAAAAATATCCCCGGCCGGTGATAGCCTATAGAATGTGGATCTTTTACAATTATGAAATGGTTTTCCGGACAGCCATTATATAGGAAGGATGGTTGGGGTGCACTGTGGTCTCCTTTTGCAAGAGTTG